>Ga0207641_10000018_pt1 | contig 298209 bp, 299 predicted proteins | sample KBSSwiS62_FD_184306 | JGI IMG/M metagenome (GOLD analysis project Ga0207641, IMG submission 184306) | Switchgrass rhizosphere microbial communities from Kellogg Biological Station, Michigan, USA - KBS Switchgrass S6-2 (SPAdes) (version 2) | ecosystem: Host-associated > Plants > Roots >... | reverse complement strand
CGGAGCCATCCGCTCCCAAACCGCGTCGCTCAGTTCCTGTCGATCCATCCATGCTGACCTCCTTCCAGCCAGCACTCTGAATCAGCCTTTGATCCAAATGGGAATCCTGAATGTAAACGTCACCTAGGGTGCAGACCCCCAACAGTTTCTTTTCGCTAGGGCTGAGACGGCTGCCGCTCGATTATCCAGCTATGGTTTTCTTCTATGATCGAAGAAACGGGGTTTCCTCCCGCGTCCCTTGACGGCGCATAGCGAAAGCGTTGCTCAATTATCCGACAAGTCGCAGCATCCAGCGCATCGCTTCCGCTCGATCGCGTGATCGAGCAAGCGGAGGCGCGACCGTCAATACCGACCCTGTAGCGCACCGATACCGTCCCGCCGACTCCCGCGTCTCCCGCAGCAGCCGGATAATCGGAATCCTTGATGCGCCCGCTGATCCGGCGCGGCGGCGTTTCGTCACCATCGCCGTCGCCATCGCCATAGCGCCCGCTGCCGGAACCGACACCCTGACCCCCGCTACCCGTGCCCGGGCCAGGAACCGTCGACGCGCCGGAACTGTGATCCAAACCGCTGGATGGCTTTGGCGCCACAATAAATGGCGGGATGATGGGCAATAGAATGACGGGAACAGGAGCAGCCGTTTCCGTCGCGACGGATTTGAGATTTTTCGGGGCGGCAGCACCCGAAGCTTTCCTGTTTTCGTTTTTCAGCGGCGCCGGCTCAGGGGCGGGAAGTACGTCAGCGGGAACGTCGAAAATCTTCAACTTGTCGTCGCTTTGTCGGGAAATTTTCGCCGCGAAGCCGGCGAGCAGAACATAGCCGATCAACACGTGGAACGCGCCAACACAAATCGCGGCCTTTAGCCGGTCGCCCATTCTGGATTCCGCAACCGCCATGGACTCAATGTAGGTGCGCTCCCGATCCTCCAAAAGCTATCCCATGGAAACTTTCTCGCCCTCACCGGTTTTCAAGGATAATCTCGAAGGAGGATCTCATGAAAATCGGTGCCGCCGCTGCCTTAGCGATGATGACCGCGACAGCGTCTCTATCGATACCGACCGCAGCATGGTCGATCGATCCGGACCATAAGCAACACGATCATAACTGGAACGGGGATCGTGACGGCGAATGGGATCCGGCCCAGCATTACGATAACCGGAGCGCTGACGAGCGCACCATGAGCGAAGACGATCGGGTCTATCGCGGAAGCGACGGGCGCTATTATTGCAAACGGAACGACGGGACGACAGGCCTGATCGTCGGCGGAATCGCCGGTGGCGTGTTAGGCAAGATCATCGCTGGCGGGACGCTTGGCACCCTATTGGGTGCGGGCGGTGGCGCTTTGCTCGGCCGGAGTGTGGATAGAAAGCACGAGGACGTCAAATGCCGCTGAGCGCTTTCGAGCTCGGCATGCCGTCACCCGTCCCGCCCGATCCAGTGGAGAGCAGGCCCGTGTGATCTGAGCCACCGGCGTTGGGACGCAGGATCCTGACCGAACAATCGCGCAGCCGCTGCATGAAAGGCCGGGCTGTGGTCCATATGGAGACGATGAGCCACCTCGTGCGCTACGGTCGCGCGACGAACATCTGGCGGCGCCAGAATAAGGCGCCAGCTATACCGAATATCGCCAGACGATGAACAGCTTCCCCAGCGGCCGCGGGGATCGCCGATCGCGACCTTTCCGATCGTCACGCCCGCCAGTTGAGCGATTTCGCGTGTCTCTCGCTCGAGAACGGCATGCGCTTCCCGCTTAAGCCATCGGCTTACGCGCGTCGGGACAGATTCTCGCGGACCGCCCACGACGATACGGTCGGCCTCACGCCGGACGATCCTGGATGCGTCAGGTCGCCAATCTATTAGCAGAAGTTCTCCCGCGAACGTTATCGTGGATCCCGCGACGATAGGCTGGGGCGGTGGCAGCTTCCGGAGTTCGGCTTCCACCCAAGGCCGTTTGTCTTCGGCCCAGGCGAGCGCATGGTGCAACGAGGCACGCTTGGGCAGCGTAAGACGCACTGCGCCGTCGCGCGGATCAACTATCAACCGCATCCCGCGCGCCTGGGGCATTGCCCGCACCACCAGCTGACGGCTGCGCCCTCCCCCCTCATAAACAGGAGGAACCGGAGAAGGACGTTTCCTAAAGCTCGCGATCGACAAGGTGATGCTCAAGATCGCCAACGTCGTCCTCGGACACCGTCCAGCCGCGGACCGATATGCCCGCGCGGTGAACGGATTCAGGATCACCGCTGATTAATGGATGCCAATCGCGCAAAGGCTCACCGTTATACAAGAGACGATAGGCGCAGGTGCCAGGCAGCCAATCCAGTTCCTCCAGTTTTCCCGGGGTCAGGCGGACACATTCCGGCACGTGGATCTTCCGGTGCTTGTAGTCGCTGCAAAGTCCGGAACGCCGGTCGAGCAATCGGCAAGCAACATTCGTTGGCAGCAACTCCCCCGTTTCTTCGTCCTCCAGCTTGTGAATACAGCATTTGCCGCAACCGTCACAGAGCGACTCCCACTCGGCGCGACTCATCTGGCGCAGCGTTTTCGTCTCCCAGAACGGCCGCTCGCTCACCGGACCCAGCGATCCAGTTCGGCAGCAATCGTCTGACCATCCTTGTCCTGTGAGATAAGTGCAATGGGTTCGCCCTTCGGCCCGAACAGCAACGCCATGCGCGCATGATCGACAAGATATGCCCCCTGCGCATTCGGCGTCCCGCGCTTGAAGTAGACCGCGAATTGCTTTGCCACCTGATCGATATCCGCCTCGCTGCCGGTAAGACCGATCAGGCGCGGATCGAAAGCCGCCGTCCATTGCCGTAACACCGCTGGCGTATCGCGGACTGGATCAAGCGTGATGAAGAGGGGAACGATCTTGGCCGCGCGCGCGGCGTCTTCCTTGCCGAAAAGCTTCAGCCCCTTCATCAGGTTTTGCATGTCGACGGGGCAAACGTCCGGGCAATAGGTGTAGCCAAAGTAAATCAGCCGATATTTGCCCTCGAACATTTGGCTGCCAATACGGGTCCCGTCTTCGCTGGTGAGCGTGAAGGGACCGCCAATCTTAGCCCCTTCCAGTGGCGGCTTCTCCATTCCACGCTGACAGGCGCCGAGAAGGCTCAAGGCAAGGAGGGGAATGAGAAGGCGGTGATTGTTCATGGCGCGGCCAGACATGCTTTGCTATTGGCCCCAATACAAGGAAAAGCCGAGGCTTTGCGGAGATGTCGATGAAAAATGGCGGTAATTGGAGCATGGGACGCCCTGTGCTCGCAGGCATGATCGGTCTCATGCTGGCCATTCCAGCCGGCGCGCAGTTTTCCGATAGCTACAATTTCCTGAAGGCCGTGCGCGACAAGGACGGCGAGAAGGTGATGCAATCCCTGGAGGGCAACAAGTCCACCCTCATCAATACGAAGGATTATACGACGGGCGAAAGCGCGATCCATATCGTCACCAAACGGCGTGATGATCAATGGATGCGCTTCCTGCTTGCCAAGGGCGCCAATCCTGATCTGAGGGATGCAGCGGGAAACAGCGCGTTGATGATCGCTGCCCAGTTGGGCTTCCTCGAAGGGGAAGCCGCGTTGATCGAGAGCGGGGCCAACATTAACCTCAGTAACGCCAGCGGAGAAACACCTATCATCGCGGCGGTCCAGCATCGCGACATGGCCAGCGTGCGGTTGCTGCTGGCCAATGGCGCCGATGCTTCGATTCGCGATCATCTGGCCGGTATGTCGGCAAAGGATTATGCCGAGCGTGATACCCGTGCCGCCGCAATTCTGAAAATGATCAACGATACGCCAAAACCCAAGCCAGCAGTGGCGAAGCAGGTGGCGGGACCTGGACTGTAATCTGAAGGTTAGTCAGAATCCACGCTTGACCTTCTGAATTACCACGCCCGTTCACATGGTTAATAAAACGAACCTCCGACATTGAAGAGTGGCGGCCAGGATGCCGCGCAGCGTTCGGCGCGGCCATGTGCCGGCCCTGCAATTTTCAACAGAGGGAGTAAGCGTTATGCGTGGTTTATTTTTGAGCGGCTTGTTATTGGCGACGGCGCAGCAAGCCATGGCTGCGCCGGTCGTATTTTCCGGCGCCGGCGGCGATACCGCCGCCATACAAGGCACGGTAGACGGATTTCGGGCGTCACTCGGTGGCGTCAACAATGGAAACGCGCCCGGCGCACAAGGCAGCGGCCGGCGCGAAATAAATTGGGATGGCGGCGGCGCGGCTGCTCCTGCGACCGTATTTCCTAATCCGATGGTCAACTTCGCCGGTCGTGGTCTTGTGGCCACCACACCCGGCTCCGGACTTGAGTTCAGCGGGCAACCCATTCCGGAATTCGGCGAAATCAACGCAACCTATAGCGATATTTTCCAGCCTTTTAGCGGACCGCGTCTATTCGCGCCGATCGGCAGCACGATCACGGATGTAACATTCAACATTCCGGGAGACACGACTGCTCAAGCCCTGACCAACGCGTTTGGCGTGGTATTCGCAGATGTCGATTTTCCAACGACGAGCGGTATTGAGTTTTTCGCGATCGATGGCGGCTCGCTCGGCACCTATTTTGCGCCGGTCGCCAATAACGGCCTCTCCTTTCTGGGAGTGACCTTCGATTCGGCAATTATCGCAGGTGCGCGAATCGTGACCGGCAACGCCGCGCTGGGGCCAAATGACGGTGGCATCGTTGATGTCGTGGCAATGGACGACTTCATCTATGGCGAGCCCGTCGCGGCACCCATTCCTGAACCAGCCAGCTGGGCCATGATGATCCTCGGTTTCGGGATAACGGGAAGCGCACTTCGCCGACGCCAGCGCACCCCACTTACCGTAATTTCCTGAGCCTTCCCGCGCCGCTGCACGCACGTCTCCGGATGTGCGTGCAATGCGCCCGTAAAACGGACAGACACCGTTCATCTGGTTTCCGGCTTAACACCCATCTATGATAGGTGGGTATTTTCGCGAGAGAGGTCTGGCATGCAGGAAGCGACCGAAAACGATCGCCCGCTGGTCAAGCGCCACCGACTTTCCACGCGCATCTGGCATTGGTTCAACGCCATTACAGTGTTCGTCATGCTGATGAGCGGGCTGATGATCTTCAACGCACATCCCCGGCTTTACTGGGGAAGCTACGGCGCCAATTTCGAGACGCCATGGCTGGCGATTGGATCGACCGGGAAGGAGGGATTTCTCAGCCTCGGATCACGGAGCCTGAATACGACGGGCATTCTCGGCCGCTGGACGGACCATCGTGGCGATGTCCAGAATCGCGCATTTCCCGGCTGGGCGACGATCCCATCCTATTACAGCCTGTCGGCCGCACGGCGCTGGCACCTGTCATTCGCCTGGCTGCTCGTGCTCGGGGGACTCGCCTATGGCCTTGTCAGCCTCTGGAACAAGCACATCCAGCGCGATCTCCTGCCCCGGAAAAACGAACTGTCGGCGCGTAATATCTGGCACGACATCAAGGATCATGCGCGGCTACGCTTCCCTGCCGGAGCGGCAGCGCTACGCTACAACATCCTTCAGAAACTCGCTTATACCGGCGTACTATTTGGCCTGCTCCCACTAGCAACGCTGACGGGACTAACCATGTCGCCGGGAATGAATGCCGCCTGGCCCTGGCTGCTGGACTTGTTCGGAGGAAGAGCATCGGCGCGGTCGATCCACTTTATTGCAGCCATGCTCATCGTGGCGTTCATCCTCGTCCATCTGGTCATGGTGGTTCTGGCCGGACCCTATAACGAAATCCGATCCATGATCACCGGCCAGTATCGGCTGCCCAAAGGTCGCGGCGAATGATCTCGCGGCGTAGAACCATAATCGGCTTGTCCGCCTCGGCGGGTGGGCTGCTCATAGCCGGTTGCGACAAATTGAGCGGAAACGCAGACTTTCGGGAGACTCTGCGTCTCGGCGAAAAGCTGACCTATCGGGCACAACGGCTGATCACGGATCGCGAAGCCCTTGCGCGGGAATACAGACCAGACCAACGATCACCGGTCTTTCGCGCCAATGGCACGCGAATGCCGGGCGGCGACGCCTACGCCGCCCATGCGTCCAGCAAATTCGCGAATTGGCGGCTTCGGATCGACGGACTGGTGGCAAAGCCTCAGTCCCTTTCGCTCGCCGCCATCCGATCCATGCCACACAGGAGCCAGATCACCCGTCACGACTGCGTCGAGGGCTGGAGTGCGATCGGAAAATGGACCGGCGTCCCGCTGAAGCTGCTGCTGGATGTCGCGGAGATGCGAGAAAGCGCGCGTTATGCCGTGTTCCATTGCGCGGATCGGTACCGGGACACGCCCTATTATGAATCGATCGATCTGATCGATGCCTTCCATCCGCAAACGATGATGGCCTGGGCCCTCAATGATCATTTGCTGCCGGTGCCGAATGGCGCACCGCTGCGCCTGCGTGTCGAGCGGATGCTGGGCTACAAACATGCCAAATATGTCGAACGAATTGAGCTGGTCTCAAGCCTCGATCAGGTCGGAAAAGGCAAGGGAGGATATTGGGAGGACTCCAACGATTACGAGTGGTACGCCGGTATCTGAACGGCTAACAGTCCTCTGTTTTGAGGGGATCACAACGACAATGAGGCATATTGCGGCAGTTCTGACGATGCTTACTTCCACATCCGCCATTGCAGCTGAGGCGCCGGAAATTATCGTAACCGGGCAAGGTCTCGATCGCAGCGCCGGTGATCTGGCATATGACACAATCACGATAGACCGGGACCAGATGCTTCAATCGGCGAGCGGCAGGCTGGAGGATGTGTTGCGCGATGCCGCCGGTTTCCAGCAGTTCCGCCGTTCCGATGCACGGTCGGCGCATCCGACGAGTCAGGGAGCAACCTTGCGGGGCCTTGGTGGCAATGCGTCGTCACGCGCACTCGTCCTGCTTGACGGCGTGCCGCAGATCGATCCGTTTGGCGGCTGGGTGAGCTGGTCCGCATATGATCCGATCCGCCTTGGCGGTGCGCGCGTGACGCGAGGCGGGGGAAGCGGGGTCTATGGGTCAGGCGCGCTCGCGGGGACGATCGAACTGACGAGTGCCGGACCGGATGAGCTTTCGCCGATGTGGGGCGGGCTAAGCTATGGCAGCCGTGACAGCGTTGACGCTAATATGGGTGTGTCGGCCAACCTCGGTGGTGGCTATGCGACGCTGGGTGCCAGCTATGCGCGTGGGGATGGTTTCGTGCCGATCGTCAAGGAGGATCGGGGCATTGTCGACCGGGCGGCGAAATACGAACAGGGCAGCGTTGCCGCACGTGCGGTCCTGCCTATCAACGGTGCAACGGAACTGCAGGCAAACGGCCTGATCATGTACGACAAGCGCGACCGGGGTGTTGATTTCACGGGGAATCGCAACGTCGGGGCTGATGCAAGTCTTCGTCTGGTCGGGCGCGGTACGTGGGGCTGGGAGGCAGTCGCGTGGTTGCAAACGCGGCAATTCGAAAGCCAATTCGCAAGCATCCAGAATAGCCGTTCGACAGCAAGCCTGACGCTGGATCAATATAACGTGCCGGCTACTGGCATCGGTGCGCGAGCCGAAATCAGGCCACCTCTGGGCGATGGCGTCGAATTGCGGCTGGGCAGTGACGCCCGGCAGACGCAAGGCCAAACCAAGGAGCACTACCTGTTCACGGCCGGTGTGCCAGCGAACCGACGTGAAGCCGGCGGGCGGACGCGGACAGCAGGCGCATTTGCCGACCTTACGCTAAACCCGATGGAATCACTGACGTTGACCGGTGGCGCGCGCATCGACCGATGGTGGATCCAAAACGGGTTTCTCAACCAGCATTCGCTGTCAACTGGCCTGCCCGTGGTTGGAAATATTCCCGCTGGCTATCCCGACCGTGCGGGATGGAAGCCGACCGGCCGAGCGGGCATTGCATTCAAGCCCGCAGGCGCGGTGACGTTGCGCGCGGCCGGCTATCTGGGCTGGCGATTGCCGACGCTGAACGAACTCTATCGTCCCTTCCGCGTGGGAAATGACACGACGGCGGCGAATCCCCTGCTTCGCCCCGAACGTTTGAAAGGGATCGATACAGGTATCGACTTCCGGCCGCTTCCCGGTGTGCGTTTCGGGGCGAGCATCTTTTACAATAAACTGGATCATGCCGTCGCGAACGTGACGCTGGCTCAATCGCCGACGGGAACGACCCGTCAGAGGCAGAATGTCGATGCCGTGCGCTCGCGCGGCCTCGAACTCGACGGTGCAGTCGCGTTCGCGCCATGGAGCCTCTCGGCGTCCTACGCCTATGTGGACGCCCGCGTGAGAAGTTCCGGAGCAGCCCTTGCTCTCGATGGTCTGCGACCGGCGCAAACGCCCCATCACAACGCATCCGCCACGCTTGGCTGGGCGCAACCTGGCGGACCGAATGGAAGCGTGACGTTACGCTACATCGGCAGACAATATGAAGACGATCAGAACAGCCGGGTCTTGCGCGATGCGCTGACGATGGATGCAGTCGCGCGCATGCCGCTCGGCACGGCGCTCTCGGTAGAGGTGCGCGGAGAAAACATCGCCAATGCCCGCGTCGACGCGGCGATCAGCAGCGATGGAATTGTCGAGCGTGCTACGCCACGAACGCTTTGGCTGGGCGTAAATTATAGAATGTGAGGCCTTTAAAAGGCTTCCAGCATCGTCTCGATGGTTTCAACGGCAATGCCATCCAACTCGACAACCCAGAGATCCGGATCGGAACGACGGCGCCTTTCCACATAGGCTGAAAGCGCTTCGGGATTATCCTGATCCGCCGGCCCCGCCGGCATCCATCCCGATTGTCCGTCGCTCCGGAACCCGCGTTCTCGCGCCGAAATTACACGGCCACGATGAGTGATCAGAAGAAACAAGGCACCGGATGTTGGATCACCCTTGGCCAAAATGGCGCCATTGCCGCCCATTATCTCGACCTGCCTGATCAATGCCGACACCAGCACCGCCGATGCCAGACGCGGCGTCACGCGCCTTCCGCCCGATATCCCGGAAGCTCCGCCAGCGGGATACGAGATCGCATGAAGGTACCGGTGCCCCGCGCGCATTCCTCGCCTTCGGCATCGATCAATCTGGCATCGCCTACGAATACGCGTCGTTTGCCGCTTATCCAACGCCCTTCCGCAACCACCGGGCCGGCTGTCATGGGTTTTGTTAAAAGCAGATTGAAAGCCGTCGTTAGCAGGAATCGGTCGGTGACGGTACTGTTGCAGGCATAGAAAGCCGCGTCATCGAGCATCTTGAAGAAGATTGTCCCATGCGCGGCACCCGCGGCGTGATAGGCACTTTGATCGATCGTGAAGAGGATACGCGCGGTGCCTTCGGACGATATTTCCAGTCTTGACCTGAATATCTGGTTGATCGGCGCCGCTGCATAAAGCGATTCAAGTGCCTTGAAATGTGCTGCCTGGCCCGAAAGCGCCTTTCCTGCCGCGTCAGGCGGCATCGCGAGCATCGCCGTTGGCGAACAGCGCATAAAGCGCATCAGGCGATCCCGCCCCACGCAACTTCGCGACGAAACTGCGATCCCGCAGCTTGCGACTGACACGCGCGAGCGCCTTCAGATGTTCGACACCCGCATCCGGCGGCGACAGCAGCAGAAAAACAAGGTCCACCGGCATATCGTCAATCGCAGCAAAATCGATCGGTGCCGACAATCGCGCAAACACGCCGACCACTTCGTCCAGCCCGTCGATCTTGCCGTGTGGAATCGCAACACCACCCCCAAAGCCGGTTGATCCCAGCCGCTCGCGTTCAACCAAGCGGTCGATTACCAGCTTTGCAGACAGGTTGCGTTTTTTGGAAGCAAGTTGCGCCATCTGCTGAAACAGCGACTTTTTGTTCGGGACTGACAATGCAGCCATTACGGCATCAGGAGTCAGCAGGTCGCTGAGCGAGTCGATGCTGCGACCCACCACTCCGTTTGCCATATCGGCCTCGGATGAACCAGAAGGATTTGTCATATAATGGCTTGCGCTATGCCTTCAGGCGGCGCGCTGCGGCTCCACCCAGCCAATAGTGCCATCCGATCGGCGATAGACCATGTTGAATGCACCCGTTCCCGAGTTGCGAAACATGAGCGCGTTGGTGTGCCGCAGATCAAGCATCATGACTGCGTCAGACACGCTCGCCTCCGGGATATCGACACGGGTTTCGGCAATGATCACCGGATTGTCCGGTATCTCATCCTCGTAATCTTCAGCAACCGCCTGAAACACGGTATATCCTGCTTCGCCATCGATGCCATTAAGCGAAACCGCAGCGCCGTTGGTGCCATGCTTGGTCTTGAGCCTGCGGGTGTAACGACGGAGTTGCGTTTCGATCTTGTCGGCCGCTGCGTCGAACGCCGGATGCGCCTCGCTTGCCGATCCGGAGGCCTTCAGAATGACTCCTTGCATGACATGCGCGATAATATCGCAAACAAAACCATTATCGTGCGGTCCTGTGCCGAAGGTGGCGTGCGCGGAAATGCTCCGTGAGAAATACTTATCCGCAATGGCCTGCAATCTGTCCTCGACGTGGTCGCGCAGCGCGGCGCCGGTATCGACCTGATGGCCAGAAACCCGGATTTCCATTTCGTACACCTCCAAATATTTGCCGCCCGCTTTGACGTCAGTCAGCGGTCGCGGGCTTTAGGCCCGAGGGGTTCTCGGGTCAACTAAGCTGCAGATCCTCGCTCCACAGAGGATCGACGAGTTGCGCTATGAACCGGGCATGACGGGCTAGCTCCTCCTCGCTGGCGGAATGGGGACGGGGTGGACGCACGGCGACCGGCGCCAAAATCACGGGCAATGCACCGAGAACCCGCTGTGGCGCGTCCTGCACTACGGGCTCGGCCTTCAGCGACAGACCGATCTGGCGACCGCCCGACAGTTCGACATAAAGCTGCGCGAGCAGTTGGGCGTCAAGCAACGCTCCGTGCTTGACGCGATGGCTGCGATCGATGCCGTAGCGCGTGCAAAGCGCATCCAGACTGTGCTTGGCCCCCGGATGCCGCGATCGCGCAATCGCCAGGGTATCAATCATTCTTGTCATTTCGACAGCAGCTCGACCGCACGCCGCCAGCTCCCAGTTGAGGAAGCCAAAATCGAAAGCGGCATTATGGGCGATAAGAGGCGCATCCTCGATGAAAGCGATAAGCTCTTCCGCCAGTTCCGAAAAAGCCGGCTTGTCTGAAAGAAAAACGGCGCTCAGACCGTGGACCGCCTCGGCCTCGCTGGGCATATTGCGGCTGGGGTTGAAATAAGCGTGGAAAGTGCGCCCAGTTTCCACCTTGTTCACAAGTTCAATGCAGCCAATTTCCACCAACCGATGACCGTCATTGGGACTCAGGCCGGTGGTTTCCGTATCGAAAACGATTTCCCTCATATTTTCGAATATCGACCTTGCTTCGTCACAAGACAAGCGATGAGTCGTCTGATTTCACGATGCGTCACATCCCGCGATACGCCAGTCGGAATTATAAAATCCGCGCGCTGTCGTTTGATACGATCCGGAAGCTGCAATGAAAGGATGTGTTGAAACTTGGCGACCGTCATTCCGGGCCGTGCCAGCACGCGACGACGCTGCTGCCATGACGGCGCGGACACCACCGCTATCATATCGACATTGCGCGCATAGCGCTTTTCAAAGAGCAAGGGAATGTCGAGAACGACAAGACGCCGCGCGCGGTGCCTTCGCAAGAATCGGTGTCTCGCCACAACAACCACGGGGTGAACTATGCGCTCCAGTCGCCGCAATGCTGCTCCATCGCCAAGGACGTAGCGCGAAAGCACAGCACGATCGATACCGCCCGCCGTCGCCGTTCCGGGAAATGCAGCATCGATCGCGGCGACAAGGGCGCCCTCTGGCCCCTGCAACCTGTGCACCTCGGCATCGGCATCGAAAACGGGAATACCCTCGGCACGAAACATCGCCGCGACCGTTGATTTGCCCATGCCGATCGACCCGGTGAGCCCCAGAACGATCATGCCGCCAACAAGGCCCGCAATTCGACGTCATGCTGTCTTGGAGCAGATTTGCTGAAGAATTTCTCGAACGCCACCGCTGCCTGGCCCACAAGCATTTCCAAGCCATCGATCGTTCGAAACCCGCGCCGGCGCGCTTGAGCGAGCAAGGGCGTTTCCAACGGCGCGTAGACGATATCATAGATTACGGCATTTGTTGGAACATGGCTGAAATCGATGTTGAGTGCGGGACAGCCCTTCATGCCAAGCGAGGTAGCGTTGACCACGACATCGAGCACGCCTGATCGGTCATCCCATGCAAAATCGATCGGTTCTGCCCAGCTGGATAGAGTAGCAACCATCTCATCGCCTGCTTTTGGATCGGTCTCTCTCAGAAGTGCCAGCGCCTTCTGCGCGTCGCGCGCAATAATGGCGTTCGTGAATCCCTCGCCGGCCAAGGCATGCACGATTGCACGCGCTGCACCGCCCGCCCCGATTATGCGCGCCATGCGAAAGAGGTGGCGATCCGAAAGCAATGGCCGCAATGGCTCCAGAAAACCGGCGCCGTCGGTGTTGTAGCCTGTCAGCGCACCATCTTTGGACCGTGTCACAGTATTCACCGCACCGATTTTCGCGGCAACAGGATCGATATTGTCCAGAAAAGGCCCGACCGCCTCCTTGTGGGGAATTGTGACGTTGCAGCCGCGCCAAGCCGGATCAGCGCGTCGTGCGGCAAGATAACCAGCGAGAGATTCCGCCTTTATGTGAGCGCGTTCATAACGTGCCTGGATCCCCAGCTTGTCGAGCCAGAAACCGTGGATCAACGGAGATTTCGAATGTGCAATCGGATCGCCGATCACCTCCGCATAAGGCACGCTCATGCCATCAAAACCCCGCGCGTGCGCAAATAATCAAGCAGTGCCAGCATCGGCAGCCCAAGGATGGTGAAATGGCTACCGTCAATTCGTGTAAATAACTGCGCACCCAATGCTTCCATTCGGTAATTGCCCACACATCCCTGAATAATCGGCCATTCGGTATCAAGATATGAGTTGAGGAATACGTCGGAAAAATCACGCATTCTGAGCTTTGCTGTATCGATATGTCGCCAAACGGGTGCTCCCGCCTCCGAGATGACCGCCGCGCTGATGAGCGTATGCGTCTTGCCCCGCAATTGCTGAAGTTGAACCCTTGCTTCCTCGCGGCTGCTGGATTTGTCGAGCGTCGCTCCATCCTCCAGCTCAAGGGTTTGGTCGCATCCCAACACAAGATGGGACGCATGACGACGGGAGAGTTTGAGTGATTTCAACTCCGCCAAAGCATCGGCAAGGCCGCGTGCATTCGCTCCTTCAGCTCTCAATCCTGCTTTCATGCTTTCTTCGTCAACACCGGGCGCCAGTGCTTCGTGGGGCACGCCTGCGGCCGACAGCAATGCGCGTCGCGATCTGGACTGGGAGGCGAGTATGAGCTTCAAGGGCCAGCCTCATCAGGATGCCGCTCATTGGCAAGGTTGATAATTGCGGCGGCCGTTTCTTCGATTGAACGGCGCGTAACGTCAATCACCGGCCAGCCATTGTCGGAAAAAATGCGTCGGGCAAACGCAACTTCCGTGCTTACAATTTCGTGATCGACATAATCCGTTTCCGGCGCTTGATTAAGAGCCAACAGACGATTGCGACGCACCTGAATGAGACGTTCCGGACTGGTTGTCAAACCAACCACCAGCGGCCTTTTGAGATGGAAAAGCGATGCCGGCGGCGGTGATTCCATGACGAGCGGAATATTGGCGACCTTGTATCCGCGATTGGCGAGATAAATGGAGGTGGGGGTTTTTGACGACCGCGATACGCCGGCCAGTACGATATCGGCCTCCTCCCAGTCCTCCGCCCCAATGCCATCGTCATGAGCAATGGTGAACTGGATGGCATCGACCCGCCGGAAATAGGCTTCATCAAGCACATGCTGCCGCCCCGGCCGCGCGGTGGCTTCCTGTCCCAGCATGCGTGACATGGCATCAATGACAGGATCAAGCACAGACACTGCCGGAAGCCCAAGCGTATGGCATCGCGATTCCAGCTTGCTGCGGATATCGCCATTCACGATCGTGAACATCACCAGGCCGGGACGCTGGGCTATCTCCACCAGGATTCGATCGAGGTGGCCTTCCGAGCGAACCATTGGCCAAAAATGTTTTATAGCCTCAACGCCATCGAACCGGGCAAGTCCTGCCTTAGCGATGTTCTCCAGAGTCTCGCCCGTCGAATCTGAAAGGAGATGAAGGTGGAGACGGATCATCAGCGGTGAAGCCTGTGGAAAACCATGTGGGCCGCGCTAGCGGATTGCGGCCTTGCTGTTCAAGCGCGCGATTCATCCCCATCTTTCGGATTCCGTTCAGAAGCTTGTCCACATGGGATAGAATCCGTCCCCAGACTGTGGATAACGGGTACGAGGATTTCGACTCGCCGACAGAGCGCAAGGGAATGAGAGTCAAGCTGTTGGCAATCCGGCCATCAGGGAATAAACCCCGATTTTTGCTGCCCTACATCTTTCTACAAATTTCTTAATTTACTCTTAAGGATAGATATGGAGTCTCTGACTTCCCGTTCAGTTGCCAAACCTTCGATGCTTGTTGACCGTCCTCTACTTGGCGTGCTGCGCGGCGAGAGGCGAGCTGTCCCGCCGATATGGCTCATGCGTCAGGCAGGCCGTTACCTGCCGGAATATCGGGTACTTCGTCAGGAAAAGGGTGGTTTCCTTGAGCTCGTGAACGATAGCGCTGCCGCAGCGGAGATCACGCTGCAGCCTTTGCGTCGCTTCGGGTTCGATGGTGCTATCCTGTTCTCGGACATATTGATGATCCCAGGCGCACTGGGACAGCGTCTGTGGTTCGAAGCCGGCGAAGGCCCTCGCCTTGCTCCGCCGCTGGTTGATAACGCGCTCAGCAAGCTTGTAGCGGCCCCTGCGTATCTGGTGCCGGTATATGAGACAGTGCGCCGCGTGCGTGCAGAGCTTCCGCCCGGGGTTACTTTCCTTGGTTTCGCGGGAAGTCCGTGGACGGTGGCAACCTATATGGTAGCAGGCCAGGGATCGAAGGAGCAGGGTGAGACGCGCCGGCTGGCCTATCGTGATCCGTTAGCTTTCCAGGCCATCATAGACGCCATCATCGATGCGACAGTGGAGTATCTTGCACATCAGATCGATGCAGGTGTCGACGCGGTGCAGTTGTTCGACAGCTGGTCAGGCAGTCTCGCGCCGGCCGAATTCGAACGCTGGGTGATTGCCCCGACGGTGAGGATCGTAGAGCAACTGCGCGCCCGGTATCCCGAAGTGCCAGTCATCGGCTTTCCCAAGGGCGCGGGGGGCAAGCTGCCTGCGTATGCGCGCGAAACCGGCGTGCAAGCGATCGGACTCGATGAAACCGTTGATCCGGCGTGGGCCAATGCAAATCTTCCGGAAAATATGCCGGTGCAGGGCAATCTTGATCCCTTGGCCTTGATTGCAGGCGGCCAAGCACTCGACAGCGCGGTGGATCACATTCTTAAGGCTTTTTTTCAGCGGCCTCATGTGTTCAATCTGGGCCACGGGATTTTGCCTGACACGCCAATAGCGCATGTTGGGCATTTGCTGGAGCGAGTTCGGAATGAAGCGGGCCGGGGCTGAATGATGGTTGGAATGTTGGGCGCTGCCTATCCATGGGTGAAGGCAGGACATGTCATCTTCGTGATTTTCTGGATCTCGGGGCTTTTCATGTTGCCCCGGTTCTACATCTATCATCAGCAATCGGCTGCGGGATCGGCGGAGGACAGGCAATGGATTGAGCGCGAAGCTCGGCTGCGTTCGATCATCATAAATCCTGCGATGACCGTTGTATGGATATTCGGGCTGGCTCTCGCTTTCGACCAGAATTTGTGGGGGGAAGCCTGGTTTCAAGCCAAGTTCGCGACGGTATTGCTGCTTTCAGCCTATCATGGCTGGGCGGTGGGATATGGAAAAAAAATGGCCGCAGGCTATCGACCGGCAAGCGACAGGGCATTGCGGTTGATGAACGAAGTACCAGGTGTCGCGACAGCGATAATCGTCATACTTGTGATAGTACGGCCATTCTGAGCGGGTTAGCGCTTGCAGACTGCCAACAGGTCTTCCTTAATCGTGCTTCTGATATGCGATGCTATGGGCGACGTTCGATTTGCGTCTTTGGCCAGCGCTTCAGCAAGAGAGAGATCTTTTTCACCAATTTCTGCCTGACTGGCAAAAAAGGCCCGCCGGTCTGCATCGCCCGGATCGCTCCAGAAATTGATGAACCCTTGCATGGGTGGCGTCATGACGCCGTTTCGCTTCATCACGGTAAGCAGCTTTTCGACCGGCACGCCGGCTGCTTCAGCGATATTGACCGCTTCCAGCCCGATCATGATTTCGCACCAGGAAATGAGATTGTTGGAAATCTTGAGTGCCATCGCGGCGCCAAGGCGGCCTACGTGCATCGTATTGGTGGAAAAGGCCATAATGAACCGATTTGCGCGCTCGGCCGCGGACTCGTTTCCACCTGTCATGCAGAAGACGAATGGCCCATCTTTCGTCATTTCGGTCCGGCTAACAGGAGCGTCGATGACATCGATACCTGATGCTTTGCCGCGTTCTGCGATACTTATCGCGGTTGCGGGCGCGACGGTACTATGGATCAACAGAATGGATCCTGACTTCATGGCAGGAAGCAATTCTTCGACGCATTCATTTACCTGAGCATCGTCGCGCACGCAGATGCCAACTATATCGGCATCTTTTCCCACATCGGCTATAGATGCGGCAAGGCTGGCACGGCCTTCAAATGCGGCCAAGGCTTTCGGAAAAGCGTCATACACCGTGAGATTGGCGAAGTTCTTGGCGAGTTCTCTCGCCTGGTCGCCGCCCATGCTGCCCAAGCCGATAAAGCCGATTTTACCAATGTTGTCAGACATCCTCTTTTATGTGTCACTGTCTTCCCAAAATCTCCACCAACCTAGACGGTGACGACGATCTTGCCGAACTTGTGTTGATCCTTGAGGTGGAGCAAAGCTTCCTTGGCTTCGATCAGCGGAAATGTTTTCTCCACAACCGGCTTGATTTTGTGCTCGCCAACAAATGCCAGCATTTCCTTGAAATCCTGGGGATCACCGACCTGGCTGCCTACGATGCTCGCGCTTTTGAGGAAAATGTCGGTCGCGTTGAATTTCACTTCGTTTCCGGCTGTGGAGCCGTAGATTACGATGCGCGCGCCCGGATTGATTGCACGGACGTAGTTGGCGAAGCTTGGTGAGGGTGCGCCATCAAGGACGACGTCGATACCACCCGTCAGCTTGCCGACCTGCCGGCGCCATTCCGGATCCGTGAAGAGCAGACCGCCCTTTGCACCCATATCTTTCGCCCGCGCGAGAATTTCCTCGCTTTCGCCAGTGACATAGACGTTCGCGCCCTTTGCAACCGCGAAGGCAAGACCAAAGGTTGCGACGCCACCACCGACGCCGCTGATAAGTAGGGTTTCGCCTGCCTTTAGCTGGCCCTTGAACATCAACGCACGCCACGAAGTGAGACCGGTCAGCGGAATGGCTGCGGCTTCTTCGAAGCTCAATCCTGCTGGCTTGGGAGCAAGATTGTCGACAGGAACGCAAATATATTCGGCGATCGTGCCGTTGAATGGCATGCCAAGGAGGCCAAAGTCCGCCGCCGGCGCATGTCTGTTGGATCCCCAGTTCCGGGCGGGATAGAGAACAACCTCATCGCCGACCTTGGCACCGGTCACGCCGTCGCCAATCATGTCCACGACACCGGCGCCATCGCAACCCAGCGTCGTGGGTACGGTCATCCCGGGATATTGCCCGTGCGTGATGAAGAGCTCGCGATGATTGACCGACGCGGCCTTAATGGCGATCCGGACTTCACCCGGACCCGGTACCGGCGTCTCGACATCCTTGACATAGACGCTTTCGGGACCGTCAGTCGTCTCGAGATATAGAGCCTTCATCTTTAGCCTTTCTAAAATATGCATCGCGAGCCGGAGGCGGACGCAGTCATTGCATTTGCGGTTATCGCTGGCGCGAAGGTCTGAACCTGTCAACAGGTAGGGCCTAAACACCCTGCAGGCGACACGGAGAACCGCGAGAATCTCATAACTATCACCCTTCGTGGCTTGACTTAAATGCCGCCCTCCCCTACCGCGAAAAAAATCGGGCATGCCATTCGAGCATCGTTCTCTTCCTAATACATCGCGCTCAGCGCCAGCCGTTCGGCTCAAGCACTCGGAAACTCCTTATGCATCTTAAAGACCTCAAAAAGAAAACGCCGGCCGAACTGGTCAGCATGGCGGAAGAACTGGGGGTCGAAGGCGCATCGACGATGCGCAAACAGGATCTGATGTTCGCGATCCTCAAGATCCAGGCCGAAAACGGCGATCAGATCATGGGTATTGGCACGATCGAAGTGCTCCAGGACGGCTTTGGTTTCCTTCGCAGCCCCGAAGCGAACTACCTGGCTGGCCCGGATGATATCTATGTTTCGCCGAACCAGATCCGCAAATTCGGTTTGCGCACTGGCGATACCGTGGAAGGCGAAATTCGTGCCCCCAAGGACGGCGAACGCTACTTCGCGCTGGTTCGTCTCGTTTCGATCAATTTCGATGATCCCGACGTGGTTCGTCATCGTGTTAATTTCGATAATCTGACGCCACTTTATCCTGATGAAAAGCTGAGCCTCGACACGCTTGATCCGACAGTCAAGGACAAGTCCGCCCGCGTGATCGATATCGTGTCGCCGCAGGGTAAGGGCCAGCGTTCGTTGATCGTCGCGCCGCCGCGCGTTGGTAAGACGGTGTTGCTCCAGAATATCGCCAAGGCGATAACGGATAACCATCCTGAGGTGTTCCTGATCGTGCTGCTGATCGACGAGCGGCCCGAGGAAGTGACCGACATGCAGCGTTCGGTGAAGGGCGAAGTCATTTCGTCGACATTCGACGAGCCCGCGCAGCGTCACGTCCAGGTTGCCGAAATGGTCATCGAAAAGGCCAAGCGCCTGGTTGAACACAAAAAGGACGTGGTTATCCTCCTTGACAGCATCACCCGCCTTGGCCGCGCATATAACACGGTGGTGCCCAGCTCCGGTAAGGTGCTGACTGGCGGTGTGGACGCCAATGCGCTCCAGCGTCCGAAGCGTTTCTTTGGCGCTGCTCGGAATATCGAAGAGGGCGGCTCGCTTTCGATCATCGCGACCGCGCTCATCGATACCGGCAGCCGCATGGATGAAGTGATCTTTGAAGAATTCAAGGGCACGGGCAACTCGGAAATCGTGCTTGATCGCAAGGTTGCGGACAAGCGTATCTTTCCCGCAATGGACGTCGGCAAATCGGGTACGCGCAAAGAAGAGCTGCTGGTCGAGAAGGGCAAGCTTTCCAAGATGTGGGTTCTCCGCCGTATCCTGATGCAGATGGGAACGACCGATGCCATGGAATTCTTGCTCGATAAGATGAAGGATTCGAAGTCGAACGACGACTTCTTCGACTCGATGAATCAATAGGTTAGCTCGATGCTCGAGCTCTGGAACGCCATCGCTCACGACTTTTCGAACCTGGGTAACCCGGCCGCGCTTTCTGCTTTTGGCCAGGTGCTTATGATCGATATCATGCTGGCCGGCGATAATGCGATCGTCGTGGGCGCGTTAGCGGCGGGTTTACCCGCTGATCAGCGTCGTCGCGTTATTCTGATCGGTATCATCGCGGCACTGGTTTTGCGTATAGTGTTTGCGCTCGCTGTAACCCAATTGATGCAGGTAATCGGCCTGATCTTCGCGGGCGGGCTGCTTTTGCTCTGGGTTGCATGGAAAATGTACCGGGAACTACAGCCGTCACATGGCGGTTCTTCCGGCGGATCCCCGGAAATCGATGGCGACGAAACGAGCAATATCAGGCCAGCGAAGAGTTTTGCAGCTGCGGCATGGGCAGTAGCGCTGGCCGATGTCTCAATGAGTCTGGACAATGTTCTGGCGGTGGCCGGTGCAGCCCGGGAGCATCCGGGAATATTGATTATCGGCTTGTTATTGTCTGTTGCGCTCATGGGCATAGCGGCGAACTTCATCGCCAAGTATATCGAGCGTTATCGCTGGATTGCCTATATCGGCCTGATCGTAATCCTGTACGTCGCTGCGAAGATGATCCACGACGGCCTTGTCGATCATCAGGTGGGTCTGCTTCGTCTTGTTGGCTGAGCTGACCGAATAATTCAGGGTATGAGGATGGTCGATCCGACGGTTTGACGCGATTCCAGCGCGCGATGGGCTTCTGCTGCGTCAGCAAGCGAAAAGCGCTGACCAATTTCGACCCCTATTATTCCGTCCGATATGAGGGAAAACAGCCGCGCGGAGGCAAGCGACAGCCGTTCAGGCGTATCGATGTAGTCAAAGAGGCGGGGTCGGGTCAGGAAGATCGAGCCTGCTTTGGTCAGGTCGAGAGGGGATACCGGTGGAACCGCTCCGCTGGCATTCCCAAAGCTGACAATTATCCCGCGTTTTGCGACTGAACCAAGGGATGCAGTCCAGCTCGCGGCGCCCACGCCATCGAGGATCGCATCGGCGCCGTGATTGCCCGTTACTGATCGAACCTTGGCGGGAAGGCCTTCAAAATTGTCGCAGAATGCGTGGTCCGCGCCTGATGATTTTGCTCGGGCGGCTTTTGCCGGTGTTCCGGCATGGGCGATTACGGTGGCTCCCATCGCCTTCGCCCACGGCACCGCGATGGATCCGACACCGCCCGCAGCGGCATAAATCAACACGCTTTGCCCCGCAGTCAGCTTTGCACATTGCTCTATGAGCATCCACGTCGTCAGTCCCTTCAGCAAGGTTGCTGCGGCAACCTCGTCGCTTAAGAAGTCAGGTAATGGGACCAGCGTGACGGCGTCGATATCGACATGGGTGGCATATCCCGCGGGCGTTTGCAGTATTGCTGCTATGCGATCCCCGGCGTTGAAATCCGTCACGCCGGTGCCAAGACTTTCGATGACGCCGGCGACTTCGGATCCGAGCCCGCTGGGGAAAGCTACCGGATACAATCCCGAACGGTGGTATGTGTCTATGAAGTTTACGCCAACTGCCGTCACGCGAACCCGCACCATGCCTGGTGCTGGCTCGCCCAGGATCAAGGGTTCACGTTTCAGCACTTCCGGCCCGCCATTCTGGCGGATCACGATCCTCCAGGCGTCGCTCATGCGAGATGTTTGGCGAAGAAATCCTGCGTTCGCTGATCGGCCTGGGTCGCGGCGGCATCGTTGCGTCGCTTTCCAAACTCGGTTGCGAAACCATGATCCACGTCCGGATAGCTATGAATTTCTACACGAGAATTATCTTTCAGGGCGGTTTCGATTTCTGCACGGACCTCGGCTGGAATGAAGTGGTCCTTTTCTGCAAAGTGCAGCATCAGCGGACGTGAAATACCGTGGGATTCCCCAAGGTAATTGTTTATGCCGCCGCCATAATATCCGACGCTTGCGTCGCTATCCGTTCGCGTTGCCGCAAGAAAGGTAAGGAGGCCTCCGAAACAATATCCGGAAACGCCCACTTTGACGCCCGTTTCACTTCGCGCGGCGCGGATCGTCGCTTCGATATCTTCGACAGCCTTGTCGATATCGACCTTCTTCATATGTTCCAACCCGCGTTGAAACTCCTCGGGAATATCCGGGTCGAGCTGGACGCCGGGTGTATCTCGCCAGAAGAGGTCCAGCGCATAGGCGGCGTATCCCTTGGCTGCCCAGCTCTCGACCTTCGCTCTTATGCCCGGGTTTATGCCGAAGATCTCCTGGATCACGACAATCGCGCCCTTGGGTTTGTCGGTGGGTGTTGCCCGGTAGGCCTTGAAGGCTCCGCTGCCGTCCAGCGCGGCTATATCGATCATCGTTCCCATATCATCCTCCAGAAGGCCTGTGCTGCTCAGGGTTGTCTAGCTATTGCTTGGTGCCGATTCTATCGCCCTTACATGGATATTCGCAACGACCTCTGCAGGAGATGTCGACCGAGGCCCGATCGGCAATGAGAGAATTACAGTGGACATGGACGATAAGCTCAACACTCTTTACCAGCGTGGGCGGGGATCACTCAACTATTTGGAGGCCGCGCTATGAAGATCAATGTGGATATCGAATGCACACCGGTCGAAGCGCGCAATTTTCTAGGTCTTCCCGATTTGAAACCGCTTCACGATGTCTATCTTGATCAGATGAAAAAGTCTATATCTGAAGGGGTTACGCCAGATATGATCGAAGCGATGATGCGAAACTGGGCGCCCTTTGGTGAAGCCGGCATGGGTTTGTGGCGTCAGATGTTCGAACGGATCGGTGGGGCTGGCAGCGACACAAAATAAAATATCAGGTTCGATGTGATGTCACGGGACACGATCTTCGCATTATCGTCCGGGCAGCCACCAGCGGCAATTGCGATCGTTCGGATCAGTGGGCCTCATGCGGCATTTGCGATGAGCGCGCTTGCCGGGAAGACATATCCAGAGCGTGTGGCCAAGCTGGCGACGCTTCGTGATCCCTCCACGGGTATATTGCTCGACCGAGCACTTGTCTTGTTCTTTTCCGGCCCCAACAGCGCCACGGGCGAGGATCTTGTCGAACTTCACCTCCACGGCGGGAGGGCGGTAGTAGCTGCCGTCCAACGCTCGCTTGTAGCCGTCCAAGGTTTGCGGTCCGCGCAACCAGGGGAATTTACCAGGCGGGCATTTGACAATGGGCGGCTGGACCTTGCGGAGGCCGAAGGTCTAGCCGACCTGTTGAATGCCGAGACGGAGGGGCAGCGCCGCAACGCCATTGCTTTGGCGGATGGCGTGTTATCCCGCTCTGTACGCGGTTGGCGCGAGGCCATCACCATGATCGCGGCACAGATCGAGGCACGCATCGACTTTTCAGACGAGGACGACGTCCCCGACGACGAGGGAATGGCGATCCAGGCAATTCGGCCAATCCTAACGGAGATTGACGACATGCTTCGGGCGCCGCCGGCCGAGCGTTTGCGCGACGGGATACGCGTTGTCCTTGGTGGTGGTCCCAATACGGGTAAGTCAACCCTGTTCAATGCCCTGGTTGGCCGCGAAGCCGCGATCGCCACGCCCATGCCCGGTACGACCCGAGATATGATCGAATATCCGGTCCAGCTGGACGGTGTGCCGTTCGTGTTTGTCGATACTGCGGGCTTACGAGAGAGTGATGACGAGATAGAGCAAATGGGCATGAGTCGTGCTCGATCAGCCATGTCTGCTGCGGACATTGTCTTGTGGCTTGATTCCCCTGAGAAGTGCTCCGAGCCCGATCGGGTACTGATGGTCCATGCGCGATGTGACCTCCCTGATCGCGATGTGCCGCCACCAGGTTGCATTGGCGTTTCTGCTAAAACGGGAACGGGAATGTTCGAGCTGATCGCAAACATTGTTTCACGTGGAACAATGCTGCTGCCCAAAGACAACGAGCTCGCCTTGGTCGCCCGACAACGAGACGCGTTGCATGATTGCGCGGCATCATTGCGCGCAATGGAGCATTCATCAGATATTCTCATCACGGCCGAGTGCCTCCGTGAGGCTCGCGCGGCTCTCGACAGATTGACGGGACACGCCGGAGTTGAGCCGCTGCTCGACGCATTGTTCAGTCGCTTCTGCATCGGGAAGTAGCGACTCTTTGACATGGGCGACCGGCTGGCATAGCGGCGGTGCATGACTCATCGTTATGACGTTATTGTCGTTGGCGGCGGCCATGCGGGTGTCGAGGCCGCGTGCGCGTCGGCGCGGCTGGGCGCGCGGACTGCGCTGGTGACCATGAATCATGACCAGATTGGTGCAATGTCATGTAACCCGGCAATCGGCGGGTTGGGCAAGGGACATCTGGTTCGGGAGGTCGACGCTTTCGATGGTGTCATAGCGCGTGCGGCCGATAAGGCCGCGATCCATTATCGGATGCTGAATCGTAGCAAAGGGGCTGCAGTGCATGGACCACGAGTCCAGGCAGACCGCAAACTGTTCAAAGCCGCCGTGAAGACTATTGTCGTCGAGCAGCCCCATCTTGAGGTGGTTGAAGGGGAGGCCATAGCGCTGATCTTCCAAAACGGCAGCCAACGGGTTTCTGGTCTCGAATTGGGTGATGGCAGAGCGTTTTATGCAGGTGCCATCGTGTTAGCGACCGGCACATTCCTGAACGGAAAACTGCACTTTGGCATGACAGCGCAGTCAGGCGGTAGAGTAGGCGAGATTGCGGCGACAAAGATGGCTATGCAGTTGCGGTCCGCGGCATTGCCCATGGGACGGTTAAAGACAGGCACGCCGCCACGACTTGATGGGCGCACGATCGATTGGGCATCGATTGATATGCAGCCTTCCGATGGGGAAGACTGGACTTTTTCGCCGTCGATCCCGGGAAGACTAAACGTCCAGCTGTCGTGCGGCATAACCCGGACGACAGAGCGAACCCATGACGTCATCCGCGATAACCTGGATCGATCGCCGCTATTTGCCGGCGCAATAGAGGGCGCCGGCCCGCGTTATTGCCCCTCGATAGAAGACAAGGTTGTGCGTTTTGGTGATCGGAACGGGCATCAAATCTTCCTTGAACCCGAAGGTCTTGATACCAGCATTATCTATCCGAACGGAATCTCGACGTCTCTTCCCCTGGACGTTCAGATAAAGATCATCGCAACCATCCCGGGTCTCGCGCACGCAAAGATAGTCCAGGCCGGATACGCCGTGGAATATGATTACATCGATCCCCGTGCGCTCGACCCTTCTCTTGAGGTGCAGAAAATCAAGGGACTATTTTGTGCCGGCCAAATCAACGGCACGACGGGGTATGAAGAGGCGGCTGCCCAGGGCCTGGTTGGTGGTATCAACGCTGCAATTTGCGCGGGCGGCGGGAGCCCTGCCACATTTGATCGGGCGGAGAGCTATATCGGCGTAATGATCGATGATCTCACGCTGCATGGCATTACCGAGCCATATCGCATGTTGACCGCGCGGGCCGAATATCGTTTGCGCTTGCGAGCTGATAACGCTGAAACGCGGCTCACGCGAAAGGCGATTAGTATCGGAGCTGTCGGCGAACAAAGGCGAATGCCATTTGTTTCACGTGAAACAGAACGCACCGCCATCGCCGAGCTGATGTCCCGTAGCATCAAGGCGCGCGAGATCGCAAATATCGGATTCGGTCATCTTTGTGGCGACGGCGCAGCGCGTTCGCTGTTCAGCTGGCTGGCCCATTCGGAGATAAAAAGAGATACGGTGCTTCTCCTTGAGCCAGCGCTCAACGCATTTCACCCGTCACTCGTTGATGCTGCGATTACAGACGGACGTTATGCGCCTTATGTCGAAAGACAGGAGCGGGAGATCGAGCGGATGCGCGCGGATGAAAATATTCGCATACCCGTCGACATGCGATACGAAGATATTGGTGGGCTATCCAACGAGATGGTCGAGCGCTTGAATCTATCACGCCCCGATAGCTTGGGATCTGCAAGCCGGGTGAGAGGCATCACGCCTGCAGCATTAGCGGCAATTCTCGTTCGCTGCCGTCGAACCGCGGCGTGAACGCTGATGAGTCGATGGCTTGGCTGAGGGCCAATTTTGCTGTTTCACGTGAAACAATCGAAAAATTGGAGCGCATGGCCAACCTGACAATAGAATCAAATTCCTCCCAAAATCTGATATCCAAAACTACCGAAGTGGATATCTGGAATCGTCACATTATCGATTCCGCTCAATTATTAGCGCTTGTCCCACATGCGGGACACTGGGTCGATCTAGGGAGTGGGGCAGGCTTTCCTGGAATAGTTATTGCCGCACTTACCGATATGCCAGTTACCCTCATTGAAATGCGCCGCAAAAGAGTGGATCATCTGGTGGCTGTGACTGCGGCACTTGGCCTTTCAAAGCAGATTACCATCTTACCACAGTCAGTCGAAAAAGTTCGATCTTTCCCATTTTCGGTTATCTCTGCCAGGGCTTTCGCTCCGCTCGAACGGTTATTTTCGACGGCACATCATTTATCGGATAAAAATACCCATTGGGTACTGCCAAAAGGTCGTTCCGCTGCATCGGAACTGGAAGCCGCGACAATAACATGGCAGGGTCAGTTTCGGATGGAGCCCAGCATTACTGATCCGGAGAGCGCGATCATCGTCGCGCGCGATGTTCAACCCAGGAGAAAGCCATGATCCGGATTGCGGTTGCGAACCAGAAGGGTGGCGTTGGCAAGACCACAACCGCCATCAATCTGGCAACCGCGCTGGCAGCAACCGGATCGCGGGTGCTTCTGCTTGATTTCGACCCTCAGGGAAACGCGTCCACCGGGCTGGGCGTGAAGCGCAATGATCGGGCCTGTTCGAGCTACGAAGTTTTGCGCGGGGAAGCGACATTAGCTGAAGCAGCGATACCCACCCGGATCCCTCGTTTGGATCTGATCACCGCAACGGTCGATCTGTCCGGCGCAGAAATCGAGTTGATTGACTTTGAGGATCGAACACACCGACTTGACGCCGCATTCAACGCAGCACCGCCTGGACGGTGGGATGTCTGTCTGATCGATTGCCCGCCGTCATTGGGATTGCTCACCATCAATGCCCTGGTAGCGGCCCGCAAGCTGCTGGTCCCCTTACAATGTGAGTTCTTCGCGCTTGAGGGGTTGAGTCAGCTTCTTCAGACGATCGAGCGGGTTCGTGCCCGCTTCAATCCTGAGCTGTCGATCATTGGCGTCGCGTTGACGATGTATGATCGTCGGAATCGCTTGTCGGAACAAGTCGCGCAGGATGTTCGTGTCGTGCTTGGCGATGTCGTGTTCAAAACCATAATCCCCCGCAATGTGCGGCTATCCGAGGCGCCAAGCCACGGGTTGCCGGCGCTTATTTATGATTATCGCTGTCCCGGATCGGAAGCTTATATCGCCCTTGCACGTGAAGTGATCGGACGGCTTCCAAAGCCGGCCCAGGCGGCGTGAGAGTCTTCGGAGAGAACGAGAATGAGCGACGATCTTTTGCGGCATAAACGTCCCAGCGGTCTCGGGCGGGGCCTTTCCGCGCTGCTTGGCGAAGCCTCACGCGAAGAGCCGATCAACGGCGGTGGCGTCCATGGCGCTGGTGTCCAGCCTATACCGATTGCACTGATACGCCCCCATCCAGGTCAGCCACGCAGGTTCTTCGATGAAGAGGCGTTGGATGAATTGGCGCGATCGATCGGCGTGCGCGGCTTGATTCAACCCATCATCGTTCGCCCGCATGATGGCGGCTATCAGATCGTAGCAGGAGAACGCCGATGGCGCGCAGCGCAGCGCGCACAGCTGCATGACATACCTGCAATTGTACGCGATTTCAGCGAAGCGGAGACATTGGAAGTCGCGCTCGTAGAAAATATCCAGAGGCAGGATCTCAACGCGATCGAAGAAGCGGAAGCCTATAGCCGCCTGATAGCGGATTACGGGCATAGCCAGGAAGCTCTGGCGCGATTGGTGCACAAATCCCGGAGCCACGTCGCTAATCTTATCCGGCTGCTCGAATTGCCGGCGCCTGTTCGCATGTCGGTGGCGGAGGGTCGCTTGACCATGGGCCATGCGCGCGCGTTGATAACCGCCCCGGACCCGGCCGGGCTGGCGGAGCAGGTAATACGCGACGGCCTATCCGTGCGCGAAACCGAAAAGCTCGCCCGCGGCGTTCGCCCCACCGCCAGACGTCAGGGCAAGCTCGAATATAAGGGCGGCAATGCAGATGTAGAGGCCCTTGAGCGGCAGCTTGGCGATTTGCTGGGTCTGAAAGTGCAGATCAAACACGGGCCAAGTGGCGGAAGCGTTACAGTAAGCTATTCCTCGCTTGAGCAATTAGATATGATATGTCAAAGGCTTAGCGGAGAACCGATCTAGCAAACGCCTATTCCATCTTCTGCGCGGCGCGACTGATCGCGATCAGCTCTTCATCCAGCAATAGCGGACCCACTGAACCGCTCGCTTTCAGCGATCTTTCGGCGGTCACAAGACGATCCAGAGCGGTGGATATCTGCATCGGTCTCCAACGCGACACCTGACGCGAAATCGCATCCTTCTCTTTCCAGAACAGTGCCTTGCCAGATGACGCCATGACGGTCGAGACGCTGTTTCCGCGCGCTACTTCTGATCGAAACTGGGCGATTTGTGCCAGGCGCCGGATCATTGCGCGGATGAGCGGTATGCCCTCAACGCCCTCGGCGGCAAGCCGGATAAGCGCGCTATCGACACTGTCGGTGCGCCCTTCAAGCACGGCATCGACGAGCTTGCTGATGTCGCCATCTTCGGTCGCCGCGCCCAGTGCGTCGAGCGCGCCATGGTCGATCTCTCTCGGCCGATCATGCGCAGCATCGGCGTAAAGCGCGAGTTTCTCGATTTCTTGCGCCAGGATGGCGCGATCGCCATTGCAGGCTGTGGCCAGGCGCCGCGCGATATCCGGCGTGATCATCAGACCCGCGTCGCGCGCCATGCTGCCGGCGATGCGATCGGCGTCAGCTCCTTCGGGAACATAGCTGGCGCACGCCATTATTTCGCCGTGGGAGCCCGCGAGTTTCAGCAATTTGGAGTCTTTGCGAAGAACGCCGGCAACCGCCACCACCGGATTTCCGCCCGGCGGTGTTTCCAGCAAGGCCATCACGGCATCGCTGCATTCATCCCCGGCGGGTTCGATCCGGATGTACCGTTTGCTGCCGAACAGAGAAATTGCGCCAGCTTCATCCGATAGAAGCGCGGGATCCGCTTTCAGCACGGCGCCGGAGAGATCGATCCGCTCGGCATCGCTTCCCATCGCCTTGCCAAGCCGATCCGCCAAAGCGCGCGAACCAGATTCGTCAGGGCCATGGAGCAGGAATAGACGACAATCTGGGCCGCCGGCATCGAGCGCGCGCTCGATTTCCGGACGCTTTACGATCATGGCGCGGCGGTCGCCGTTTTTTGTGCGCTGACTGCAATGCGGGCCACGATTTCATCGGCGACCCGATCCGCGAGGCGCTCGAGAGCGGTTTGCTCAGCGGCGATGGTTGCGTATTCGGAATTGACGATATCAATGCCGATGTCGGATCCCACTGTCGCATCGATTACTGGCTTGTTGATCGTGGTATCGACCAGCGTGTAACGGGCGCGCAACGTACGCCGTTCGCGCGTAGTGGTTTGGTCAACGCGCGTGCCGAAGCCTTCGATCTGGTCATCCAGCTTTATGTCCAGCCGGTAGCGGGCGCTGCTGCCATGTTCGCCGATCCGGTCGATCACGGCATTGCGCACGAGCCATCCGGCGCGGCCGTCAATCGTCGGCACGGTGATGTCGGCGAGCCTCTGCCCGGCCCGGCCGTTGTTGCCATTGCTATAGAGCGGATGCAGGCCGCATCCTGAAAGCAGCAGGCAGGCGGTAAGGGCGAAAGCGAGCTTTCTCATGCGACGAGATTCACGAGACGGTCCGGAACCACGATTATCTTGCGAGGTGCCTTGCCTTCCAACAGTTTGACCACCTTGTCCGAACCAAGTGCCATAGCCTCCAGTGCCTCCTTTGGCGCGCCCTTGGGAGCGGTAAGCGTGTCGCGCAACTTTCCGTTGATCTGGATCGCGATCGTCACTTCGTCGTCCACCAGCAGCGCGGGATCAGCTTCGGGCCAGGGCGTATCGGCAACGAGACCGGATTCACCCATGCGCGCCCAGGCTTCCTCTGCAACATGCGGGGTCATCGGCGAGACCAATCGCACAAACGTTCGCGCCGCTTCAGTCCGCGATGCTGATGGAGCGGCCTTTTCGATCATGTTGGCGAGTTCATACAGTTTCGCGACGGCCTTATTGAAAGACAGCGCCTCGATATCATCGGCAACGCCTGCGATCGTCTTGTGCAACTTGCGATCGATCTCGCGGTCTTCGCCTTCCGCCGCAGCGGCATCGGTCAGGCGCCACAACCGCTGAACGAACCGCCAGGAGCCTTCGATGCCGGCTTCGCTCCACGGAAGATCACGTTCCGGCGGGCTGTCGGATAGCATGAACCACCGTACGGCATCCGCGCCATATTGATCGACGATGGGGCCGGGGTCGATCGTATTCTTCTTGGATTTCGACATCTTCTCGATGCGACCCAGGTTTACCGGTTCATTGTTCGTGATTTCAAAGACGCCACCGTCGCGGCGTTCGACCTCATCGGGCGACAGCCATTGGCCCGCGGCATTTTTGTACGTTTCGTGCGTCACCATGCCTTGGGTGAACAAACCGGAAAACGGCTCTGCCACGCCGATCTTGCCGATCCGTTCCAGCGCGCGCGTCCAGAAGCGTGCGTAAAGCAGGTGCAAGATCGCATGTTCGATTCCGCCGATATACTGGTCAACCGGCAGCCATTGCTCGGCGATTGCACGATCGAACGGCTGATCGCCGGGTGCGCTGGCGAAGCGGATAAAATACCAGGAAGAATCCGCGAATGTATCCAGCGTATCCGTCTCGCGCTGAGCGGGTTTTCCACAATTCGGGCAAACAGCATGTTTCCATGTAGGATGGCGATCGAGCGGATTGCCGGGGATATCGAAGCTTACGTCGTCCGGCAGGATGATGGGGAGCTGGTCTTTCGGAACGCTGACGGGGCCGCAACCGTCGCAATGAATGATCGGGATTGGCGTGCCCCAATAGCGCTGGCGTGAAACCCCCCAGTCGCGCAGCCGCCAGACCGTAGTACCTTCGCCCCAGCCTTCAGCTTCGGCGCGCGCAATGACGGCTGCTTTTGCCGCTTCAATTTCCAGCCCGTCCAGAAAGTGCGAATGGACGAGCTTGCCCGGTCCGGTATAGGCTTCGTCGCTGATCGCAGTATTTGCTTCGTCAGCGGAAGCGGCCACAACGCGTGTTACCGGCAGCGCATATTTTCGTGCGAAGTCCAGATCGCGCTGGTCATGCGCGGGGCAGCCAAAGACCGCGCCGGTGCCGTAGTCCATCAACACGAAGTTCGCTACGAACAACGGGATTTTCCGTTGCGGATCGAATGGGTGGATGACTGACAAACCCGTGTCGAATCCCATCTTTTCCGCTGTTTCGATTTCCGCTGCCGCGGTCCCGCTCTTTTTGCACTCGGCAATGAAATTCACGAGGGCGGGATTGTTCTGCGCCAAGGCTTGCGCGATGGGGTGATCGGCCGCGATAGCCGCGAAGCTGGCGCCAAAAATCGTATCGGGACGAGTGGTGAATACGTCCAGATTATCGACCGGCCCATTCTCGACAGCAAAGCTGAACCGCAGGCCGCGGGACTTGCCGATCCAGTTTTCCTGCATCGAGCGTACTTTTTCCGGCCACTGGTCGAGATGTTCCAGCCCCTCGAGCAGCTCATCAGCGAAGTCGGTGATCTTCAGGAACCACTGGTTGAGCTTGCGCCGCTCGACCAGCGCGCCTGAGCGCCAGCCCCGGCCGTCGATCACCTGCTCGTTGGCGAGGACGGTCATATCAACCGGATCCCAGTTGACCTCGGACTCCTTTCGATAGACCAGGCCGGCTGCATACAGATCGAGGAACAGCGCTTGTTCCTGGCCATAATAATCCGGCTCGCACGTCGCGAGTTCGCGGCTCCAGTCAAGTGCGAAGCCAAGCCGCTTCAGCTGCGCGCGCATTGAGGCGATGTTGGCCCGGGTCCAGTCGCCCGGATGCACGCCTTTTTCCATCGCGGCATTTTCGGCGGGCATACCGAACGCGTCCCACCCCATCGGGTGAAGCACTTCAAAGCCCCGCATACGGCGGAACCGCGCGAGCACATCTCCCATGGTGTAATTGCGGACATGACCCATGTGGATGCGCCCGGACGGATATGGGAACATCTCAAGAACATATGTCTTTGGTTTGGCGCTGTTATCGTCGGCGCGGAACGAGCCGCGTTCTTCCCAAACCGATTGCCAGCGCGCGTCTGCCGATGCCGGATTGAAGCGCGAGCTCATGTACCCGAAAGCCTCAGCCAGCGCTGCGGCGTAAATCGCGCGCCTTAGACAGGATGATTTCTTCGAGTTTCTGAACTGTCGCCGCCTGAACCGGAACATCCGTCCACTGGCCGCCGCGATTGATCTGACGTGCTGCGGCTACGCGTACCGCATCGGCGCGGAGGTCCTGGTCCAGGATCGTGACCGTCAACTTCATCCGCTCGGTTGCCAGTCCGGGATTGGAGTACCAGTCGGTCACAATCACACCGCCATTGGAATCCACCTGGGCCATCGGCATGAATGAAAGCGTGTCCAGCGTAGCGCGCCACAGATAGCTGTTTACGCCGATTTGCGTAACTTTCGACGCGGCGAGATCCTGTTGAACGCGCAGCTTGTTCTTGCCGCCGCCGCAAGCGGCGAGCGAGAGGAGCAGCGCCATCGAAATCGCTGTCGAAAAAGTACGGCGCATACGTCTCTTATCCTCGGAAAGTCGGCAATGGGCGCCGTTATAGATCGTCCGCGCCGACCCGCAAGCCGTGTATGTCATTTGTCCCATATTCAAAGTTGTTGAAAAGCTGCAACACGAAGCAAGATTCCGAGTTCTGCAGTGGTAGACTCCGATGCGCCGTGATAAGCGCGAAAAATAGGGAATAAATATAGATGTTTGCGAATCGGGGATTGGTGATTGCAGGGGGGACGGCCTTGGCCGCGCTCACGCTCACCTTTGCGCCTGTTGCAGCGACGTCGGCCAAGTTTTCGATCCAGACGAAAAAGATGCCCCGGGCGGTCCGATTCGGCGATAATATCGGGTCTTTTACACCTGCCGCGGCTGATCCCCGGCGTGCATTGAGCTTCAATCAGGCTGGCTTGGGCAATCTCGGTTTTCGTTTCACGCCATCCGCCGCGCCTGGAAATCGTCGTGCTGTGACCGTGGCGATTCGCGCACGTTCGACAATTTCACCGAGTCGGGTCGCGCAGGGCGCCGCGCCTTCTGTTCAGACACTTGCACCGACCGCATATAATCTCGGCGTCGCTGTGGGCTGGCGCCGGTTCGCGCTGACGGGTGATATTGCGCGCGTCGAAGGCAATCTGCTGCCGCTGGATCGTGAGTCGGCGGATGTAGGCGTGAGCTATGCTGGGAATCGTTGGAGCACGCGGCTTCAGCTTGGCGCTGAGCGTGCCATTGGTCTTCGCCCGCGTCTGGCAGGCAATGCGGACGAGGCCTATTCGGTCGATCTTGGTGGCTCCTACTCACTGACACGCAACCTGGCAGTGACGGGTGGCGTACGGTACAAGATGCAGCGCGATCGGCTTGAAGCTGTCGATGATACGCGTCGCGACTCCCAGGCGGTTTACATAGGCACTGCCTTCAAGTTCTGATTGGCCTGGCGCCTTCAGTTCGAATGTGGGCGTCGATTGCTGCCCATCCATACGCCCCTATATTCCGTAAAAACTTCTGATGACAATGCTTTAGCCCGCCCAAGGCAAGTACGGGCAGCGTGGTTTGCCGGGCAATCGCGGAAAAACGCACGGTCCCCAGCGCCCTTCCGTCAGGATGGGATCGCGTAGGAAATAACGGCGATAGCATCAGCAGCCGCGCCCCGCATTTTTCTGCCAGACGGATCTCTCTTAGATCATGGACTGGCGCGATGCGAAGAAACGAAGATCGGCTCTTTGCGGTGAATTTCCCATAAGCGCCATCGGCGCGCCATAGCCGCGCGCGCATCGGGCAATCCGCGAGAACAAGGACCAGGCGGCGACGGCGGGCAATCCGCTTGATCTTCTCGAACAACTGTCGCCGTTCTGCTTCGCCAAGGCTGTAATGTCGTACGATAACACCGCTTCCAGCCCTCAGTCCGTATAATGCGGGCCAGAGCATTTCGCCCTGACGCTCGTCAGTAAGCATCCATAGTTGGGGGAGAGGGTAGCGGGCTGGCATATCGCTGCCTATAGCAATGCCAATGCCTTCCAACGACTATCCAAACACCACTGCCGCCGAAAAACTCGCCGAAGTCCGTGGCGAAATCGAGCGCGCTGCGGTGGCGGCGAAGCGGAACCCGCGGGATATTCAGCTTATTGCAGTATCGAAGATGCAGGACATCGCCGCAATTAAACCGCTGATCGCAGCCGGGCAGCAGATATTCGGCGAAAATCGCGTGCAGGAGGCGGAAGCCAAATGGCCGGCTTTGCTGGAATCAACTCCCGATATCGCATTGCATCTGATTGGCCAGCTTCAGTCGAACAAGGCCGATGACGCGGTTGCCATGTTTGATGCGATCCATTCGATCGATCGACTGTCCCTGGTTACCGCCGTTGCGCGCGCCATGGACAAGAAAGCACGTAGGCCTGATTGTTTTGTGCAAGTAAACATCGGGAATGAGCCGCAAAAGGGCGGTTGTGCGATCGAAGACCTGCCCGCGCTGCTCGCGGAAGCCCGATCGGCTGATCTGCCTGTCCGGGGTTTGATGTGTGTGCCACCCGCAGAGGTGGAGCCCGCGCCTTACTTCGCCTTGTTGGCGAAACTCGCGCAAGATAACGGGTTGTCAGACCTGAGCATGGGCATGTCGAGCGATTATCAGACGGCCGTCACGATCGGCGCGACGCACGTTCGGGTCGGTACCGCGCTTTTTAGTCAACGTGCCTGAAATCAGCGAATAATCAATCCGTCGCCGGGCACGAGTTTTTCGAGCAGCTCCAACAAAGAATCCTTGCCGATCGCGACGCATCCCTCGGTATGGTCCTTGGCGGCCGTGCAATGCAGGAAGATCGCGCTTCCAGCGCCCGGAAGAGGCGGCGCATCATTATGACCCAAAGTCACGATGACATCATAAGCATTGTCGTCCCGCCAGAGACGCTCGGCCGAAAAATTGTGTGGATGCAGGACGGGGCGATTGTAGGCGGGATCGTTCGTATCATCTGACCAACCATCATCCAGACGCAGCCAGCGCCAGGGCAATCCAAGCCGCGCGGGCAGAGCGACGCGGTCGTGGCGTAGCAGCAGGCTGCGAATCGGCCACCGCCCCATGGGCGTGGCCCCATCGCCTTCCTTTTTGGCCTCGGCTGCCACGACGCCGCTTTTCCCGATCAGGCAAGGGATTGCCCCGTCGCGGTGGTGCAACAGCTTCCGCGCGCTATCGACCATGAGATCGCTCACAACTGGTGCCCGGTGCGATCGCGTTTGGTGGAAAGATAAGCTTCGTTGTGTGGGTTGGGTGTTACAACATGCGTCACCCGTTCCACGACAGTGATGCCAGCCTGTTCCAGTCCGGAAACTTTTGCTGGGTTATTGGTGAGCAGCCGCACTTCAGTCTGTCCGAGAAGGTCGAGCATCCGCGCGGCAACCCCGAAGTCACGGGCATCGATCGCAAAGCCCAGGCGCACGTTCGCGTCTACCGTATCGAAGCCTTGATCCTGTAATTGATAAGCGCGCAGTTTGTTGATTAGCCCGATTCCGCGGCCTTCCTGGCGCAGGTAGAGGAGGATGCCCCAGTTAGCCTCGACAATTTCATGCAAGGCGGCATGAAGCTGGGGTCCGCAATCACATTTAAGCGATCCAAGAACATCTCCCGTCAGGCATTCGCTGTGAAGGCGAACGAGCGGAGGCTTTCCATCCGGTATTCCGACGATGAGAGCGATATGCTCGGCAGCATCGTCCAGATTACGAAAGGCCACAATTTCGGCCGTTTCCGATACCTCTACTGGCAGCTTTGCGCGCGCGGCGATTTGAAGGCGTTCCGGCGCTTCGTAGCTGCCTATCGCAGCAACGGTGACACTCACATCATCTTCCCGCCCATATTCAAGCAAGAAATATGCGGGAAGCAGGCCCGCCAGACGCGCGAGTTCCAGCGCACCGCGGGCAGCATCGGGGGCGGGGCATGGGCGCGTTCGAAATGGGCCCTTGAATGGCATGGCAAGGTCAAGCGCAGGATCAGCCAGGCCGCGCGCTGTTGCCAGATCCAGCCACTCCGTATGTTCAACGACGGCGGGCTCCGTTGGCTGGGCCGCATTCAGCTGGTTGGCAAGTTTCAGCGTTGCGGCACGGCTGCCCGACAGCAGCACGTCTGCTTGCACTTGCCGGTCGAATGCTGCCAGCCGGACGTCATCCGCCGTTTCGATGGCGAGCAGCCAAATCGCGCCGCTTTCCCCGCATATTTGGACAGGCCAGCCGCGCCGCAACGCGTCGATGGCGTTCGCGACAGACCGGCTATCATGCATCAGATCGCAAACTCTGTGACCAGCGGCACGTGATCCGAAGGGCGGGTCCAGCTCCGGCATGGCTCATGTACTTTATGCGCCACTGCGAGCTTCGCTACGTCGGGGCTGGCCCACATATGGTCTAGCCGGCGGCCACGGTCGGACGCCGCCCAATCCTGCGCCCGATAACTCCACCACGTATAAAGTCGCTCAGGCGCAGGCACGAACTTTCGCCCAAGATCGACCCAGGCATGGCTTTGGCCAAGCTTGTCGAGCGCTTCGACTTCAATTGGCGTGTGGCTTACGACATCGATCAGTTGCTTATGACTCCATACGTCGCACTCCAGCGGCGCGACGTTGAAGTCTCCAACGAGCAAAGTTGGCTGGCGCAACTTTTCGGACCAGCGCAACATGCGCTCAAGAAAAGCAAGCTTCTGTCCGAATTTCGGGTTTAGCACGGCGTCTGGAATATCGCCGCCCGCCGGGATGTAGACGTTTTCCACTCGGATACCACATTCCAGCATAACGCCGACGTGACGGGCTTCACCATTGTCCTGCCAATCCAGGCGGTCATCTTCACGGATCGGTATACGGCTTATAATGGCTACGCCGTGATGCATCGGCTGTCCGTGCAGGATATGGTGGTTGTATCCCCACTGGCGGAACATTGCGGCAGGGAACGTAGGATCAGCTACCTTCGTTTCCTGAAGGCAAAGAATATCGGGTGCTTCTTCGCGCAGGAACCGTTCAACGATTTCCAGGCGCGCCCGAACGGAGTTGATGTTCCATGAAGCGATCTTGAGACTGGTTGTCATGCGTGGCGATGTAGCGACGCCAAAGCGTGAATACCAGCGTGGACGCTCATCGCATCTTAGGTGTCGTCCTCGCGCCAGGAGAGCGGTCGCGCAACGCTTTCGAGGGGCTGGCGTTCGCTGCGAATACCAAGATGATGCGTGATGACGGCAGCTATTCCCATCAGTGCCGCGCCAAACGCATAACCGAGAAATACCTGATCGCGAGAACCGCTGGCGATCAGCGCTCCAAACACCCAAGGGGCTGCAACCCCGCCAAGCCCAGTACCGAAAGCATAGAATAGCGCGATTGCGAGGGCGCGAACTTCGATGGGGAAACTCTCCGAAACCGTAAGATAAGACGACGAGGCCGCGGCGGATGCGAAGAAAAACGTGATGCTCCACAAAACGGTTTGCGATGTCGCCGTAAGATGCCCCTGAAGGAACAGGATGCCGCTGATGAGCAGCAGCAGACCTGAGATGGCGTACGTGAAGATGATCATTGGCTTACGGCCAATTGTGTCGAACAAGGGTCCCAGCAGTAGGGGCCCGGCGACATTTCCCAAGGCAAAGGGAAGTATATACCAGCCGACCGACGCGGCGGGCACGCCGTAGAAATCTGTCAGCATCATCGCGTATGTGAAAAAGATGGCGTTATAGAAAAAGGACTGGGCGATCATCAGGCTAAGTCCCAAGACCGTTCGTCGGGGATGGATACGAAAGAGGACGTTGAAGACCTCGCCAATGGGCGTTTTGTTGCGCGATTGGATCCGTATTCTTTCAAACGCGACATTTACTGGTCCTTTATGCCGGAATATTTCGGCTTCAATTTCGGAAATGATCTTCTCACCTTCTTCCGCTCGCCCGTGGATCATCAGCCAGCGCGGGCTTTCCGGCAGGAAACCGCGCAACAACAATATGAAGAGACCGAGGCCGGCGCCGATCAGGAAGGCGAGGCGCCACCCAAGCTCGGGATTGACGATGGCCGGATCGAGCAACAGGATCGACCCTGCTCCGGCAACGGCCGCGCCGACCCAGAAACTGCCGTTGATCGCAAGATCGGTACGGCCGCGATATCGCGCAGGAATAAATTCCTGAATGGCCGAGTTGATCGCGCTATATTCTCCGCCGATCCCCGCGCCGGTAAAGAACCGCGCGATGGCAAAGCTGCGCAAATCCCATGCAAAGGCGGTGCAGGCCGTGGCGACAAGATAGACAATCAATGTGATACTGAAAAGCCGTTTACGGCCAAGGCGATCGGTCAGCTGGCCGAACAGTACCGCCCCTAACACCGCGCCCGCCAGATATGCGCTGTTGGCAAATCCCACGTCTGCGGGGGTGAACCTTAAAACGGGGCTGGAGCGAAGCGCGCCGGCGATTGATCCGGCCAGCGTTACTTCAAGCCCATCCAATATCCAGGTGATTCCGAGCGCAACGACGACGAGCGTATGAAACCGGCTCCAGGGAAGACGATCAAGGCGGGCCGGGATGTCGGTTACGACGATGCCTGACTGGCCGACGCTCGTCACGATTCCGGTGTCCAGAGCATCGCGACATGCTAGCCTGCGGATATAAAGTTGGTCAAACTTCCGGCCCTTACGGTGCCAGGATCGTGTCTTCCGCCCTGGATAGCGTTTTGGGATAATCAAGCGTGTAATGCAGGCCGCGACTCTCCCGGCGCTTCAATGCCGAACGCACAATGAGATTGGCAACCTCGATCAGGTTGCGCAATTCCACGAGATCCGCGGTGACCCGAAAGTTGCCATAATACTCCTCAACCTCGCCCTTCAGCAGCGCGACACGATGCTGCGCGCGCTCGAGACGTTTGGTGGTGCGGACAATACCGACATAATCCCACATGAAGCGGCGAATTTCGGACCAGTTGTGCTTGACGATGACCTCTTCGTCCGAGTCGGTGACCCGGCTTTCATCCCACGGGCGGATGGGGGGAGGTGTCGGAAGATGATCCCATTCGGCGCAGATATGTCTTGCCGCGGCTTCCCCGAACACGAAGCACTCCAGCAGCGAATTTGATGCCAGGCGATTGGCGCCGTGCAATCCCGATTGGGTAACTTCGCCCGCCGCATAAAGTCCTGGAAGGTCCGTCCGTCCATCGAGATCCACGACGACACCGCCGCACGTATAATGCTGCGCGGGAACCACCGGAATTGGCTGCACCGTGATATCTATGTCGAGGCCGAGAAGCTTTGCATAAATGTTCGGAAAATGCTCTTTCACAAATTCTGGCGGCTTATGGCTGATGTCGAGATGAACGTAGTCCAGGCCGAGCCGCTTTATCTCGTGGTCGATGGCGCGCGCCACGATATCGCGCGGTGCAAGCTCGGCGCGTTCATCGAAGTCAGGCATGAAGCGATAGCCCGTACCTGGGATCTTGAGCTGACCGCCTTCACCGCGCACTGCTTCGGTGATGAGGAAGTTCTTCACTTCGAGATTGTAAAGACAGGTCGGATGGAACTGGTTGAACTCCATGTTCGATACCCGCGCGCCCGCGCGCCAGGCCATCGCGATACCGTCGCCTGTCGCTCCGCGCGGCGCGGTCGAGTAGAGATAGCAGCGGCCTGCCCCACCGGTGGCGAGGATGGTCGCTCGGCCTGTGAACAGATCTACCCGTCGGGTCTTTCGGTTGAAGGCGTACACGCCCCACACATGCCCATCGCCGGAATAGCGCACGCCATGGCGGCCAGTCACAAGATCGATCGCAACCATGTCGGGAATAAGTTCGATGTTCGGATGCTCGTGCGCGGCCTTTTCCAGCGCCTGCTGCACAGCCCAGCCCGTTGCGTCATCGACATGCACGATGCGTCGGTGGCTATGTCCACCCTCGCGAGTCAGGTGCCAGCGATCCGCATTGCCCTCACCTGGATTAAACGGTACGCCGAGACGGGCCAGCTGTTCGATTGCGGCCGGCGCGTTTTCGACCACGAACTCGACCGTTTCGCGATTGTTGAGGCCAGCACCGGCGACCATGGTATCTTCGATGTGGCTCTCAAAGGTGTCACCCTCTTCGAGCACCGCAGCAATTCCGCCTTGCGCCCACGCGGTCGATCCCTCCGACAGGCCACCTTTGGCGAGAACGGCGACCTTCATGTTCTGTGCGAGATTGAGGGCGGCGGTCAGGCCTGCAGCGCCCGAGCCGATCACGATAGCATCGAAGGAATGCTCAGCCATTGTTGCTGGCTCGCGTCAGGTGGAGGAAGGCGTCCTCCAGATCCGGTTCCCGGGTGGAAACGTCCACGATGCCAAGCCCGGCGGCTTGCAATGCTGCAAGAACCTCGCCGGCGTTCACTTGATTCTTGTGGTAGCTTATCGCGATGACGCGATCGGCAATCCGCTCGACCTTTTCAAAACAGGACGCATTCGGCAGATCGATCACGTCACGATCGACCGTCACCTCGACGACCTTTTCATTCGCCATGCCGATGAGCGTGCGGGTCGGTTCATTGGCGATCACCCGCCCGTGATTGATAATCGCGATACGATCGCACAATTCCTCGGCTTCCTCGAGATAGTGCGTCGTTAGTACGATCGTGACTCCGTTGCGATTCAGCTCGCGAACATACGCCCATAGCTGCTGACGAAGTTCGATATCAACGCCTGCCGTCGGTTCGTCCAGGACGAGAACGGGGGGCGTGTGGACCAGTGCTTTGGCAACGAGCAAGCGGCGCTTCATACCGCCCGAAAGCGTACGCGCATACGCATTTGCCTTGTCTTCGAGGCGCACGGCGCGCAGCAATTCCATCGTGCGTCGCCGTCCCTTGGGCACGGCGTAGTAGCTCGCCTGATTTTCCAGCGTTTCGAATGGCGTGAAGAAGGGATCGAACAGGATCTCCTGCGGGACAATGCCTATCGATGCCTTCGCGTTGCGTGGATCGGCATCGATATCGAACCCCCAGATCGAAGCCGTACCTGCGGTTTTGCGGACAAGTCCCGCAAGTATGTTGATCAAGGTGGATTTGCCGGCGCCGTTGGGGCCGAGCAGGCCGAAAATACTCCCAGTCGGAATATCCAGCGATACATCCGAAAGGGCTTGCTTGTCCCCGGCGTAAGTTTTCGACAGACCTTCGATACTGATGGCAGGTGTTTCAGACATGTGCGCCCGCATAGACCGCGATCTCGTGCAGCGCAAAGGTTGCATTGTTTCTGTACTGTGGCACGGTATCAGCAATGCGGGAGAAGGAACTGAGGCTGGCACTGATCTGCTATGGCGGCGTCAGTCTGGCCGTCTACATGCATGGCATTACCAAGGAAGTCTGGCGCCTCGCACGTGCTTCTCAGGCGGAGAATGATCCGTTAGCCAATTCGGATCCCGGCGATGATTTTTACCGCCTGCTCCTCCGGGAAATTGAAGACGCAAGCGACCTCAAACTTCGCGTGTTGGTCGACATTGTGGCAGGCGCCAGCGCGGGCGGTATTAACGGTATCTTTCTGGGGCAGGCCATCTCCAGCGGCCAATCGCTGGAGCCTCTGACTGAACTGTGGTTGCAATCAGCGGACGTGGATATGCTGATCGATCCCGACGCGCGCCCATTGTCGAGGTTCACCAAATTTTGGGCGGTGCCGATCGCCTGGTACCTGGCGGGCGGGCGGGGCAGCACGCTCGAAAAGACGGTCGAGCAGGGCGCCCGAAAGGAAGTACGCACGAAGCTCTCCAATTTTGTGCGCGCGCGCTGGTTTGCTCCGCCCTTTGGCGGCGAAACTTTTACGAGTCTTTTGCTGGACGCATTCGATGCGATGGCTTCGTCTGAAATAGGGCCAGCCCTTCTGCCCCCTGAGCAACCACTCGACATGTTCGTCACGGTGACGGATTTTCATGGCCATCCTGAACGATTGAGGCTTCATTCACCCGAAGAGGTGATGGAAATGGAGCATCGTCTTACGCTCGAATTCACTGACCGTCGTACTGCGCCGCGTAACATCGGCGATACGGCGGAGCTTGTTTTTGCTGCGCGGGCGACCGCCAGCTTTCCAGGCGCATTTCCGCCCTTCACGGTAGAAGAGCTGGACCGCATCCTGAAAAAGCGGGGGCGCAGTTGGCCGGGCCGTGCCGATTTTCTCAAACGCGCCCTTCCCATGCAAAGCGCCATCCATGCTGCAGAGAAGGCTGTTTTGATCGATGGATCGGTATTGGCGAATGCGCCGTTCCGGCCCGCAATTTCTGCGCTGCGCGATCGACCGGCCCGGCGAGAGGTTGAGCGCCGGTTCGTCTATATAGATCCGACCCCCAATATGCGCAGCATGCGGATGCCTGGCGCTCCCGACAATGAACTCCCAGGATTCTTCAAAACCGTCTTTGGCGCCATATCGGACATTCCGCGCGAACAACCGATCCGCGATAATCTGGATGCGATAGAGGCGCGTTCAAGCCGCATTCGTCGAACGCGGAGGATCATTGCTGCAATACGACCTGAAGTGGAACAGGCCATAGAAGCAGCGTTTGGGAAGACGCTCTTTCTGAATCGGCCGACGCCTGCACGGCTTCCGATATGGCGCGCGAAGGCACAAGATATAGCGGCGCGGAAGTCCGGCTTCGCTTACGCCTCCTATGGGCATCTCAAACTGTCTGGCGTTGTCGAGGAAATCGTGCAGTTGCTGTGCGATCTGGTGCCTGCGGACGAGCGTGTTTCGTTAACCCGTCTTCGCGCCGCGATCTGGGGCGCGGTTCGTGCCGCAGGTATTAACGATGTGGGTGCGCTGTCAGTGGGCGGAGCCACGAATGCGGTCGTGCAGTTTTTCCGCATGCATGATCTTGGTTTTCGTATCCGTCGTTTGCGGATGCTGGCGCGACAGATCGAGGAGATCGGGGCAGCCGACGACTGTCCGCGGGATGCGGTCGAGCTGGTGCGCACCGTCATCTTCGATGAACTGTCCCGCTACCTGGATCGCCAGATGCCGGACTTTTATGGCCAAGCACTGACTGCGGCCGTGATGAGCGCAACCGAAACACCACAAGCAACGCTTGATGCGCTCGCCGCTGCGCGGGGCCTGAAACAGATCGACGATGAGGCAGATACAGCTTTGGCAAATGCGCTGGCTCAATTGCCGAAGGCGCAGCGGCGAACGATGCTCCTGATCTATCTCGGTTTCCCGTTCTACGATATCGCAACGCTGCCGCTGACTGCAGCGGTCGGCCAAAACGAATTCAATCCGGTGAAGGTCGATCGCATCGCGCCGGAGGATGCCACGAGCATTCGTGAGGGAGGCGCCCAGGCCACGTTGAAGGGGATCCAGTTCAATAGTTTTGGTGCGTTCTTCAGCCGTGCCTACCGCGAAAACGACTATTTATGGGGGCGCTTGCATGGCGCTGACCGGCTAGTCGATATCGTGGTTTCCGCAATGCCAGCGGGTAAGACGCTGCCTGCAGGGCATGTCCGCTCGATCAAAAATCGGCTGTTTCGTACGATATTGAAGCAGGAACGTTCACGTCTTAAGCACATCGAGCCCCTATTTGATGCGCTGGAACGGGAGATCGGCTAGCCTTATGCGTGGCCCATCCCTAAAACGATGGCTTGGGAGAACGCGATGCAATTCCTGAAGACACTGTTCTGGGTCATGATTGCGGTGGTTGCCGTGATCTTTTCATTTCGAAACTGGCTGACTGTGACGGTTAACCTGTGGGGCGGTCTTGCTGCCGATGTGCAGCTGCCGATCCTTCTCCTGTTTGCTTTTTTGATCGGATTCATTCCGGCGTTTCTACTGTATCGGACGACGCGCTGGCGGCTGCGGCGCAAGCTGGAGAACGTCCAGCGCGCGTTGGAGGAGGCGCGCACGCAGGCTGGCATCGTTTCGCCATCGCTGGTCGTACCCTCAGCGCCCACCGGCGGCACGATTGATCCGGCACCCATCGGCCCGCCGTCTTCCTCGCTATGACAAGTCCAATCTATGTCGCCATCGATACACCGGACATCGAGCAGGCCAAGGCCATTACCCAGAAAGTTCGCAATCATGTTGGCGGGTTAAAGCTCGGGCTTGAGTTCTTTGCCGCCAATGGCCGGGCCGGTGTCCGTGAGATGGCAATGCTGGGATTGCCGATCTTTCTGGACCTTAAGCTGCATGACATTCCGAACACTGTCGCGAAGGCAGTTCAGGCTCTTTATCAACTCGATCCAGCCATTCTGACTGTGCACGCCGCAGGGGGACGCGCGATGCTTGAAGACGCAAAGGCATCCGCGCCCGTGGGCACTAAAATAGTCGCCGTCACGGTTCTCACCAGCCTGGACGGCAACGACCTCAAGGCGATCGGCGTCGCTTCAGACCCACATGCGCAAGTCGAGCGACTGACCGCGCTGGCGCGGGAAGCGGGGATCGACGGGGTCGTCTGCTCTGGAAACGAGGTTGCGGTAGCACGCAAGCTCTGGCCCGAAGGTTTCTTCGTCGTGCCGGGTGTCAGGCTGGCAGGCGGGGAGATTGGTGATCAAAAGCGGGTAATGACGCCCCGCGCTGCTCTGGATGCCGGTGCGTCTATTCTCGTGATCGGACGGCCCATCACCAAGGCTGAAGATCCCGACGCAGCCGCGCGCGCAATCGGAGCAACGCTTTAGGCTCAGGCCGACTGCATTGTTTTTGCGACGGCATTACCCGTAAATGTAGCCACTGCCGTATCGAACGTGCGAACCCGTTCTACCAGCGGACCTCTGATTTGCGGCACGTCGAGCACGCGATGTACGTAATGCGTATCGCTATATTCCTTATGTTCCACGATCTTGCCGTCGCGAATAGAAGAAAGAAAGTCCGATCCTCTCTGTTTGATTTCACGGTACTAAGTCCGGCAAATAGTGTCTAGGAGCACGGCATGTCCGTCTCAGCTAAAATATGCGGGATATCCACGGCAGTGGCACTCGACGCCGCGATTGGTGGTGGTGCGACGCACGTCGGCTTCGTCTTCTTCCCCAAGAGTCCCCGAAACGTGAGCATTGAGCAGGCGGCTGGGCTCGCGGCACGGGTTCCAGGTCACGTCAACAAGGTTGGGTTGTTCGTCGAACCAAATCTCGATTTCCTTGCACAGGTTCTGGCGGTGATACCGCTGGAAGTGATTCAGTTGCACGGAAACGAATCGCCGTCTCTTCTTGCTCGCTTGCGCTCCGCTTACGGACTCGAGCTCTGGAAGGCAGTGCCGGTGCGGACGCGAGCGGACCTTGAAGTGGGCAAGGCATACCATGGGCTCGCCGACCGGCTACTTTACGACGCCAAACCCCCTAACGGCGCTGAACTTCCGGGCGGGAACGGATTGCGGTTCGACTGGAAATTGCTGGAGGGCCATCGGCACATGGCGCCCTGGGCGCTGTCGGGTGGACTAGATCCCGCCAACGCAGCCGAGGCAGCACGCGTGACTGGGGCGCAGTTGCTCGATGTCTCCAGCGGAGTCGAAAGCACGCCTGGCGTCAAGGATGTGGACAAGATCGCCGCCTTCCTGCAAGCGGTCGCGTCATTATGACGCGATCCAACTCACTTCGGTCACAGCCTGATCTGCGCGGCCATTTCGGCGAATTTGGCGGACGTTATGTCGCTGAAACGCTGATGCCGCTCATCCTGGACCTCGAACGCGAATATCGGGCTGCGAAAAGCGATCCTGAGTTCCGTAAGGAATTCGAGGGCCTGCTGCGCCACTATGTCGGCCGCGAAAGCCCGCTTTATTTTGCCGAACGACTTACAGAGCATCTCGGCGGCGCGAAAATCTACCTTAAGCGCGAGGATCTGAATCACACCGGCGCGCATAAGATCAATAATTGTATCGGTCAGATACTGCTTGCCCGCCGGATGGGAAAGACTCGGATCATTGCCGAGACCGGTGCCGGCCAGCATGGCGTGGCAACGGCCACAGTCGCCGCGCGTTTCGGGCTGCCGTGCACGATCTTCATGGGCGCACGCGATATTGAACGGCAACAACCCAACGTGTTCCGCATGCGTCTGCTGGGTGCCGAGGTGCGCGCGGTTACGTCCGGGGCGCAGACGCTTAAGGATGCGATGAACGAGGCGTTGCGCGACTGGGTCGCCAACGTCCATGACACCTTTTACATTATCGGCACCGCTGCTGGCCCGCATCCCTATCCGGAGTTGGTGCGCGATTTCCAATCGGTCATCGGGACTGAAGCGCGCGCGCAGATACTGGCGCAAGAAGGGCGTTTGCCGGATTTGCTGATTGCGGCGGTGGGTGGCGGCTCGAACGCGATCGGTCTTTTTCATCCGTTTCTGGACGATGTCGATGTCAAGATGATCGGGGTCGAAGCGGCAGGCCACGGAATCGAAAGCGGGCAACATGCTGCAAGCCTGACGGGCGGCGAACCTGGCGTGCTGCACGGCAATCGCACCTATTTGCTGCAGGATGCGGATGGTCAGATCACCGAGGCACATTCGATTTCGGCAGGGCTCGACTATCCGGGCATTGGTCCGGAGCATAGTTGGCTCCACGAGATTGGCCGCGTCGAATATGTCCCTATCACGGATGACGAAGCGATGGCTTCATTTCAGACATGCTGCAAATTCGAGGGCATCATTCCGGCGCTGGAATCCGCGCATGCTCTGGCATCGGCTGAAAAGATCGCGCCGACGATGGGCAAGAACGAGATCATCATCGTCAATCTGAGCGGGCGCGGCGACAAGGATATTTTCACGGTAGCCGAGGTTCTGGGGGTAAAGTTGTGATCCAGAAGCGTCTGTCGAACACTTTCAAAAGTTGCGCTGCGCAACATCGCGCCGCGCTTATTACCTTTGTCACGGGTGGCGATCCAACCCCGGCTGCGACTGGCGCGATTCTGGATGCGCTCGTGGAAGGGGGGGCCGACATCATTGAGCTGGGGATGCCATTCACCGATCCGATGGCAGATGGCTTTGCGATCCAGCGCGCCAATTTGCGCTCGCTTGGCGCCGGAACGACTACGGCAGACATTTTCGATATCGCGCGCGGCTTTCGCGAGCGGCACACACAAGTGCCACTCGTGCTCATGGGGTATGCGAATCCGATGGTCAGGCGCGGCCCGGAATGGTTTGCCGCCGAAGCCGCCAGGGCTGGCGTCGATGGCGTGATCTGCGTCGATCTGCCGCCGGAAGAAGACGATGTGCTCGGGCCGTCGTTACGGAGCGCCGGGATCGATTTTATCCGGCTTGCAACGCCCACGACGGATGCCGCCAGACTGCCGGCAGTTCTCGACGGTGCGTCGGGTTTTCTCTATTATGTTTCGGTAGCCGGCATCACCGGACAGCAACAGGCCGCGCAAGCCAGTATTGATCAAGCGGTTGTCCGCCTGAAGGCCGCAACGGACCTGCCCGTGGCCGTAGGTTTCGGCGTTCGTACGGCCGACCAGGCTGCCGCGATCGGCAAAGTTGCCGACGGTGTGGTGGTTGGCTCGGCCATCGTCGATTTGATCGGAGAATACGGGGTCGACGCGCCGGGCGTTGTGCGGGCCTATGTTGCGAACTTGGCTGCTGCCGTCCGCGCCGCCCAGAAGGAGATTGCCGCATGAGCTGGCTCACCCGCGTCCGCAATACGCTTGCGTCGATCACGAAGCGCGAGACGCCGGACAATCTCTGGCATAAATGTCCTTCATGCGAGCAAATGGTGTTCACCAAGGAATATGAGGAAAACCAGGCTGTTTGCCCGAAATGTGATCATCATGGTCGCATCGGGCCGGATGCGCGGTTCAATGATCTGTTCGACGATGGCGTGCATGTCCTGCTTCCGTCGCCTGTAGTTCGAGAGGATCCGCTGAAGTTTCGTGACTCCAAGCGTTATACTGATCGCATCAAGGCGGCGCGGTCCAACACTGGTGAAACGGATGCGCTGATTAATGCCAAGGGCAAAATCGAAGGCTATAGGGCCGTTGTCGGTGTGCAGGATTTCGCGTTCATGGGCGGGTCGATGGGGCTCGCCGTGGGCGCGGCGTTCCTTGCCGGCGTAGAGGCTGCGATCGCGGATCATTGTCCTTACATCATTTTTACGGCAGCGGGCGGCGCGCGCATGCAGGAGGGCATTCTTTCTTTGATGCAGATGCCGAAGACGACCGTCGCGATCACCAAGCTGCGCGAGGCTGGATTGCCTTATATCGTGGTCATGACCGATCCCACTACCGGTGGTGTCACCGCGAGTTACGCCATGCTGGGCGACATCCAGCTTGCGGAGCCGGGCGCGCTGATCGGTTTTGCGGGCCAACGGGTGATTGAATCCACTATCCGCGAGAAATTGCCCCAGGGATTTCAGCGGGCAGAATATCTGCTTGATCACGGTATGCTCGACATGGTGGTTCATCGTCATAAGCTGCGTGCCGAACTCGCCCGGCTGATCAGCTTCCTCTGTTCGGAGAAAGTGGCGGCCTGATCATGGCCGATCACGCGAAATCCTCGGATCCGGCGGTACAGCTCCAGCTTGATCGGTTGTCGATGTTGTCCCCGGGCCGGGACGTGCTTGGTCTTGATCGGATCGCGCGGCTACTGGATCGTCTGGGTAATCCGCAGCATGATCTGCCCCCGGTATTTCATGTTGCGGGCACAAACGGGAAGGGCTCCACCTGCGCATTTCTGCGGGCAGCGCTGGAAGCCTCGGGCTGCACCGTCCATGCTTATACCAGTCCCCATCTGGTTCGGTTCAACGAGCGAATTCGTGTGGCGGACAGGTTGATCGAGGACGCGTCGCTTGCGCAGCTTCTGGAAGAGGTGCTCGCGGTTTCCGAGGATATTAATCCCAGTTTTTTCGAGGCGACCACCGCCGCCGCATTCCTTGCCTTTGCACGCACGTCCGCTGATGCGTGCGTGATCGAGGTCGGTCTTGGTGGCCGGCTTGACGCTACAAATGTGATCGAACGGCCCGTGGTAACGGGTATTGCTCAGTTGGGACTCGATCATCAGTTGTTTCTTGGCGACCGAGTGGAGGAAATAGCCGGGGAAAAAGCCGGTATCGCCAAACGCGATGTTCCCATGGTTACGCTGCATTATCCTGCGCCGATCGCCAATCGCATTGGCCAGGTTATTTCCGAAACGGGTGCAGTCTGGTTGCCGAAAGGTGGCGACTGGGATGCCGCGCTCTATCAGCAGCGCCTGCATTATCGAGATGTGCACGGTAAACTCGATCTGCCGTCGCCACGCTTGTCGGGTGTCCATCAGACCGTGAATGCTGGGTTGGCGGTAGCTATGCTGCGCCATCAGGACGTGCTGCATATTCCGGACTCTGCCATACGCGCAGCCATGCGATGGGCGGAATGGCCCGCACGGCTTCAACAGTTGCATGAGGGCCCCTTGTTGGACCGGCTCCCCCGGCGGGCTGAACTGTGGATCGACGGCGGCCATAATCCCGCCGCCGCCCGCGCGATTTCCGATTTCTTTCGCGGACATGTGCCCGCCGGAAGGCCATTCCATATCATTCTGGGTTTGCTTGAGAACAAGGATGCGGGGGGTTTCTTGAAATCCTTCAGTGGCCGTACGGCAACCGTCCATGCGGTTCCAGTGCCTCACCATCCGCATCATGAACCGGCCAAACTCGCATCGACCGCACGGGCCAATGGCTTAGCGGCTTTTGCCGCGGCTGATCCGTTGGATGCGCTCGACTGGATCGCGCGTCATGCGGACCGCGCCTTGCCTCCTGTGGTCCTCATCGGGGGATCTCTGTACCTGGCAGGAGCAATGCTTGCGGCGAATGGAACATTTCCCGATTAATTGCGATTGATTATCAATAACAGATATGCTTGTTTGCTGTGAAAGCCAGCGGAGAGTCACGCATGTCAGAAGTCACCTCGCAATCTTTACCCCTCTGTCCGGTACCGACATGCAGCAACATGCGCCTGTTGCTCTTTTCCATTCGCCGCATGGCCGCGGGTGGATTGACGGACGCATTTGCAGTGAATGCGCTGATGGCGGACTTCGGGATGAGTTTTCGTCGCCCGCTGTTGTTATTACGAGCCTTGATGGCTGAGATGGCGCGCGCGTCGCAAAACCAGATCGCAGTTGCGCCGTGTTGCTGCGGCCGTGCCACGCCCGCGGAAGCGGAAATCCTGCTCGTCATCGCGACTGCGAACGACCGTCCCCGCTTCGCCCACGCAAGACTATGTCAGCTGTTGGGAATCGAGCATGGGTTGGGGGCATTATCGAGCGCTCAGGCAGTCGCCCAGGCATTTGCCGATCTAGGCAGGCCACTGAGCGCTCAGTCGGTGGTGGTTTCGGACCCAGCGTTTCCGATCGATTGATCGATCAGCCCCGCGCGCATCATCAGCCAGAACAGCACTATCCCCGGCAGGGCGAGGACCGTTGTAAGCAGATAGAAGTTCACATAGCCGACCGCATCGATCATGCTTCCTGCGGTGGTTCCCGTCACGATCCGGCCAGCGATGCTCGCGGCCGCGGAAATCAGTGCATATTGTGCGGCGGTGAAGCGCAGATTGGTCAAGGCCGAGAAATAGGCCACTACCGTCACGCCGCCAATGCCACTTGCAAAATTCTCGAACCCGATCGCACCTGCCATCGCTTCGTTCGAACGACCCAGCGCGGCGAGGCCGGCAAAACTGAGGTTTGAAACCCCCATAAGGATCAGGCTGATCAGCACGGACCGTTTCATGCCAAGCCGCGCGTAGATTACGCCGCCAACGAAAACGCCCACCAGCAGCGCCCAAAATCCTACGCCCACATCATACAGCGCGATTTCGTTTTTGCTGTAACCCAGATCGTTGAACAAAAGCCGAAAGGTCAGGTTGGCGAGCGTGTCACCGATCTTGTGCAGCACGATAAAGAGCAGCACCAGCAGCGCCCCCTTCCGCTGAAAGAATTCGACAAACGGTCCGGTGATGGCTTGTGCGATCTCGGCGGCAGGACGGCGCTTTGAAATTTCCCTGTGCCGCTTGGGCTCGCCCATCACCAACGCTGTGACCATCGCCGGTAGGGCGAAGGCGGAACAAGCGATGTAAGCCAATTCCCAGCTGAAGGCCTGCGCCAGGACAAGGGCCAGGGCGCCTGCGGCGCTTGCACCGATCCGCCACCCATATTGCGACATGCCAGCGCCGACGCCCATTTGCCGCGGCTCCAGCAATTCGATCCGGTACGCGTCAATGATGATGTCAAAGGTCGCCCCGGCAAAGCCGAGGAAAATGGCTGCGACTACCGTTGCGCGCAGGCTTGCAGCCGGGTCAGCCAGCCCCAGATTGATGACGGCTGCCATCACAAGCGCGCCTGCAAGTAGCATCCAGGAAACGCGTCGACCTAGTTTCCCTAGCAAAGGCAAGCGGACGCCCTCGATCACCCAGGCCCAGAGAAATTTTAGATTATAGGCAAGAATGACGAGAGCAAAGGCCGTCACGCTCTTCTTGTCTATACCATCTTCCGCCAGTCGGCTCGCCAGGGTCGCGCCAATCATCGCGAATGGGAAACCGGATGACATGCCAAGAAGTAAGGCAGCCAGCGGCGCCGGTTCGAGATAGGGCTTTACGCCGCTCCACCAATCATGCGCTTCCGTAGCGGAACCGTCGCCCCTCTGCACCCTAGTCATACAGCAATGATAGCGAGGGGTAGCGCGAAGGCGAACGGTTTTGTTTAGCTGAGGTAATGCGCGGTAGTTTTGGCCTTGATCTCGTCCGCCGTGACGCCAGGCGCGATTTCGATCAGTTTGAAGGGACTATCGTGATCAGGGCGTTTGAACACCGCCAGATCGGTAATGATCATGTCCACCACGTTCTTGCCCGTGAGAGGCAGGGTGCAGGTCGGGATGAACTTGGGATCGCCACTTTTGGAGTTGTGCTCCATGACGACGATCACCCGCTTGACGCCCGCGACGAGATCCATCGCGCCACCCATGCCCTTTATCATCTTGCCGGGAATCATCCAGTTGGCGATGTCGCCGCCCTCGGAAATTTCCATCGCGCCAAGCACCGTCAGGTCGATGTGACCGCCGCGGATCATGGCGAAGCTGTCCGATGACGAAAAGAAGCTGGAGGACGGCAGGGCGCTGATCGTCTGCTTGCCGGCATTGATCAGGTCCGGATCGACTTCGTCATCATAGGGGAACGGACCAATGCCAAGCATGCCGTTTTCAGACTGAAGGGTCACCTCAACGCCGGGCGGTATGTGATTTGCTACCAGGGTAGGGATGCCGATCCCAAGATTGACATAGAACCCGTCCTGCAATTCGCGCGCGGCTTTTGCGGCGATTTCATCACGCGTCCAGGGCATTATGCGGCCTCCCTCGGGCGTGTGGTTCGGAATTCGATCTTCTTGTCATATGGCGCGCCGAGGATAAGCCGCTTGATGAAGATTCCCGGAACATGGATGTTGTCCGGGTCAAACGTACCCACCGGAACGATCTCCTCGACTTCCGCGACCGTCATATAGCTGGCGGTAGCCATCGGCTGATTGAAGTTGCGTGCAGTCTTGCGGAAAATCAGATTACCCGATTCGTCTGCCTTCCAGCCCTTTATGATCGACAGGTCGGCACGAATGCCGCGTTCAAGTACATATGTCTCGCCGCCGAAATCCTTGGTTTCCTTGCCTTCGGCGACCAGTGTACCAACACCCGTTTTAGTATAGAAACCCGGAATTCCTGCGCCGCCTGCCCGGCAGCGTTCGGCAAGGGTGCCTTGCGGGCAAAATTCTACCTCAAGCTCGCCTGCAAGATATTGACGTTCGAATTCCTTGTTCTCGCCGACGTAAGACGAAATCATCTTTTTGATCTGGCGGCTGCGCAGCAATTTGCCGAGACCCTCCCCGTCAACGCCTGCGTTGTTTGAAACGAAGGTCAGATCTTTGGCGCCAGACGCTTCGATGGCGTCGATCAGTCGCTCCGGGATACCGCAAAGGCCAAATCCTCCCGCGCAAATAATCATGCCGTCGCGCAGAACGCCTTGAAGCGCAGCGGCGGCATCCGGATAAACCTTCCGCATCAATATATCCCCTTTTTGCGGCGCAGCTATCGAGGCGTCGCCAAACCAGTCAATTGCAGACTATGATTGCATGATGCTGCTTTTTGCAACTGTCACCGTGCGAAACCTATAACAAAGGCCGCCCGGTTGCCCGAACGGCCTTGGTTTGACTTTTGATCTTAAATCTTGTTGCCCAGAGCGCCCTTCACAGCGCCTTTGGCTTTTTGCAGGTCGCCCTTGGCTTCCTGTGCATCTCCTTCGGCCCGTATATCCGGCCGATTGGTTGCATCGCCTACGGCGCGCTTCGCTTTGCCAATGGCCTCATTTGCATAGCCCTTGGCCTTATCGGCTACTTCACCCATGAACGGTCTCCTTCATTGCAGGGCTGCAGCATACACAGCAGCCATTGGAATTCAGGACAGAACGAAGGCGATTGAGGGGCGGTTCCTCAGCTCGCCTTTTCTTCGCGCAATGATAGAGTTTCCTGTACTGCCACGATCACCAGAATGGCCGATATGGTGGCAGCGAGCGACAGGGGCGTTTGGCGGGATATCGTAAGGGATGAAAGTGCCATGAGCGCTAACCCTATCAGATGCGATAAGTGCCACAGACCGCCGGTGGCACGTTTAAACAGCAGAACACCACCAAGGTACAATGACGGCCCTACGATGATTACAAGTGCGGTGGAAATCGCCAGATGGCCGGCAGGATGTGCAATGGAAAGTTCATCTGCCGCCGCGGAAACAATTATGCCCCCCACGATCGGCAAATGGATATATGTGTAGGCCAGCCGCGCCAGTCCGCCCGCGTGGTCAGTGTTCGCCATTTTCCCGCTGGCGCGTTCAGCGCCTACATTGAAGTAGATCCACCACATCGCGATGCTGCCCGTCAGGGCGATCGCAAAGGCGGCGAGCGGGCCGGCCGTCCATTCCATGTCTGCAATTGTCGCACCGGTTATCAGGATGGATTCTCCCAATGCGATGATGACGAACAACCCGCAGCGCTCGGCAATATGGTGTCCTGCGACGTCCCAGTCTTCAAGATTCGATCGGCCGAACCCTGGCACGCGGAAAAAGGAAGCGGGCCCCAGATATTCAATGATCAAGGCGACAATCCAGCAGGCGACACGGGCGTCCTCGAACAACCCGCCCATGATCCAGAATAAGCCAGAGCATGTCAGCCAGATGCTTATCCTAATGAAATTGGCGTGATTACCGGGATTTTTGCCCGCCAGCGCGCGCACCATGAACAGGCTGCGTCCAATCTGCATTGCCGCAAATGCGATCGCAAACGTCAGGCCGCGATTTCCGAACGCTTGCGGGATGGACATCGACAATATCAGTCCGGCCGCCATCATCGCGAATAGCATGAGGCGTACCGCTGTCCGCTGCGGATCGAGCCAGTTGGTGCACCAGGTCGTGAATATCCAAACCCACCATATGCCCATGAACAATATCAAGGCTTGCCCGGCACCGCCGAGCGTCAAATTATGCAAAAGGGCGTGGGAGAGCTGGGTTACGGCGAAAACGAAGACGAGATCGAAAAACAGCTCGGCATAACCGACACGGTCGGATTCGTAGTTCCCTCTCTCCCGGAGGAGCGAGCGCGGCCTTAGCACCGGATCAGATCAGCCCGGCCAGTGGGCTGGACGGATCAGCATACATGCGTCGCCCCATCCGCCCGGCACGATAGGACAAGCGTCCCGCCTCCACGGCTGATTTCATTGCTGACGCCATCATGACGGGATCCTTGGCTTCAGCGATTGCCGTATTCATGAGAACGCCGTCGCATCCCAGCTCCATGGCGACGGCTGCATCCGAGGCCGTCCCCACGCCTGCATCGACCAGCACAGGTACCGTGGCGCCTTCCACGATCAGTCGGATCGTTACGCGATTCTGGATGCCCAGGCCGGAGCCGATTGGCGCTCCCAAGGGCATGATGGCGACGGCCCCCGCATTCTCGAGCTGCTTGGCGGCGATCGGATCATCGACGCAATAGACCATGGGAAGAAATCCTTCCTTTGCGAGCACCTCCGTTGCTCGGAGGGTTTCCACCATGTTCGGGTACAGAGTTCGTGCTTCTCCCAATACTTCCAGTTTCACGAGATCCCAGTCGCCCGCTTCGCGCGCCAGGCGGAGCGTGCGGATCGCGTCGTCCGCGGTGAAGCAACCGGCTGTATTAGGCAGATAGGTGATTTTTCGGGGATCAATGAAATCCGTGAGCATGGGCGCCTTGGGGTCAGAAATGTTGACCCGGCGTACCGCGACCGTGACGATTTCCGCGCCGGATGCTTCGACGGCTGCGGCATTCTGCGCGTAATCCTTATATTTGCCGGTGCCGACGATCAGACGGGAATGGAAAGTGCGCCCGGCAACGGTCCAACTATCGCCGTCAACATTCACGGCATGATCACCTCCACCTACAAAGTGGACGATCTCGATGTCGTCGCCATCTTCGATCTGAACCTGTGCGAGAGTCGAGCGTGGTACCACCGCGAGGTTGCGCTCCACTGCGACCTTGGTTGGTTCCAGCCCCAACTCGTTCGCTAGGTCCGCCAGCGTCAGGCCGCTGGCGATCCGCCGGTGTTCGCCATTGACCCGAATGGCAATGGTATCGTCGGTGATCACTTTTCTGTTCCCATTCGTCCCGAGCGTATGAAGGACGCCTTGAATGACTACGTGTCTCGACTTCGCTCGACACGAACGGCTATGGAGCATGTAAGAATGATAAGCCGTCGCGGGCATATAGGGACGATAGCGCGGCAGCCGCAACCATGAAGGATCACCATGGCCGATACCGCCACAATCTATGTCCTCAACGGCCCCAATCTCAACCTTCTGGGACTGCGCGAGCCGGAAATCTACGGGTCGGATACGCTGGACGATATCGCCGGCCGGCTGGAAGACCGTGCGCGCGAATTGGGATTTGCCGTAGATATACGGCAATCCAATCACGAGGGACATCTGATCGACTGGCTGCATGAGGCCAGCACCAGGGGCGCAAAGGCGGTATTGCTTAACCCGGGCGGTCTCACGCACACGTCAGTCGCGCTTCATGACGCCGTCAAATCAATCAAAACACCGGTGATTGAAGTGCATTTATCGAACCCGCATGCCCGGGAAGCGTTTCGTCACAAGAGTTTTGTCGGAATGGCTGCAAAGGGCACCGTGGCAGGCTTCGGCGCGACGTCCTATATGCTTGCGCTGGACGCAGCGGCCAGTCTCTGACAGTAGGCGGGCCAATTGAACCAGAAGAAGGGTCATTGATGAGCGATAAGCCAAGCGGCGCAATGCAGATCGAAACCGATCTTGTCCGCCAGCTCGCCGAACTGCTCGACGAAACGCAGCTTACCGAGATCGAGGTGCAGGACGGGGATCGCCGGATCCGCGTCGTGCGCAAGATTTCCCACGCTTCGCCAGCACCCGCGTTCATCGCGGCACCCGCTGCGCAAGTTGCGGCGCCTGCGGCTGCGCCCGTTGTCGCTCCTGCCGAAGCGCCTGCCGGCGATCATCCGGGTACAGTAAAATCGCCGATGGTCGGCACCGCTTATCTGAAGCCGGACCCTGAGTCCGCAAACTTCGTGGGAATTGGCCAGAAGGTCGAAGCGGGCGAAACCCTGCTGATCGTTGAAGCGATGAAGGTGATGAACAGCATTGCCGCGCCCAAAGCCGGTACGATAAAGGCTGTGCTGGTCGATAATGGCCAACCCGTCGAGTTCGATCAGCCGCTTGTCGTCGTCGAATAGGCGGAACTGACATGGCAATTCAGAAAGTCCTTATCGCCAATCGCGGCGAGATTGCGCTGCGCGTGCATCGTGCCTGTCACGAAATGGGGATAAAGACGGTTGCGGTTCATTCGACGGCCGATACCGACGCCATGCACGTCCGGCTTGCGGATCAGGCAATCTGCATCGGGCCGCCGCCGGCAGCGGAAAGCTATCTCAATATCCCCAATATCATCTCGGCGGCGGAAATATCAGGCGCTGATGCCATCCATCCCGGCTATGGCTTCCTGAGCGAAAATGCCCGCTTCGCTGAAATAGTCGAGCTGCACAACATCATCTGGATTGGCCCGAAACCGGAACATATCCGGACGATGGGCGACAAGGTTGAAGCAAAGCGGACGGCTGCGAAGCTGGGGCTGCCCCTGGTGCCGGGGTCGGATGGCCCGCTGGAAAGCGTCGCGGAAGCCAAAAAGGTCGCGAAGGAAATCGGGTATCCGGTATTGATCAAGGCGGCATCTGGCGGCGGCGGGCGCGGCATGAAGGTCGTGCCGGATGAAGATCAGCTGGAAAGTCTCATCGCGCAGGCGGGATCCGAAGCCAAGGCCGCGTTCGGCGATGATACCGTCTACATGGAAAAATATCTCGGCAACCCGCGTCATATCGAGTTCCAGATATTTGGCGATGGCAAGGGCGAGGCCATTCACGTGGGTGAGCGGGATTGCTCCCTTCAGCGCCGTCACCAGAAAGTACTCGAAGAGGCACCGTCGCCCGTCATCAGCCACGCCCAGCGCGAGGAAATGGGCATGCTGGTCGCCCGCGCCATGGCCGATATGGGCTATCGCGGCGCCGGGACCATCGAGTTTCTCTACGAAGATGGCCGGTTTTATTTTATCGAGATGAACACCCGCCTCCAGGTCGAGCATCCGGTTACCGAAGCGATCACCGGGCTTGACCTTGTCCGCGAGCAAATTCGCGTCGCAGAAGGCTTGCCTCTGTCCGTGAAACAGGCGGATCTTGAGTTCCGCGGTCACGCGATCGAATGCCGCATTAATGCGGAAGATCCCCTTACCTTTGCGCCCTCACCTGGCGTTGTCGCTGGGTACCACGCACCGGGCGGCATGCACGTTCGCGTGGATAGTGGTCTTTACGCCGGCTATCGCGTGCCTCCGTATTACGACAGCATGATCGCAAAGCTCATTGTCTACGGGCGCGATCGCGAAGGGTGCATTCGGCGGTTGAAGCGGGCGCTGGAGGAATTTGTCATAACCGGCGTCAAGACGACAATCCCGCTTCATCAGAAGCTGTTGGACGATCCGGAGTTTCTGTCGGGCGACTACACGATCAAATGGCTGGAGGAATGGCTCGCCAGGGAGCAGGATGCGTGAAAGCCACGATCTATCATAATCCGCGCTGCTCGAAATCGCGCGAAGCGCTTGCCATCCTGAATGCCACGCCGGGTTTGGATGTCGAGATTGTGGAATATCTCAAGACGCCGCCGTCTTCGGAAAAACTTGCTGATCTCTACAAGCGCGCTGGCATCTCGCCGCGCGATGGTCTGCGCAAAGCCGAAGAAGGTGCGAAAGCCTTGAAGGACGCATCCGACGATGCCCTCGTCAAGGCAATGGCGGCAGATCCAATCCTGATCGAACGGCCGCTGGTGGAAACTGAAAAAGGCGTTCGCCTTGGTCGTCCGCCTGAAAAAATCCGCGAAATTCTCTGATCTGTGGGATTGCGATCAGGCGGGAGATTTTCGCGCTAGCGCTACCGCCTGCTTGAGTGCATCGTAACCCACGGCACCCTGCATCATCTTTCCACCCACCACGAAGGAGGGCGTGCCACTGATTCCCAAGGCGCGCATCAGAGATAGATTGCTGTCGATTTCGCGATCGATTGCTCCGCCTTCGTGGATCGCGGCGGGAAGACCGATTTCCTTGGCGACGCGCGCGACATGCGCTTCGTCGGGTGGGCCTTCGGCGAACATCCTGCGATGGAAATCAAGATAACGGCCTTGTCTTGCTGCCGCCAGGGCGCCGCGTGCCGCAGCTTCGCTGCCGGGCCCGAGAATCGGTATTTCCCGCCAGACGATCCTCAGCTTCTTGTCTTCGGCGAGCAGGCGGTCCACGTCCGGAACGCTCGCCCGACAATAGCCACAGCTGTAATCCGTGAACATGACGACCGTCAGATCGGGCTTTTCTGCACCCGCCCATGCGCCGGAAAAAGGGGTTTCGATCGCGACACGGTTGTCGGCCAGCAGCTTTTCCGTATCGCGATCCTGAAGCCGCTTCATCGCTTCACGAATAATCTCGGGATGATTGAGAATATAGTCGTGGATGGACTGTTCAAGCTGGGACTGGTTACTGCCCCCGGCTGATCGGTCGGTTAGCGCGATGGCGCCGCCGCCCGCCATTATTCCGCCGGCGGTTGCGAGCAGCAGGGGTAGCCGGTTGCGCAGGGCCTCTCTCACTTTTTATGTTTCCGGTCGCCCAACTCATTCTTCGAAACCATGACGATGTCCTGGGCACGTAGCCAATCCGGTGTGCCTTGCGGAAGGCCGCTCAGCGCCATCTGCGCTGGCGACAGCGCTAGTTGCGGCTGTCCGATCAGATTGTAGCGTTCGGCGGTCGCCAGAGCTGCGCGCGCTTGATCGCCCTCACGATCGTAGATGATGCCCAGCTGATACCAGGCGTCCGGATTTTCGTTGTCACGCTGCACGGAAAGGCGGAGCACATTACGTGCTTCGGCAAAATGGGCGGGATCTTCAGTTGCGATCAGGGCATGACCGAGCAGCGCAGAAATGAGCGGTTGATGATTGGAGCGCATTTCCGCCTCCCGCAACGCGGGGAGCGCCAGCTTCGGCTTCCCTGATTCGAGGAGTATCTGCCCCTGTAGTTCAAGGAAATAAGGATCATGCGGGGCACTGGCGACCAGCCGATCGGCCTCGGCATTCGCTTTGTCCGGGTAGGCTGCTTTGTGCCAGGCATAGGCGCGCGCATAGGTAGCCGGGATACTATGATCGCTTTCGGGATATTCGCGCAAGGTGATGTCCGGCTCCTGGACGAAGCCCATGAGTTTTGCCTTTACGCGCTGGAAGCGCATTTCCAGCGTGGGATCGGTAGCCTTGTTCCATGCCGGCGACTTCTCCAGATCCTGGGTCAGGGTCGCTGCGCGATCGGCTGACATGGGGTGGGTCTGGGCGAATGGATCGACGTCCATATAGCTTGGTGACAGACGATATTCCTGCTGCCTGAGCTTTTGGAAGAAACTGATCATGCCTTTGCCGGAGACGCCCGCCTTGTTGAGGAAGCTGACGCCAGCGGCGTCGGCGCTCGATTCCTGATTGCGGGAAAAGGCGAGATATTTGCCCATTGCTGCCTGCTGGCCGGCCGAAATGATTCCCATGCCGGCTTCGCCGCCGCCGGCTGCCATCGCCGCGACGCCAAGCAGGAGGGATAGAAGCGTAATCGCTGTGGCGGGCTTTGCGCCTTCGCCATTCCGGATCACGTGTCCGCCCGTGATATGGCCGATCTCGTGCGCAACGACGCCTTGCACCTCGTTGATGTTATCCGCCGCCGTGATCAGGCCTGAGTGAATGTAGACGGTCTGCCCGCCTGCCACGAACGCGTTGATTTCCGGGTCGCCGATCAGAACGATGTTGACGTTGTGGGGATCGAGACCGGCGGCGATGATGATGGGTTTCGCCATATCGGCGAACAGAGTCTCGGTCTCGGCGTCCCGCAGAATGGATTGCGCGGCTGCCGGCCGTGCCACCAGTGCAAAGCTGAGCAGAACCAGCGCCAGCAGGCGTATCGAGGTCTTGGCGAAGTGGGAAAGACGCATCACCGACTTATAGTATTTCACCCGCTGAACGCAGGATGAAACCGGGGCGCCAACAATCGCTTGTCGCCCCGGCGTCATGTTCAACTGCCGAACGTGCGGTTCCACCAGCCGCGGCGCGGCGGCCCCTCGGATTCGGGCTCTGCTATTTCCTGGGTTGCTTCCGGTTCCGGCGCGGTGGTTGTCTCGGCCTCCCCCGATTCCGACGGAAGCAGTTCTATGGACGACACAGCCTTCCGACGGCCGCGCGGTGGCCTTGCCGGAGCGACGGTCTCTGTTGGCTCGGCAGTCGTGAACCGGTTTTCTGTTGACTCGACTGGTACGCCAACCTCGGTATCGGCTTTCTTGGTGCGCCGCCGTTTTGGTTTGGCGACCTCCTCAACGGGAGCGGTTTCAAGGACTTCTGTAAAGACTTCAGCTTCGGCCGTAGGCGCTATCGCATCTGCGTTACGTGCGCGGGGGCGTCGCCGCGTTTTCGGCTTTTCGGTTTCTCCTGCGACGTCTGCTGCGGGCGCAAGCTCGGCGGTCGGTTCAGCGGCCTCTACAGGCTCCGGCTGTTCCACTCCGCCATCTTCTGCGGGCGCCGTTTCCACGATGCCTTCGCGACGTCGGGCACCTCCACGGCGGCCACGGCGGCTGCGACGGCGAGGGGCCTCGCCCTCACCTTGCGGCTGATTGTCGTCGGTATCGCTGTACTGCTCAGCTGCAGCACTTGCATCGGGTCCGCTTTCATCGTTCCCACCGTCCTGCGGACTTTCCTCGGAGCGCTCATCGTCCGGGGCTTCGCCATCCCGACCTCGTCCCCGGCCGCGCCTACGGCGGCGCCGGCGGCGGCGCGCGTCGCCTTCGCTGCGTTCCCTCCCCTCTTCTTCGCTCCGCTGGTCTTCGCCTTCCAATTCTTCGTTTTCTTCTTCGTCGACCTCATCGATTTCGAGCTCGTCATCGATCTCGATATGCGGAAGCTCCGGCAGACGTGGTGCATGGGAAGGTGGCGGTCCGCCAGCTTCGACTGACATGCGCGCGCCTTCAAGCGTACCGTCGGAGAGAACCTCGATCATCACGCCGTAGCGATCCTCGATCTCCGCGAGTTCGGTGCGCTTGCGATTGAGCACGTACAACGCCGCTTCCTGGCTTGCGCGCAACATGAGTCTGCTGCCGCGACCACGAGCTGCCTCTTCTTCAAGCATGCGCAGTGCGGAAAGGCCTGCGGACGAAGCCGTACGGATCAAGCCGGTTCCTTCGCAATGCGGACATTGACGCGTGGATGCCTCGAGCACACCGGTGCGCAGCCGCTGACGGCTCATCTCGAAAAGGCCGAAGCTCGATATGCGGCCGACCTGGATGCGCGCGCGATCGTTTCGCAACGCTTCCTTCATCGCCTTCTCGACCTTGCGGTTGTTGGAGCTGTGCTCCATGTCGATGAAGTCGACCACGACGAGCCCTGCCATATCCCGCAAGCGAAGCTGGCGCGCGATTTCGTTTGCTGCCTCGAGATTGGTGGACAGCGCGGTCTGCTCGATATTGTGTTCGCGCGTGGACCTGCCCGAGTTAATGTCGATCGACACCAGCGCTTCGGTCGGGTTGATCACCAGATAACCGCCGGATCTCAGCTGGACCAAAGGTTGGTACATCGCCGCAAGCTGATCCTCCACACCGAAGCGTTGGAACAGCGGTACGGCGTCGATATACGGCAATACCTTCTTGGCATGGCTGGGCATCAGCAGTTTCATGAAGGCGCGTGCCGCCTTGAAACCCTCCTCCCCTTCGACAACCACGTCTTCGATGTCGCGATTGTAAATGTCGCGGATGGCCCGCTTGATCAGGTCGCTGTCACCATAGACCAGTGCCGGCGCCGAAGATTTGAGGGTGTTTTCCCTTATTTCGTCCCAAAGTCGTGCGAGATAATCGAAGTCGCGTTTGATCTCTACCTTGGTACGCTGCAGGCCTGCGGTTCGCACGATGCAGCCCATGGTGCGGGGCAGATTGAGTTCCGCCATGATCGTTTTCAGGCGTTTACGATCCGCCGCGTTGCTGATCTTGCGGCTGATCCCTCCGCCATGGCTGGTATTCGGCATGAGTACGCAATAGCGGCCTGCGAGGCTTAGATATGTCGTCAGCGCCGCACCCTTATTGCCGCGCTCTTCCTTGACGACCTGCACCAGCAGCACCTGGCGCCTGCGGATTACATCCTGAATTTTATAACGGCGGCGCAACGCCATGCGGCGCTTGCGGAGACGTTCTACCGCGGTTTCATCACTGCCTTCATTCTGAACGGACTCTGCACTACGCGGCTCGCCTTCGGTGTCCTCGTCGTGAGTTTCATCATCGCGGTTGTCACGATGATCGTCCTCGTCATCATGACGATCATCATCGTCCTGATCTTCCTCGCGGGCACGCAAGGCTTCTTCTTCTGCGGCATGCTCGGCTTCTTCGCGCAACAGTGCGTCGCGGTCTTCCTTGGGGATCTGGTAATAGTCCGGGTGGATTTCCGAAAACGCCAGAAAACCGTGGCGATTCCCTCCGTAATCGATGAACGCCGCCTGGAGCGACGGTTCGACCCGGGTTACCTTGGCAAGATAGATATTTCCCTTGAGCTGTTTGTGCTCCGCGGATTCGAAGTCAAACTCTTCGATCCGGTTTCCTTTGACGACTGCCACACGGGTTTCCTCCCGGTGGCGGGCGTCGATCAACATACGGGTTGTCATTATTATTTCTCCGGGCGCGTGCCGCCAGCGCCGCGAGGGCCCGGCGGGGTGCGCAATAGGGTGGGGACGGCGGCGCGATCCTCGATGGAGCCATGCTCGTCCGTGTCAGGATGAAAGAAACTGCTGCAGCCGCATGTCCAGTCCCCGCGCCATGCACCGGGAAAAAGGCCCAAGCTCCATTGCTGCCCCTGGCAAAGCAATGTGAGGTGGGAGAATGATGGATCATGCGTGCGTCAACCTAGAAGGCCGGTCAGAAAGACTGCCGGCACCGTAGCTCGGCCAACGCCATGCATTGGCAATTAACCGAACGTTCGCTGCTAGCACCGGCAAGACTTGTCGGCAAGCCGCACGCTGCAGATTCCTTCTATGCCAAAGAGATGGTAAAGCTTCTGTTAACTTTCAATTTCACCATGATTTGCGCTGGATTCAGTCATTGGGTAATGAGCTTGCGAGCAATATCGGGGCGAGTATGTTTTTAGGGGGGCGCTTCAGCCGTCATTGTGTCGTCAGGCGAATCATACGCCTGATGATCTGCGCGTGCGTGATCTCGCTATTCCCCTTTGCGCCGCTTCCTGCCGCCGCGGTCAGAGGTGTAGACATAAATTCGGACCAGCTAGTGCTTCGTTTCGACGGAGCGGTGCGCCGGGCATCGGCCTTTGTCGTGGATGGCCCCAACCGGTTGGCCGTCGACATCACAGGCGCGACCACCGGTTCTGGTGGCAGCGCCAGCGGACCTGTGCGCTCGATCCGGCATGGCCAATATGATCCTTCCACTGCGCGGGTAGTGTTCGAACTCGCAAAGCCGGTGATCGTGACCGGCGGAAGATTCAGCGACGATGGACGCTCGTTGATACTCTCGATAGCTGCGGCAACCGCTACCGGCTTCGAAAAGGCGGTCACAAAAGGCAAGACGAGCTTTTCCTCGCCGCTGGCATTCGGCGATTTCGGAACGCGCAAACGTAATAGCGTTACGGTTCCTCTCGGTCCTGCGCAGCCGCTCAGCAATATTTCGCTGCCAAGAGTTCAGGGCGGGCGCGGGTCGAACCGTCCTCTTGTCGTCATTGACGCCGGCCATGGGGGGCATGATCCGGGCGCGCCTTCGGTATTCGAGGAGCGGCGGGAGAAGGATGCAACGCTCGCAATTGCCCGCGCTCTGCGTGACGAACTGCTTTCTTCCGGTCGCGTCCGTGTTGCGATGACGCGTGAGAATGACCGCTTTCTTATCCTTGGTGAACGGCGGGAAATTGCGCGCAGGCTGAAAGCTGATCTGTTCATTTCCATTCATGCGGACAGCGCCCCCAATGAAGAGGCGCGCGGTGCCAGCGTCTATACCTTGTCGGAGGTGGCGTCGGACAAGGTCGCGGCGCAATTGGCGATCAAGGAAAATCGCGCCGACATTCTGAACGGCGTCGATCTGGGTGGCGAGGGCAGCGACGTATCGTCCATCCTGATTGACCTGACCCAACGCGAGACGATGAATATCTCGTCCGCGTTTGCCGGTCTTTTGCAGCGGGAGATGGCGGACAGCATCACGATGCGCGCGCGCTATCACCAGTTCGCCAACCTGGTCGTCCTGAAGGCGCCCGACGTTCCATCCGTCTTGATAGAAACCGGCTACATGTCCAACATGGATGATGCCAGGACGCTGTTTTCGAAGGATGGGCAGCGCAAGATTGCGGTAGCCATCCGTCGTGCCATAGAAGCGCATTTTGCGCGTCGGCTTGCGCAACGCTGACTGGCATTGCGAGACAAAGCTGCTAGGACCGGCGCCTCATGAACGTGACGCGCATCAGGACTGGACTTGCCAATCTGTGGAGTCGCCGCTGGGTGAAACTGCTGGCGGTACTGATCGGTTTGCTGCTCGCCGGCTGGTTTGCGATGTGGCTGGTTTTCGCACGCGATCTTCCCTCGGCGCAGGCGCTCCTTGACTATGAGCCGCCGCTTCCCAGCAATGTACGTTCGATCGATGGAACCCCGGTGCACAGTTTTGCGCGCGAGCGGCGCGTTCAGCTCAGTTTCGATGAATTCCCGCCGCAGCTGATCCATGCCTTCATATCGGCGGAGGACAAGACCTTCTTCAGCCATAGTGGCATCGATTATCCTGGCCTTGCGGGTGCCGTCATCGACTATGTCAGCAAGATCGGATCGGGCAAGCGGGCCCGGGGCGGGTCCACGATCACGCAGCAGGTCGCCAAGAATCTCCTGATCGGCGACGAATATTCGATCAGCCGCAAGATTCGCGAGGCCATCCTCGCCTATCGGATCGAAGCGGCGCTTTCCAAGCAACAGATCATGGAGCTGTATCTCAACCAGATATTCCTTGGACGGAATGCCTATGGCGTGCAATCGGCATCACGCGCCTATTTCACCAAGGACGTCGATCAGCTTACCTTGCCGGAAATGGCTTATCTGGCGATCCTGCCAAAGGCGCCCTCCAACTATGATCCGCTGCGCCACACGGATCGCGCCATCGAACGCCGGAACTGGGTGCTCAGGGAAATGCACGACAACGGCTATATCGATGGAGCGCAGCTCGCCGATGCGAGCGCGCTTCCGTTGGGGACGATGCGTGCCACACCGCCCCCGCGCGAGGAAATCGGCGGCTATTACATGGAAGAAGTTCGCCGCGAACTGCTTCAGCGCTACGGCGAAACGGATAAGGATGGGCCCCACAGCGTTTATGGCGGAGGTCTCTGGGTCCGAACCTCGATGGACCCCAAGATGCAGGAAGCGGCGGCCACCGCGCTGCGCAACGGTTTGGTGCGTTATGACGGGCCAAAGGGATGGACCGGTCCGATTACGACGATCGAGATCGGTGATGGTTGGGCGCGCCGCCTTGCTGTCAGCAACATCGGTACCGGCTATGAAGACTGGACGGCGGCCGTTGTCCTTTCGAAAGCAGGTGGGGCGGCCGAGATTGGTTTCGCGGACGGACACACCGGCAGTCTTCCGGCGTCCGCAGCGGCAATGCCCAGGCGCGGTGTGGGCGGCACGGCCTACAATGCGCTGAAGCCAGGCGACGTAATTGTGGTCAAGCGTAACGGTGGCAGCTGGCTGCTGAAGAGTATTCCACTGGTCTCGGGCGGATTTGTCGCGGAGGATCCCCATACCGGCCGTGTCCTCGCGATGCAGGGCGGATTCGATTATCGCGGCGGTTCATTCAATCGTGCCATGCAGGCGCAACGTCAGCCTGGATCAACGATAAAACCTTTCGTGTATGCATCCGCGCTCGATCACGGCATGACGCCGGCGTCCATCATCGTGGACGGCGCGTTTTGCGTCTATCAGTCGGCGCGGCTTGGCCAGAAATGTTTCCGCAATTTTTCGGGATCGAACGCTGGTCCGCGCACGATGCGGTGGGGTGTGGAGCAATCACGCAACCTGATGACGGTGCGCGCCGCTTCCCAGACTGGCATGGAAAATGTCACGAAAACGATCAAGACGATGGGGATCGGCTCCTATCCGCCGGTGCTTTCGATCGCGCTGGGGGCGGGCGACACGACAGTCGTGAAATTGGTGAACGCCTATGCGATGCTTGCGAACCAGGGCCGTTCGCTGACGCCAACCTTGATCGATTATATCCAGGATCGGCGCGGAAAAGTGATCTATCGCGCTGATCCTAGAACGTGCGAAGGGTGCAACGCGCGCGATTGGGACGGCAAGCCCATGCCGCGTCCCCCCATCCGCTCCAGGCAGTTGATGGATCCGCTCACGGCGTATCAGGTCGTGCATATCCTTGAGGGTGTCGTTCAGCGTGGCACCGCAACTGTTCTGCGCGATCTGGGCCGGCCGCTGTTCGGCAAGACCGGCACCACCTCCGGGCCGACCAACGTATGGTTCGTGGGCGGATCGGCGGATCTCGTCGCCGGGCTTTACATCGGCTATGACCAGCCTCGCTCGCTGGGCGGCTATGCGCAGGGCGGCACGATGGCGGCACCTGTGTGGAAGGAGTTCGCCAGGACGGCACTGGCCGATATGGAAATAGTGCCTTTCCGCATACCCGCCAATATTCGTATGGTGCGGATCGAGCGAAGCTCCGGACGCAAGGTGTTCAGCGGCTGGCCGTCCAGTGATCCGAAGTCCCCGATCATCTGGGAGGCTTTCAAGCCGGAAAGCGAGCCCCGACGCACAATCCGCCGGGATGAGCTAAAGCTGGCGGAGGAACTCAACAAGCCGCGCAGGGCAGCAGGCGACAGCGAGTTCTTGCAAAGGCAGGACGGGATTTACTAGCTCTGCGGCGTCTTAGTGAGGAGAGCGCCTTGACGGTGCAGCTCTGACCGCAGTCGAGCGATATTTTGGAGAATGAGAATGCGCGCTGAAGCGCAAGCCTATGTCGATCAGATCAATCAGGCGACGGCCCTTGTGCGGCGGTTCCTGGATTGGGACCGTGCGCTTCGCCGCCTGGACGAGTTGAACGCGCGCGTGGAAGATCCCAGGTTGTGGGATGATCCGGCCGCAGCGCAGGAGGTCATGCGCGAACGCCGCCGCCTGGATGAAGCGATCGGCGCGACAAAGGCGATCGAGACAGAACGCGATGATACTGTCGAGCTAATGGAAATGGCGGAGGCCGAAGGCGATGAAGCGCTCGTCGACGACGGCGTGGAAAGCCTTGCGGCGCTTGCGGAGCGGGCGGAGCGGGACAAGATTTCCGCGCTGCTCGCCGGTGAGGCCGACGCTAATAACAGCTATATCGAGGTGAATGCCGGGGCAGGTGGTACGGAAAGCCAGGATTGGGCTGGCATGCTGCAGCGTATGTACAGCCGCTGGGCCGAGCGGCGGGGCATGAAGGTCGAACTGATCGACTATCATTCAGGCGAACAGGCCGGCATCAAGTCCGCCACGCTGCTGCTCAAGGGCGAAAATGCTTACGGATATGCAAAAACGGAAAGCGGCGTGCACCGCCTCGTTCGCATCAGCCCCTACGATTCCGCAGCCAGACGGCATACCAGTTTCGCATCGGTCTGGGTCTATCCGGAGGTGGACGACAATATCGACATCGTCATCAATGAAAGCGAACTTCGCATCGATACATACCGTGCGTCCGGCGCCGGAGGGCAGCACATCAACACCACCGATTCCGCAGTTCGCATCACGCACCTGCCAACCAACATCGTCGTCCAGTGTCAGAACCAGCGTTCGCAGCACAAGAACAAGGCCGAAGCGATGAAGCAGCTGAAGGCGCGCCTGTACGAGGAAGAATTGCGGAAGCGAGAGCTGGAGGCCAATGCCACCGCGGCGAGCAAAACCGATATTGGCTGGGGCCACCAGATCCGATCCTATGTGTTGCAGCCCTATCAGCTCGTAAAGGACTTGCGCACCGGAGTTACGTCGACGGCGCCGGACGATGTGCTGGACGGAGATCTGGATCGCTTCATGGCGGCCGCGCTTTCCCAGCGGGTGACAGGCGAAAAGGTCGAGGTGGAGGACGTCGATTGATCGGCGGATTGCCAGTCCGCATCTGCATCGGAGCGCTGGCTTTGGTGGCCGTCGCTTGTGATCGCGCACCCAGGTCGGACGATGAGGTTGGCGCAAAGGAATTTCCGGTTGCGCATCGAACGGTCGCGCCGATCATCTCAAGCCGCTATTCGACTGAAGAGGCGCGTGACCGGCTTAGCGAGGCCAATGTAGTCATGCGGGTCGCGGGTATCGAACGTGGGATGACTGTTGCGGATATTGGTGCGGGCGAAGGCTATTATACGGTTCGTCTCGCGACGCGGGTTGGGGAGAAGGGCCGCGTTGTCGCACAGGATATTGTGCCCGCCGTCATCAAAAATCTCGGCGATCGCATTTTGCGTGAAAAGCTGGACAATGTCAGTGTGAAGACCGGCGCTCCGGCAAACCCCAAGCTGCCGGCACGGTCTTTTGACCGGATCTTCATGGTGCATATGTATCACGAAATCCGCCGCCCGTATGAGTTCTTGTGGCGTATGCGGCCTTCGCTGCGGCCAGATGGTCGAGTCATCGTAGTGGAGGCCGATCGGCCCATCATGCGGCACGGCACGCCCGGTACGCTGCTGGATTGCGAATTCGGTGCTGTCGGATATGACCTCGTGGAACGCAAGCCGATGCCTGCGGTGGACGGCTACATTGCGATCTACGAAGCAAGGGGCGAGCGGCCTGATCCAACCTCGATCGCACCGTGTCCGGTTGAGCGATGACTGTGATGTTACAACAGCCCTAGCCGTCGAAAACTTATGATTCCACGGCCGGCGAAGATCAAATGGTCCAGTAAGGCGATTTCGAGAAACCCGAGCATATAAGCCAGTTGGCGGGTCGCTATAAGGTCTGCGATACTGGGAAAACAATTTCCGCCTCGATGGTTATGGGCAATCACCATGCAGCGGGTGTCGTGCACGCAGCTGTCCCGGATGATGCGGCCAATCGCCATTGCGATCGCATCGTGGCTTCCGGTCTGTTCGCAAAGCGCGATGAGACAGCGATCCCGGTCGAGATGGGCGAGCAACAGGCGCTCGGTTTTTTGTTCGGCCAGCTTCGGGCCGAGCAGCATGGCGGCATCTGCAGCGGAGCGGAGGTGCCACCGGTTCTCAGGCGGATCGTCGGCATTGTCTGTTCTTGGGCGCCACATCTGATGAGTGTGTTGCAGATGACGTCATGAGGGTAAGAAGGTGGGTTCACCTTGGATGTGGTTTTGCGATTTTTCGCACCATGGTGGAGCAGACGCCACTTGAGCCTTATTCCGGCTTGGCGGACTCGATGAACATGGCCATAGATCGACGCCATGCAGAACTATCTCGATCTCGTTCGTCGCATTCTGGTCGATGGCGCCTCGCAGCAGGATCGCACCGGCGTGGGCACTTTATCAGTTTTCGGGCATCAGATGCGTTTCGATCTCGCAAAAGGCTTCCCGGTCCTGACGACCAAGAAGCTGCACCTTCGCTCGATTATCATAGAGCTCCTGTGGTTTCTGCGCGGCGAGACGAACATTGCCTGGCTAAAGCAAAACAAGGTCAGCATCTGGGATGAGTGGGCGGACGAAAACGGCGATCTCGGGCCAGTCTACGGCAAGCAGTGGCGCGATTGGGAGGGGCCGGGCGGCGTCCACATCGATCAGATTGCGCAACTGATAAATCAGATCAAATCCAATCCGGCATCGCGCCGGCAAATCGTTTCCGCATGGAATCCGGCAGAATTGCCCAAAATGGCGTTGGCGCCGTGCCATTGCCTGTTCCAGACGCATGTCGCGGATGGCCGGCTGAGCCTTCAACTCTACCAGCGCAGCTGCGACATCTTCCTTGGCGTTCCGTTCAACATCGCATCCTATGCACTGCTGACGCATATTCTTGCGCAGCAGGCCGGGCTGGAGCCGGGCGAGTTCATCTGGACCGGCGGGGATTGCCATCTCTACAGCAATCATCTCGAGCAGGCGCGATTGCAGCTTACCCGTACACCCAAGCCGCTACCGCAGCTCGTGATCAAGCGCTGCCCGCCAGCGATTGATCAGTATGAATATGCGGATTTCGAAATCGTGGATTACGTGGCCGACGCCCATATCGCAGCCCCCGTTGCGGTATGAGCAGGCTGCAGGTCGTGCTGGTTGTCGCGCGGGCCGACAACAACGTCATCGGCGATAAAGGCAGCCTGCCTTGGCATATCCCCGAGGATCTCAAGCATTTCAAGAAAACGACCATGGGGAAGCCGATGGTTATGGGCCGCAAGACGTTCGAAAGCCTTCCCGGGCTTTTGCCGGGTCGGCGACATATCGTCGTCACGCGGGATAGCGGCTGGTCGGCAAAGGGTGCGGATGTGGCGCACGACGCCGAGAGCGCATTGGGGCTGGCCGGTGATGCGCCGGAGATCGCGATTATTGGCGGTGCAGAGATTTATCGGCTGTTCCTGCCGCTGGCGAACCGCATCGAACTGACCGAGGTTCATCGTTCGCCTGAAGGCGACACCCGCATGCCACCGCTCGGTCAGGGCTGGCGGGTTGCTTCGCGCACGATGGGTGGGCCCGATATCGATTTCGTAACGTTGGTGCGCGACTGAACGAACCAGATCGTCGGAGACGATACGGAGAGGGTGAGCAGCGGATGCGTCGCGTGTATTTCCGGCTGGCGAAGACGGCATTTGCCGCTATCATATCCTTGCTGGCGCTTGCGATCATCGTCCCGCCGTTTCTTGATCGCGTTTATTACACTGGGCCAGTCAGCGATCATTTCGACGGAGAGCATTTCTTCAATCCTGGAGACAATGACGGCAACGCGCCTGGCTCGGCATCCGGCAGGGCTTCGCGCATGATCGGCTTCATGCTGGGCCGCGGGCGTGCGGTATGGCCGGCGCATATCTCGGTCAGGCAGGACGATCCGCCCGCCCGCGTGCCCGGCTCCGTGATGCGGGCCGTATGGGTGGGCCATTCCACCGTTCTCGTTCAGACAGCGGGCCTCAATATCCTGACGGACCCGATCTGGTCGGAACGCACGGGCCCTTTTGGCCTGGGGCCGAAACGGCATCGCGACCCCGGTATCCGGTTTGAAAATCTGCCGAAGATCGATCTCGTTCTGCTGAGCCATAATCACTACGATCATCTCGACATACCCACGCTGCGGCGGCTGTGGTTGCGGGACAGGCCGCTTGTCGTAACCAGCCTTGGAAATGATACCCTGCTGAAGGCGAACGGAATCGGGGCGGCCGCGCGCGATTGGGGCGGAAGTGTTGCCGTACGGCCGGGCATCACCGTGTTCATCGACCGGGTCCATCATTGGGACTCTCGTTGGTTCCGCGATCGCAATCGTGCACTCTGGTCTGGTTTCACGGTGGTCTTGCCCGGTGGAAACCTGTTCTTTTCCGGCGATACCGGCCTGGGTGACGGGCGCTGGCCCGATCTCGCCGCACGACATGGGCGAATTCGCTTCGCATTGATCGCGATAGGCGCGTTCAAGCCGCGTGAAATCATGGAGCCTAGTCATATCAATCCCGCCCAAGCCGTCGAGGTCTATGAAAAACTCGGCGCGTTCTATGCGATGGCCGTGCATTGGGGCACGTTTCAGCTTTCCGCTGAAGCGATCAACGAGCCGCCGATGTTGCTGCGTAAAAGTCTGTCCCGCGAACTTATTCCTCCAGGCCGCTTTCGTGTGACGGAAGCAGGTCAGCCCTGGCTGGTTCCGCCTATCGCCGATTTCCAGCGGGTCTCGGGCAATTTCCCGTAAGTGAACAGCGCTATGCCGATGGCGGCAGTGACGTACCAGAAGAACAGGCTTTCGTGCCCTGCCTGCTTGAACCACAGCGCGATATATTCGGCGGTACCGCCAAAAATAGCCTGGCTGACCGCATAAGGCAGGCCGATGCCCAGCGCCCTGATCTGAGGCGGAAAAAGCTCGGCCTTGGTGATCGCGCTGGTTGACGTCGATCCGGTCATGATCAGCAACAGTCCCGCCACCATGAGGAAGGCGAGCACGGGGTCAGTCGCTCTTCCGAGCATCGTCATTACCGGCACCGTGGCCAGTACGCCTCCGACACCAAAGACGTAAAGCAGGGGCTTGCGTCCGATCCGGTCCGACAATGCGCCGCCCAGGGGCTGGATTGCCATGAACAGGACCAGCGCGGCGGTACAGATAAGGCTCGCCGTGCCGCGATCGAAGCCCGCGCTTGCGACGAGGTATTTCTGCATATAGGTGGTGTAGGCGTAGAAGCCCACATTGCTGCCGATCGACATGCCAAGCACGAAGAGGATCATGCGCGGGTGACGCAGCAATTCCCTGAGCGACGCGCGGCGTTCGGTGCTCGGTTCTTCAAGAAGATCCAACGTTTCATCGATACCCCGGCGGATCCAGAAAACGACGACCGCCAGCACCGCGCCCACGACGAACGGGATACGCCAGCCCCATGCGTCGAGCGCCTCTTCGCCGATCGCGACATATTGCAGGAACACCAGTAGCGCGAGCGCCAATAGCTGGCCCATGATCAGCGTGACATATTGGAAGCTGGACCAGAATCCGCGCCGCGCCGGGTCTGCGATCTCCGACAGGTAGGCGGCGCTCACGCCATATTCGCCGCCGACGCTCAATCCCTGGATCATGCGTGCGATGAGCAGGATGATGGGTGCGGCTATGCCGATCGTCGCATATCCCGGCACCAGTGCGATCACCAGTGAACCGAAGCACATCATCGCGACCGACAGAGCCAGTGCCGTCCGCCGGCCGTGACGATCCGCCACCAGGCCAAGCAGCAGCCCGCCGATCGGCCGCATCAGGAAACCGATGGCAAAGACGGCGCTTGTGCCGAGCAACTGGGCGGTCAGATCCTCGTCGGGAAAGAAGCTCTTGGAGAAATAAAGCGCGAACGCCGAATAGGCGTACCAGTCAAACCATTCGACCAGATTGCCGAGCGCCCCCCCGGCGATCGATCGCAGCCGATTGTTCAAGCCGGAAACAAGCCCAGGGCGGCGATTTCCTCAGCGGAAAGATCGATGCCGAACATCAGGCTCAGCCGCATCTGCAATGCCTTTTCCGATGCCATTTCGGACTTTTCCGTCCCCTTGCCGCTGCTGCGGCTGTAATCGCGGTTGATGAGTGACGCGAAGCCGTTTGGCAGGACGATGCTGACCATGGCATTGTTCACGAAGATGCCATCCGGCGTCGTGGATGTGAAATGGCTGGCCTGGGCGAGGTCGGCCGCCCAGACCCGGTCGGTGCGAAAGCTGTATTGCGGAACCCAGTCCTTGCCAGCGCTCTCGCTCCCGCCCTCGGTCGTTTCAGAACTGCCCTGTCGCTCCAGCATCCAGCCGTAAGTCTCATCCCGCGTCAGGCGATATCGCGCGCCGTCTGGCGCCGGCACTTCGCCTACCGCCAGCCGCATCGGGGGGGTGAAGCTGCCGCCAAAGCCGGCGTCAGCGATCCAGTGCTCTTCCTCGATCGTGACGAGATTGAGCGTGTGCGTCTTGGATGGTGTATCTGTTGCATTGAGCCAGACGCGCGCCAGCAAAGGATAAGCCTCAAAACCAAGCGCCAGCAGCGCACGCAAGAAAAGGCCGTTCTGTTCGAAGCAATAACCGCCGCGCCGTCGTGCGACGATCTTGTCGAAAACGTCCTCGGGATTGAGACTGATCCCCCGCCCGAGCAGGATATCCAGGTTTTCGAACGGGATGGAAAGCCTCTGCGCGCGCTGGACGATGGCAAGCCCCTCGGCGTCCAGCGCTGGTCGTTCTTTCAGGCCGATGCGGTCAAGATAGGCATCCAGGTCGAAATCCTGGATGACAGCCAAAACGTCCGACATATTCACCCCTGCGCATCCGCCTTCTTCAGCTGGTCCGCGGCACATTCGCCGATCCGCTTTCCGGTCATGTCGATCTGCATGGATATCGCGCCCGACCCGGATTTTGCCGTACCGCTGGATGATACGTTCATATGATAGGCATTCGGGCTATACTCCCCGGTCATGACCATCTGTCTGGCCATGCCTTCACCGCTGCAATGCATGGTGATGTCGATCTTGCCGCCGCCCATCGTGAAATTGTCGTAGCGGCAGCTCTTGTCGCCCCCTGCGAACATGCCTTCCCTGGGGCGCTTTGCCTCTTCTGGCGTAATGCAGTCAGTGAAGCTCTTGTCCTTGCCCATCGCGCCCTTCATCTGCGCCGCCGTCTGCGGGGGAAGGCCAGGTACGCTGATGTCGTTGATCCTGGTCGTAATCTCCCATTGTCCGGGCGATACGAGCTGGCCGCTTGCACCGGACCCCGCCATCTTTTCCGCAACCTCTTCGCCGGAGGCATTGGTCGCCTGGACGGTCGGTGACGAATTGCAGGCGGCAAGCGCAAGTGCGGGCATTAGTGCAACGATCAGTTTCGGCATCGGATATCCCCGGTTATCAAGCCTGCCACCCGGATCATGAGCAGGAGAAGGCAAGGGCGACGTCATGCCGCCTTCATCGTATAGAATGCGATTTTGTTTCCATCGAGATCACGGACATAAGCGCCGTAGTAGCCGCTATCGCCGCGGGGTCCCGGCGGGCCATCGCACGATCCTCCAAGCCCAAGCGCCTTCGCGTGAATGGCATCCACGCCGGCGGCATCCGGTAAGTAGAAAGCAGCCATTGCGCCGTTTCCAACAGATGCGGCTTTGCCGTCGTGCGGTCCCAGGATACCGATTTGGGGCTTCCCGTCCTTGCCGTAGATCGCGCCGCCGCTTGGATGGTCGAATATTTTGGAAAAGCCAATCGTTCCGAAAAGAGCCTCATAAAACCCTTTAGCCTTCGGCAGATCGTTCGAACCAAATGTTACATGACTGAGCATTGCCACTCTCCCGGCTATTTTGACGAGCCTAGCAGTAGCGCTGGAACAAACAGCGTCCAAGTCCCATATTGACGTCATGGCGATTCAGATACGCACCAGCCTCGACGAACCGGATACCGGACAAAACTTCATTCCGCATCGGCCGGAACGCCCGCCCAAGACCGAGGGCGGCAAGCCATTCCGTATCGTATCTGAATATCAGCCCGCCGGAGATCAGCCTGACGCGATCGCTGAACTGGTCGCACAGGCAGAAGCGGGCGAGCGGGATCAGGTGCTGCTGGGCGTCACCGGCTCGGGCAAGACATTCACCATGGCGAAGGTGGTGGAATCCCTGCAGCGGCCAGCTCTCGTGCTCGCGCCGAACAAGATCCTGGCCGCGCAGCTCTATGGCGAATTCAAGAGCTTCTTTCCCGACAACGCCATCGAGTTCTTCGTCAGCTATTACGACTATTATCAACCCGAGGCCTACGTGCCCCGCACGGATACATATATCGAGAAGGAAAGCTCGATAAACGAAGCCATCGACCGGATGCGCCATTCGGCCACCCGGTCCTTGCTTGAACGCGACGACGTGTTGATCGTGGCGTCGGTATCATGCCTTTATGGTATCGGTTCGGTCGAAACCTATTCCGCGATGATCTTCGATCTCAGGAAAGGTCAGTCGGTCGATCAGCGCGAGATTATCCGCAAGCTCGTGGCCCTTCAGTACAAGCGCAACGATCAGGCGTTCGCGCGCGGCAATTTCCGGGTGCGCGGTGATAGTCTGGAGATTTTTCCATCACATTACGAGGATAGCGCATGGCGCGTTGCCTTCTTCGGTGACGAGATTGAGGAAATCACCGAATTCGATCCGCTGACCGGCAAGAAATCGGCCTCGCTCGATTATGTCCGGGTATACGCGAACAGCCACTATGTAACCCCCGGCCCGACTCTGAAGCAGGCAACCGAGGCAATCCGCCACGAACTTGGCGAGCGGCTGAAGGAGCTGCTGGCCGAAGGCAAGCTGATCGAAGCCCAGCGCATCGAACAGCGCACAAATTTCGATCTCGAGATGATCGCGGCGACCGGCAGCTGTGCGGGTATCGAGAATTACAGCCGCTTCCTCACCGGACGCCTGCCGGGCGAACCGCCACCCACCCTGTTCGAATATCTGCCGGAAAATGCGTTGCTGTTCGTGGACGAGAGCCACCAGACGATCGGTCAGGTAAACGGCATGGCGCGCGGAGACCATCGGCGCAAGATCACGCTCGCCGAATATGGCTTCCGGCTACCGTCCTGCATCGATAACCGGCCGTTGCGTTTCAATGAATGGGATGTGATGCGCCCGCAGACCGTTTGCGTCTCAGCGACGCCGGGGGGATGGGAACTTCAGCAGACCGGTGGTGTCTTCGTCGAACAGGTTATCCGGCCTACGGGCTTGATCGACCCGCCGGTCGAAATCCGTCCGGTGGAAAGCCAGGTCGACGATCTCGTTTATGAGTGCAAGGAGACCGCGAAGAACGGCTACCGGACGCTGGTGACCACGCTGACCAAGCGGATGGCGGAGGATCTTACGGAATATCTGCACGAAGCCGGCCTCAAGGTCCGCTACATGCACAGCGACGTCGAAACGCTTGAGCGTATCGAACTCATTCGCGATCTTCGCCTCGGCGTGTACGACGTGCTGGTCGGCATCAACTTGCTGAGGGAAGGCCTCGACATCCCCGAATGCGGCTTGGTCGCTATTCTCGATGCGGACAAGGAAGGCTTCCTGCGTTCGGAAACCTCCCTGATCCAGACCATCGGGCGTGCCGCGCGCAACGTCGACGGCCGCGTGATCCTGTACGCGGACCGTATCACCGGATCGATGGAACGCGCCATGGCCGAGACAGGCCGCCGGCGGGAGAAGCAGGAAGCCTATAATATCGAGCATGGCATCACGCCAGCCACCATCAAGCGCAACATCAGCGATATCGTCAGCCATATCTCGTCCAGGGATCAGGTGACGATCGACACCGGGATCGAAGACCGCCCCCACATGGTCGGCCACAACCTGCGCAGCTACATCGAGGATCTGGAAAAGAAGATGCGGGCCGCCGCGGCTGATCTGGAGTTCGAGGAAGCCGGTCGCCTTCGCGACGAAATCCGATCGCTGGAGCAGCAGGAGCTGGGCCTGCCGGTTGAGGAACATAGAGCGCCGGCGCGGGGACGTGCTAACGAAGGCAAGCCGGGCACGCGCAAGATGCGCTACGGGAAGACGCAGCGGAAATTTGGAAGAGGATAGTTTGCGGTTGCCTATTTTTTAAGCAATACTATATGTTGAATACGTCCTCAGGTCCACCTCCTGTAAATGGTGAGTAAGACGTCGACCCACGTGGTTCGTGGATTTTTCGACAACTTTCTCATTTGGTAGGCTATGATCCGTTCGTTTAGCGATCCTGAAGCGGAAAAAATCTGGAACGGCCAGCGCAGTTCAAAGCTGCCGCCAGATATCCAGTCGCGCGCTCTAAACTTGTTCAAAATGATCAACGCCTCTGTGAACCAGAGTGATTTCAGAAACCCGCCGGGCAACCGCCTTCATGCGCTGACTGACGATCGCACCGGCCAGCACTCGGTTTCAATTAACATGAAATGGCGTATATGCTTCGTCTGGAAGGATGGAGACGCATATGATGTCGAGATCGTCGACTATCACTAATCCAGACTGGCTGCCCAATGCGCATGCCGGGGAGATGCTGGCGTCTGAATTCCTGGAACCGCTTGGCTTGGCCGCTGCAAAGCTTGCTGAAGCGATTTCTGTTTCGGCCGGGCGCCTCGAGGCTGTAATTTGCGGCGAAAAACCGATCGATGCTGAACTCGACCTTCGTCTTGGGCGTTATTTCGGCATGTCCGAAGGGTTTTTTCTTCGGCTTCAAGACGACTACGAACTGCTTGAGGCGAAACGCGCTTTGAATGGCGAACTTGACCGGATCACGGCCCGCGCAACGTGATTTCTGCGCTAATTTTAAGCAGTTCGGATCGTGTTGCGGCTTGGAGAACCCAGATCGGGAACCACCGAACCCTTCCAGCATTCTTTCCCTACGTTCAACGGATGCTGGAACACGATATGCGTTCGGTGCTCGCAATGCTGGGAATAGTCGCGTCCGGGACGCTACATGGTGCGATCGCTGATGCAAAGGTCGCTCCGGCGCGGCAACCCGGCAATCACGGCATCATCCACAACGTCGCCGACTTCTCAATTGCTCCCACCGTGGAAGAACGAGTGCGGCAATCCCAGGCGGCACGATGGGGCTTGGGCGAGGCGCTTGACTATGGCGATGGAAGCAATCCGGATGCGATCAGCGTCCGCTGGCGTCTCAACAAAATGAAGATGCGCGTCCCGTTCTCCATGCGTTAATAGCAGTTCTGCTCATTCAGGCGTACCATCCGTTGAGTAATATACAGCTGATGGCGTCCCGTCAGCCATAAGGTCCCAGCGTGTCTTCCATTCTTTCCATTTCCGGCCTCACCAAGACATATGATTCCGGCCACCAGGCGCTGAAAAATGTCGATCTCGAAATTCGTCGAGGCGAGATATTTGCGCTTCTTGGGCCGAATGGCGCTGGCAAGACCACGCTGATCGGCATCGTGTGCGGGCTGGTTCGGCTGACCTCGGGCACCGTGATCGTTGATGGCCACGACATTGCGCGCGACTATCGCTCCGCGCGGGCGAAGATCGGCCTGGTGCCGCAGGAACTGGCGACCGACATGTTCGAACGTGTCAGCGATACCGTCAACTTCAGTCGCGGCTTGTTCGGCAAGCCAAGGGATGCGGCCCTGGTTGAGCGCGTGTTGCGGGACCTTTCCCTGTGGGACAAGCGCCACACCAAGCTCATGCAATTATCCGGCGGCATGAAGCGGCGGGTACTGATCGCCAAGGCGCTTGTGCACGAGCCGGAGATACTCTTTCTGGATGAGCCGACTGCCGGCGTGGATGTCGAATTGCGCCGCGACATGTGGGAAATGGTGCGCGGTTTGCGCGACGGTGGAGTCACCATCATTCTGACCACCCATTACATCGAGGAAGCAGAGGAAATGGCCGATCGCATCGGCGTCATCAACAACGGCGCGCTGATCGTCGTGGAAGAAAAGCGCAAGCTGATGGCTACACTTGGGAAAACGACGGTATCGATCGGGCTCAAGCGGCCGCTCGCGAATATTCCTGATACATTGAACGACGCTGCACTGACGCTGTCCGATGACGGTTTGACGCTGTCCTATACAGACAAAGGTGAGGACGACGGCACCGGCGTGGCCGATCTCGTTCGCCGCATCGACGGACTCGGCATCGATTTTCGATCGATCGATACGCGACGAAGCTCGCTCGAGGACATCTTCGTCGATCTGGTGGAGCAGAACGCATGAATCTCCGCGCCATCCGCGCCATCTACCTGTTTGAACTGAAACGGACATGGCGCACGCTTTTTCAGAGCATCGCGACGCCGGTCATTTCGACCTCGCTCTATTTCATCGTCTTCGGCTCAGCGATCGGCGGCCGCATGGCGGATATCGAGGGGGTAAGCTACGGCGCCTTCATCGTTCCCGGCCTGTTGATGCTTACGCTGCTCAGCGAAAGCATCGCCAACGCGTCCTTTGCCATTTACCTGCCGCGCTTCACCGGCACCATCTATGAATTGCTCTCGGCACCCGTCGGCGTGGCGGAAGTGCTGCTGGGATATATTGGCGCGGCGGCGACAAAGTCCGTCGTTCTCGGCGCCATCATATTGTTCACCGCGCGCTTCTTTGTCGATTTCGAGATACTGCATCCGCTCTGGGCGGCCGCTTTTCTCGTGCTGATCGCGGTGACCTTCAGCCTGTTCGGTTTCATTCTCGGCCTGTGGGCGGACGGTTTTGAACGGCTGCAGATCGTGCCGCTCATGGTGATAACGCCCCTCACGTTTCTGGGCGGCACATTTTATTCGATCTCCATGCTGCCGCAATTTTGGCAGAAGGTCACACTGTTCAATCCGGTCGTCTATCTGGTCAGCGGTTTTCGTTGGGCGTTCTACGGCATTTCCGATGTCAACGTCGGCATCAGCCTCGGCATGACCCTTGTGTTCATGCTGATCTGCATTGCCGCCATCACCTGGATTTTCCGCACCGGCTATCGCTTACGGACTTAAGGGGTGCGCGACGCTCAGGCTCTCGCGATATTCAGCGGCGGTCGGGTGATCCTGCGAGAAAAGCCGCTTCCAGGTGGTTTCCTCGAAAAACTTCGCGGCACCCATCGTTTCATTGCCAATCTTGCTGAGGTCATGTGCTCTGGCGCAAGCGGGCCGGGCTTCGATTTTTGCGCGTCACGCGTGCATGTGCGACAGGCCGGAGAAGTCCTGGGGCGCATCCTTCCACGCCGCGGTGACCGGAAAGACAGCCATGTCGGCGATCGAATACGCGTCGCCTCCCCAGCCAGCTGCTCTCCGACAAGCGTTGCTCGAGCAGGAATCAAACGTCCAGATTAGCGACACTCAGGGCATTTTCCTGAATGAACTCCCGGCGCGGTTCGACGATGTCGCCCATCAGGCGCGTGAAAATTTCATCGGCGACGTCGGCCTGTTCGATCTGGACTTGCAGCAGTGAGCGATGCGAAGGGTCGAGTGTCGTTTCCCACAGCTGTTCGGCGTTCATTTCCCCAAGGCCTTTGTAGCGGGCGATGGCCAGGCCCTTGCGCCCTGCAGCCAATATGCCATCAAGCAGTTCCGAGGGACGGCTGACGGCAACGCCGCGTGGATCGACAGCAACTTCATCGTCGTCGGCATCGGCTGCTTTTTCCGCGGCCTTGATTGTCACGAGGCGCGCGGCGTCAGTGTAGCTTTCGCCCTGTTCTTCAGCAAGCGCATGGAGTTTGCGCGCCTCCGCCGACATCAGGAATGCCGCGTCGACGATGTGGTGATCGGCCACGCCCCGCCACATGCGCTTGAAATGATAGCCCCCATCGACAGCGACTTCGCCAGACCAGCTTGCTTCGAGGTCGGCACGCCCCTGCCAGGCAGCCGCCTCGGCAACGGCTGCCGATTTCGCATCAGCCGAGAGGTTGGGATTTAGCGCTCCGGTCAGCGCCAGCGCCTCGATCACCGCGGGATCATAGCGCTTAGGCACATAAGCCATCAGCGTGCGCATCCGCCGCGCATGATCGATCAGGCTGCGCAGATCCTCGCCCCCGCGGGCGCCGCCGGAAGTTTCCAGCAGCATGGAGGTAACACCGGCATCGACAAGATACTGGTCGAGCGCACTGTCATCCTTGAGATAGACCTCCGACCGGCCTTTGGCCACTTTGTAAAGCGGCGGCTGGGCGATGTAGAGATGGCCGCGCGCGATGATCTCGGGCATCTGCCTGTAGAAGAAGGTGAGAAGCAGCGTACGGATGTGCGCGCCGTCGACATCTGCGTCGGTCATGATGACGATCTTGTGGTAGCGCAGCTTTTCGATGTTGAAATCGTCGCGGCCGATGCCGGTGCCCATCGCCTGAATCAGCGTGCCGACCTCCTTCGAGGAAAGCATCCGATCGAAGCGCGCGCGCTCGACGTTGAGGATCTTGCCCTTGAGCGGCAGGATCGCCTGGATGTTACGGTCGCGGCCCTGCTTGGCCGAGCCGCCTGCGGAATCTCCTTCGACCAGGAACAGTTCGCACTTGGCGGGGTCGCGCTCCTGGCAGTCGGCGAGCTTGCCCGGCAGCGAGGCGATATCCATCGCGCCCTTGCGGCGGGTAAGTTCGCGCGCCTTCTTGGCGGCCTCACGCGCGGCAGCGGCATCGATCACCTTCTGGACGATCGAGCGCCCATGCGCCGGATTTTCCTCCAGCCATTCGGCCAGCTTGTCGGCCATCAGGCTTTCGAGCGGCTGGCGCACTTCGGACGAAACGAGCTTGTCCTTGGTTTGCGAGCTGAACTTTGGATCAGGCAGCTTGACCGATACGATCGCCGTCAGGCCTTCGCGCATGTCATCGCCGGTCAGCGTAACCTTCTCCTTCTTCAACATCCCCGACTTTTCGGCATAGTTGTTGATGGTGCGGGTCAGCGCGGCACGGAAGGCGGCCATGTGGGTGCCGCCATCGCGCTGCGGGATGTTGTTCGTGAACGGCAGGACCTGCTCATAATAGCTGTCGTTCCATTCGAGCGCGACATCGATGCCGACATCGTCACGCTGGCCGTGGACCATGATCGGTTCCGGCATCAGCGGTGTCTTGGTGCGATCGAGATATTTTACGAACGCCGCCGTGCCGCCTTCGTAATAAAGCTCGACCTCCTTTCGCTCGGCGTGGCGCGCGTCGATCAGGAACAGGCGAACGCCCGAATTGAGGAACGCGAGTTCGCGATAGCGATGCTCGAGCTTTTCGAAATCGAATTCAGTGATCTTGAAGGTTTCGGCTGAAGGCATGAAGGTGACGCGTGTCCCCTTCTTGCCATTGGACGGGCCGACCATTTTCAAGGGTGCGACCGCGTCGCCGCGCTGGAAGCGCATGAAATGCTCTTCCCCGTCGCGCCAGATGGTGAGATCGAGAAAGTCGCTGAGCGCGTTGACGACCGAGACGCCAACGCCGTGGAGCCCGCCGGATACCTTGTAGGCATTGTCGTCGGACGTGTTCTCGAACTTACCGCCGGCATGAAGCTGGGTCATGATGACTTCGGCGGCGGACACGCCTTCCTCGGAATGGATGCCGGTCGGAATACCGCGGCCGTTATCCTCAACGGACACCGATCCATCGGGATTCAGGGTGATTTCGATCCGGTCGCAATGGCCGGCTAGGGCCTCGTCGATCGCGTTGTCGGACACTTCAAACACCATGTGGTGGAGGCCCGATCCGTCATCGGTATCGCCAATGTACATGCCGGGCCGTTTGCGCACGGCATCGAGGCCTTTCAAAACCTTGATGGAGTCGGCGCCATAGTCTGATTTTTGCGGTTCGTTGGTCATGCGCGGCCTATAGCGGCCCCTGTCTGCAAACCCAAGCAAAAGCGGCATTTTGAGGCAAGGCACGGTTAAATTTTACCCTGTCCGATTTTAGGGCAAGAATTTGAAAAGTTTACCGTTTTTATACCATCGCCAATCCGCCGGAACTTACCTAGTGAAAAATCCGTGAAACAAGGCGCGCACGGGCATAGGCCGTGACCGTAGCGGCGCCCATCCCGCTTGCCGCCCCCGTGATGATGAATCTCTTGTCTTCGCCGAGTGCCATTACCATGGCTGATGCGACGGTTAGACGGTCACAGAGGTTCGCCGGTCACAGGTGGCGCAGGCGGCTCTCCTGCAATGCCGCGATAGGCAAGGCCGGCGATCAGCGCGCCGACGATCGGAGCGATCCAGAACAGCCAGAGCTGTTGAAGCGCCAAACCGCCGACCAGCAAAGCAGGACCGGTGCTGCGTGCCGGATTGACCGACGTGTTGGTGACCGGGATGCTGATCAGGTGGATCAGGGTCAGCGCCAGCCCGATGGCGATCGGCGCAAAGCCGGAGGGAGAGCGCGTATCGGTGGCGCCCAGGATGACCATCAGGAAACCGAACGTCAGCACGACTTCGATGATCAGACCGGACACCATGGGATATCCGCCGGGGGAAAGATCGCCGAAGCCGTTGACCGCAAGCCCATTGGCGGCGAGCGCGAATTCGGGCTTGCCGCTCGCGATCTGCAGCAGGATGAATGCCGCTACGATCGCACCGATCACCTGTGCGACGATATAGGGGGCGATGTCCTTCGCCGGAAAGCGTCCGCCGGACCACAAGCCGATCGTCACCGCGGGATTGAGATGGCAACCGGAGATATGACCGATTGAGTAGGCCATGGTGAGCACGGTAAGTCCGAAGGCGAGGCTGACCCCGACGAATCCGATGCCGACATCAGGGAAGCCCGCAGCAAGCACCGCGCTGCCGCAGCCGCCGAAGACCAGCCAGAACGTCCCGAACAATTCCGCAAGCAGACGCTTCGATATTGGTATCATGGCATCAACTCCCTGTTGTCGAATGTCACCCGGCCTGCCCCGACCGGAATCCCGCGATCGCCGTTATCAGCATGCCATGCCCGGAAGCATTCGCACACATAAAGGCACTCAGCCTGGCAAGCTACGCCCGTTTCCTCGCCATCGCATGAAAAATCGATGCTGCGCTGCGAGGAAGAAAAAGGCTGGCAAGACTATTTCCGCAATCGGCCGAACGGCAACAATTCCTTTGCCCGCTTTTGCGTTGCGGCGGCATTTCCGGCCTTCAGATAACCGAGGATCGAAACAGCGCTGTCCTTCATGACAGCATCGAGCGGTTCGGGGGTCGTTCCGTGCGCGGCGGCCTCGGCGAGCACCCCGGCGCGCGGATCACGGGGATTGACAGAGAGGCGAAGCAATGCGCCGAGGCCGGAAAACATCGCCCGATCCCCACCCAGCGCGATCGCGCGATCCATGGCGGCAACCCCGTCAACCTTGCTCGCGCCCAGCAATGGTCCCGCAAGAAAACCCCCAAGCGCCGCCACGGAATCGAGATGCCATGCGCCGATTGCGGCCTGCGCCTCGGGATCGCGCGGATTGGCTGACGCCAGGGCGTAGAACGCTTCGCGTGCCGCCATGGCATCACCGCGATTGCGGATCAGCTTGGCGCGATAACCGAGCGCCATAGCGCGGATCATCATCGCCTCACGATCGCGCGGCGCTTTTGCCAGCGCTGCTGTCGCCCCCGCCTCGGCGCGACCGACCTGCGCCAGGGCATCCTCCTTCGTGCGGGCGTGAAAAGCCGCATCGATCAGAATTTCGCGTGGCGTTGCGGTGCTGGCTGGAGCCGCGATCATCAGTGCGATGCAGGCCATCGCGGTGCGGACTATCAATGCCATCGTTCGATGCCGATCGTACGCGCAATTGCCTCGTGTACAACCGTTCATTTCCAGGATGGTTGCTGTGTGGCGGGTTTGTGGCGGATGAGGGCCTAAGTTCACACCAGGGTCACACCAAAAACACGTGCTGCGGCGGGGCATATCTCCAAAAGCGGCGGATGGCGTGATAGGGATCGAGTCGGTTCATTTGTTGAGTGGATCAGACCAAATCCAAGTAGGACAGCGGTTTTTTGGTGCTCTCATTATGCAACAACCCCTTATCCCTGCTTCGGGGCTGGACTGCCTAGCGCAGAAGCTCGCTGACCAGCGACGGTTTCTTGGCGATCATGGCGAGCAGCACCTGGGCGGGGCCGGTCGGGCGACGGCGGCCGTGCTCCCAGTTGAGCAGCGTGCCATTGGCGACGCCGATGCTGCGCGCGAACGCGCCCTGGGAGAGGCCGGTACTGGCGCGAATCGCGGCCACATCGACGGCGGGCACCGCGACGTGGTGGACGACGGCACCCGTCTTCTCGCCACGTGCGAAAGCCAGCGCCTCGTTCAGTCCCTCCACCAGACTTTCATAAACTTCGCTCATAGCTTATCTCCATAAGTTGCGAGCAACTCCTTGCTCAACGCGACCGCCGCCGCCTGCTCGGTGCTGGTCAGATTGTCCTTCTCGTTCTTGGCGAATATTGTCACCAGGAACAGCGGCATCGTGCTGCCTCCGAATACGTAGAGCGTGCGATACCCGCCACTCTTGCCGCCACCCTTTCGGGCGACCCGGACCTTGCGCAGGCCGCCGCCCAGTGGAAGGCCGGCCTCCGGATTGGCCGCCAAAAAGGAGACGATCCCGAGGCGTTCCTCATGCGACATGAGCGCCTTGGCGCGTTTCAGGAACGACTCCAGTTCGACGACGGATGAAGGCGCTGCACCCAGCAAATGTATGTGCTATTGGCATATAGGCCAATGGCATACATGCGGCCGCCAAATGGACGGAGGCAGCGGCAGGTGCATCATCATCTCAGAGCCTCAATGCGCCGCCCCCCAGCTCTTGCCCGTCCCGATCTCCACATCCAACGGCACATTCAGACTAACCGCAGGCGCAGCAGCCCCCGCCATCGTCTCGCGGATCACCGTGCTCGCGGCGTCCACCTGATCGGGCGCCAATTCGAACACCAGTTCGTCGTGCACCTGCAGCAGCATCCGCACATCGCCTAGCCCCGCGTTCGCCAGCGCGCCCGGCATCCTGACCATCGCGCGTTTGATGATGTCGGCGCTGGTGCCCTGGATCGGGGCGTTGATCGCGGCGCGTTCGCTGCCGGTGCGTTCGGCCTGATGCGAGGAGCGGATGCGCGGGAAGTGGGTCTTGCGGCCGAACAATGTGGTCGTGAAGCCGTTTTCGCGGGCATGGGTGAGCGTTTCGGCGATGTAGCGGTTGATGCCGGGGAAGCGCTCGAAATAGCGGTCGATCATCGCCTGCGCTTCGCTCCGGTCCACGCCCAACCGTCCTGCTAGGCCCCATGCCGAAATGCCGTACAGGATCGAGAAGTTGACCGTCTTGGCGCGGCCGCGGGTGTCGCGGTTGACCTCGCCGAACAATTCCATCGCGGTGAGGCTGTGGATGTCGTCGCCGCGCGCGAAGGCTTCCTGCAGCGCGGGCACGTCGCACATATGCGCGGCGAGGCGCAGCTCGATCTGGCTGTAGTCGGCCGACAGGAGAACCTTGCCCGGTTCTGCGACGAAGGCGTCGCGGATGCGGCGGCCGATCTCGGTGCGGATCGGGATGTTCTGGAGGTTTGGGTCGGTCGATGACAGCCGCCCGGTCTGGGCGATGGCGAGGCCGAAGCTGGTGTGGACACGGCCGCTCGCCGGGTTGATCTGGGCGATCAGCGCTTCGGTGTAGGTCGAGCGCAGCTTGGTGAGCTGGCGCCAGTCGAGCACCTTGTTGGCGATCGGATGGCCTTCGCCGGCGATGCGTTCAAGCTCCGACACGTCAGTCGAATAGACGCCAGACTTGCCCTTGCGGCCGCCCTTGAAGCCCAGGCGCTCGAACAGCACGTCGCCGAGCTGCTTGGGGCTGCCGATCGTGAAGGGGCCGCCAGCGAGATCGTGGATCTCCTTTTCGAGGATGGCGGTTTGTGCGGCAAATTCGGCCGAGAGACGTGACAATTCCTCGCGATCGACGCGGATGCCGGCGCGCTCCATCTCGGCCACCACCGGGACCAGCGGGCGATCGACCAGTTCATAGACACGGACGGCGGATTCCAGCGCGAGGCGCGGCTTGAGCTTCTGCCACAGGCGCAGCGTGACGTCCGCATCCTCGGCGGCATATTCGGTGGCGCGGGCAAGATCGACTTTGTCGAAGGTGATCTGCTTCTTGCCGATGCCCGTCACATCCTTGAACGCGATTGGGCAATGGCCGACGTGCAGCTGGCACAGATCGTCCATGCCGTGATTATGCTTGCCGGCATCGAGCGCGAAGCTGATCAGCATGGTATCATCGTAAGGCGCGACATCGATGCCGTTGCGGCGAAACATGATCAGATCATATTTGAGATTCTGGCCGATCTTGAGGACGGCGGGATTCTCCAGCAGCGCCTTGAGCTTGCCGAGCGCCACGGGAAGCGGAAGCTGGGCCGGAGCGTCGCTCAGCAGGCCGTCACCGACATGGCCGAGCGGGATGTAGCAGGCCTTGCCCGCCTCGGTGGATAACGACACGCCGACGAGCCGCGCGCGGATGCAATCGATGTCGTCCGTTTCCGTGTCGACCGCGACGATGCCGGATTTCGTCGCCTCGGCGATCCAGCGATCGAGCGCTTCTTCGGTCACGACGGTTTCATAGGCTTTGTGATCGAACGGCACAGCATCGGCGGGCGGCAGCGGGGGAGGGGCCGGGGTCGATATCGCGAGCGGGGAAGAAATGCTGTTGCCATTGCCCGGGCCAGCCCCGCCGACCTTGGCGAGGAGTGACTTGAAGCCCTGATCTTCGAGGAACGCGCGCAACGGCTCCTGCGGAATGCCCTTCAGGATCAGATCGTCGAGCGGCTCCGGCAAGGCCCGATCGCAGACGAGACGAACGAGTTCGCGGCTCAGCCGGGCGTTGTCCGCATGATCGATCAGCGATTGCTTGAGCTTGGGCTTGGCGATCTCGCTGGCCGACGCGAGGACGGTTTCCAGATCGCCATAGTGCTGGATAAGCTGCGACGCGGTCTTCGGGCCGATGCCGGGGACGCCCGGAACATTGTCGACGCTGTCCCCCATCAGGGCGAGCACGTCGCCCAGCTTTTCCGGCGGGACGCCGAATTTTTCCATGACGTAGTCGCGGCCGATGCGGATATTTTTCATGGTATCCAGCATGTCGACGCCCGGCTCGATCAGCTGCATCAGATCCTTGTCGGACGAGACGATCGTGGTCGACCAGCCGGCGGCGAGCGCGGCCTTGGCGTAGCAGGCGATGATATCGTCGGCCTCCAGCCCTTCCGTCTCGATGCAGGGCACCGAAAAAGCGCGGGTCGCGGCGCGGACCATGGGAAATTGCGGGATCAGGTCTTCGGGCGGCGGCGGACGGTTCGCCTTGTACTTGTCGTACATGCTGTTGCGGAAGGTGATCGACGAGGCATCGAAGATGACGGCCAGATGCGTCGGCCCGTCCGCCTTGTGCAGATCATCGGCCAGCCGCCAGAGCATCGTCGTGAAGCCGTAGACCGCGCCCGCCGGCTCGCCCCGCGCGTTGGTGAGCTTTGGGAGGACGTGATAGGCCCGAAAGATGTAGCTCGAGCCGTCGACGAGATAGAGATGGTTTGCTGGCATGGCGGCGTGGATAGCAAAGCCTGAAGGTGAAAGGGAGTGCGCATGGCGATGCCGCAAAAAGATCCGATCCTGATCTTCACGACGGGAGGGACGATAGACAAGCAATATTTCGATGCGACCAGCGCGTATCAGATCACCGACAGCGTCATTGCGCGGCTGCTCGAGCTCGGACGGGTGCGGACGCCGTTCGAGATTGTCGAACTGATGCGCAAGGACAGCCTTGACCTCACGGATGCGGACCGCGCGCGGATCGCCGCCGCAGTCCGTGGCGCCACGAGCAAGCGGATCATGATCACCCACGGCACCGACACCATGACGCAGACCGCGGCGACGCTGAAGTCGATCGCGGACAAGACGATCGTCCTTGTCGGTGCGCTGGCGCCGGCGCGGTTCAGCGAAAGCGATGCGAGTTTCAATCTCGGCATGGCGTTCGCGACCGCGCAAGTGGCATCACCGGGCGTTTACATCACGATGAATGGGGGCGTTTTTCCTGCCAATGCGGTCAGGAAGGACCGGGAAAAGGGGATTTTCGTGCAAATAGAGCCTGCGAATTAAGGTGCACTTGACGTCAATCCCTCAAGCCATCATGTCACGGCATGGCTGCTGAATCCATTGCCGTTACCAGTATCGCGCACACCATTCAGCTGGCTGTCGCGCCCGTCTTCCTGCTTGCGGGTGTCGCGGCCTTCCTGAATTTACTCACGGGACGACTGGCCCGGGTGGTGGACCGGGCGCGGGTGCTGGTCACGGACTTCACGCCGAAGGATCACCCCACCCATCAACGGCAGGTATGGGAACTGCGCCAGCTTGATCGACGGATGCATATCGTCAGCCTTGCAATCCTGCTTTGCACGGCCAGCGCGATTGCGATCTGCCTTGTGGTCGCGGGCCTTTTCATCGCCGCGCTGGCGGATCTCAATTTCGGGCGTGCGATGGCAGTGGCCTTCATTCTGGCAATGGTCATGCTGGTTGCGGGCCTGACCGCCTTTCTGCTGGAAGTGCAGCTGGCCTTGAAGACGATACGGGTGCCGGTCGAACTGCTGGAGCGCAGGGGTTAAGCGCGGTGCTGGAAAAACGCCTGCTGCAGTTGATCGTCGCCTTCGCATGTATCGTCCCATTGGCCGCGGGCGGCGCGGGAGCCGTACGTGGTCCCGGCCCCCTGTGGCATATGCCGGCTTCGCCCGTGTTCAACAGCCATTATCATTATCTGAGCGGCCTGTTGCTGGGCATCGGGATCGGATTCCTGACATGCCTGCCTTCGATCGAAAATAAAGGTGCGCGGTTCCGGACGCTTGGTTTCGTTGTGCTGATCGGCGGGCTGGCGAGGCTTTGGGCGGCGAGCGGTGCCGACGGGCGTGCAGCCGGCATATTGTTTCCTTTGGCGATGGAGCTAGGCGTCGTGCCGTTGCTAATGCTGTGGCAAGCACGCGTGGCGCGGCGCATGCGGGCTGCCTCTTTCAACTGATCTCAAATCGCCATCTTCAATGTGCGTTTCGGCTTGGCAAGCGGGCTGCGTCGCGCAACAAGGCACGCCATGCACAGCCTGCCCATGTTCTTGCGCTTGCAAGGCCGCCCGGTGATACTTTTAGGAAAGGGCGAGGCTGCTGAATCCAAGCGTCGCCTGCTGGAACGCGCAGGTGCCGTTATCGGAGGGGAGGACACCGAGGCGCAGCTTGCCATCGTCGCGGTCGAGGATGAAGGGCAGGCACTTGCGGCCATCTCCCGCCTTAAACAGCGCGGCATCTGGGTAAACGCGACGGATCGGCCAGCCTTGTGCGACTTTACCATGCCTGCGATCGTGGATCGGGACCCCGTGATCGTGGCGATCGCCACGGGTGGCGCCTCTGCGGGGCTTGCGAAGATTCTTCGGGTCGCAATCGAAGGCATCCTGCCCGAAAGACTTGGTGCGCTCGCGAAGGGTCTGGCTGATGCCAGAGACCGGATTCGCCAGCGTTGGCCGGACCCTGCGGCACGCCGGCATGCCATAGATGCGGCGCTCGCCCCGAACGGGCCACTCGATCCCCTTTGCGAAATTGTAAATGGCGCTGTCGAGAATTGGTTGTCTGGCAAAACTCCCGAAGAATCTCTGCAAAGCGCGTCGATCGTGATCAATTCAGCTGATCCAGATGACCTCACTCTCAGGCAGGCGCGCCTGCTCGGTCGCGCCGATCGCATCTATCATGGGATTGACGTGCCGGCTGCGATACTTGCCCGCGCGCGGGCGGACGCCGTGCGCATTGCCTGCGATACGCCGCCACGCGAAATGGGGGATGGGCTCAATCTATGGCTGCGGTGGAGCAGATAAATGCGGAACTGGCATCTCGCGCTGCAGGCTGACGGGTCGGTGACCGACGCAATTTCCAGGAATGGCGCGGCCCGGTTCGCCTGGCATCATCTGAACGGCAGGGATGAGGAAGCACTAAGGTGGCTGGAGGGGCAGGAAGATATTCCGCCCCATGTTTTTCGTGCCCTGACTGCCGTCGAAACCCGTCCGCGCACTGAAGTGTTCAACGGCGGCGCCCTGATAAACCTTCGTGGTTTGGGGGCGACGCCCGACGATGATCCGGACGAGCTCGTGTCGATCCGGATCTGGGCATCGGCAGGCGAGGTGGTATCCGTCAGCTTCCGCACGATGCAGGGCCTTGAGGATGTGCGCGAGGAAATGGTCAACGGGCAGTTGCTCGATCCCGGTGACCTCATTTCTTCCATCGCGCTTCATATCACCGCCCTGCTCGATCCGCGTGTGGCCGAGCTGGGCGATATTATCGATGATTGCGAGGTGACGCTTGACCCCGACCTGGCCTTTGCCATGCGGCGGACGATCGGCAAGGCGCGATCGCAGGCGATCGGCTATCGCAGGTTCATTGTTCCACAACGCCAGGGATTGGAACGCCTTTCGGCGATCGAATGTCACTGGCTGAACGACGATGACCGCCAGCATTTGCGCGAAGCGGCCGACCGTTTCGCCCGCATGGCGGAAGAGCTCGAAGCCATTCGCGAACGATCAGCGCTGTTGCATGAACAGCTGACGGATCTGCGTGCCGAACTGATCGAAACGCGAACCCTGGTGCTATCGATCGTCGCGCTGGTATTTCTGCCCCTTACTTTCCTGACCGGTCTGCTTGGCATGAATGTCGATGGTATTCCCTATGCGCATAAGCCATGGGCCTTTGCTGCCGTCGTGGCGGTCTGCGTGATGATCGCAGCTGGTATTGCGGGATATTTCATCAAAGCGCGCTGGTCGCGGCAATGATGTAGGGTCAGGACCTATTAATCGCATGAGCCCTGCCCTCCGGGTGGCGATATGCAGGCCCGTGGCAGCGTCGCGTCGGCTCGACGGGGGACAGGCCCCGCCTTCGCCACCGCTCCTTGCCACAAACCTGCATATCGCCATCACGCTCCATGTGATTAATAGGTCCTGACCCTAGTCCATCGGGACAACGTGGGAAGCCGCGTAGCAAATGCTGCGGGCGTCAGTATCCCTTCGCCGGCCCTACCCTGAGTTCCTGAGCGCTGTCGCGATCGCGTTGATGGAGAGCAGGATACCTTCGCGCACGCGCGCATCCTCCTCGCCGGCGCGGTGTCGGCGAAGAAGCTCGACCTGAAGCAGGTTGAGCGGCTCGATATAGGGCAGGCGGAGGCGTATCGATGTATCGAGCGCTGGGTTCTTTTCGAGCAGGCGGCCCTGCCGGGTGATCGAGAGCACGGCATCGTGGGTGGATTGCCAGCCATTACGGATCCGCCCGAAGATCTCGGACGCCAGCCCCTGATCCTCGACCAATGCGGCATATTGGGCTGCGATCTGCATGTCCGATTTGGCGAGCACCATTTCCAGATTGTCCAGCGTCGCCCGGAAGAACGGCCACGCATCGACCATTTCAAGCAACAGACCACGATCGCTAAAGCCTTTCAACGCCTGGCCAACGCCATACCAGCCGGGCAGCATCACGCGTGCCTGCGCCCAGCTGAATACCCAGGGAATCGCTCGAAGATCCTCGATCCGGTCGCTCTTGGTGCGGCTGGCGGGGCGCGAGCCGATTTTGAGGTCCGCGATCTCGGCGATCGGCGTCATCTGGCGGAAGAAGGTACGAAAGCCCTCCGTCTCATAAACGAGATCCCGATACGCCTTAAAGGCGGCGGCTGAAAGTGCGTCGGCTGCGGCAGCAAAGCGCGCATGATCCGCCTCTGAAATCGCGGGCGTTTCGAGACTCGCGAGCAGCGTGGCCGAAGTCATCGCCTCAAGATTGCCGATCGCGCTGTCGATCGTGCCATATTTGGCCGCGATCACTTCGCCCTGCTCGGTAATGCGAATCCGTCCCTGCACGCTGCCGCGCGGCTGGGCGAGGATCGCCGCAAAGCTCGACCCGCCACCACGCCCTACGGCACCGCCGCGGCCGTGGAACAGCTGCATGGCCGTTCCCGCCTCCTCGAAAACCTGCTTCAGCTGCTCGCCGCCGCGATGGAGGCTCCAGACCGAGGTGAGATACCCGCCATCCTTGTTGCTGTCCGAATAGCCAACCATCACTTCCTGATAGCCGCGCTGCTGCACGAGTGACGTCACTTCTGGCAGCGCGAACCAATCGCGCATGATATCCGGACCCCGCTCCAGATCGCCGATGGTTTCGAACAGCGGAACGACCATCAAGGCGGCGTGCGGCGTCTCCCCCGGGCGATAGAGCCCCGCCTCCTTCAGAAGAATATGCACTTCCAGCATGTCGGAGACGCTGGCAGCCTTGGAGATGATGTAGGTGGTGATCGCCTCCCGCCCATAACGCGTGTGCGCCTCTGCGGCCGCGCGCAAGATCGCCAGTTCGGACGTTGTTTCGTCATCATAGTCCGCAAACGGACTGGCGAGCGGCCGGACGGAGGAAAGCTCGGTGCGTAGCAACGTCACCCGAGCTGACTCATCAAGCGCCAGATAATCGTCTTCAACGCCTGCGGCCTTGAGAAGGGCTGCCACAACACGCTCATGGACATCGGCATTCTGGCGAAGATCGAGTGTGGCCAGATGAAAGCCGAAAGTTTCTACGCCACGGATGAGCCGGCCAAGCGCGCCGCCCGTGGACAACAGACCGGCGCCATCTTTTTGAAGCGCATGCGCGATGGCGACCAGATCGGATCGGAACGCCGCGGGGTCTGCATATGGCTCCGCCGTTATCTTGCTCGGTCGAGGCGGGGCATGTCCGGTTAGTGTTAGATAGGTCGCGGCGAGGCGGGCATAGACGCCGGTGATGGCGCGGCGATATGGTTCATCGGCGCGCGCGGCACCGGTGTCGCCGCTCGTGGCTGCAAGTGCGTCTACTTCCTCAGTAGAGGCAGCGTGTTCGGTGGATATCGAAAGTTCGGCCCCCAGCGCGTGAAGGCGATCGAGATAATCCGCCAGCACGATTTCGGACGCGCGGGCCAGCGCGAGCCGGAGGGAATCGGCGTTTACGTTGGGGTTGCCGTCCCGATCGCCGCCGATCCAGCTTCCCGGCCGCAGAAAGCTGCGCGGGCGATGGCCCAATGCGCGCTCCCAACGGCTGTAAAGCGCTGGCAGGACCGGCAGGAAGATATCGCGCAGATAGGCGAGCGCGGTATCCACCTCGTCAGCCACATAGAGCCGTTCGCGTCTCAGCGGCCGGGTCTGCCAGAGCAGGGCTATCTGGCGGAGCAGGGCGGCCTCGATCAGATCGCCTTCGGGCGTTTCATCACGTCCCAGGTCGCGCTGGAGCATGAGCGCTGCGATGTGATTGCGATGGTCGATGATGCTCTTGCGGCGCACTTCGGTCGGGTGCGCGGTCAGCACCGGAGCAATCAGCGCGTTGTCCAGCAGGTGCAGGATCTGCTTTTCGTCGATACCTTCCTTTCTCAGGCGCCCGAGCGCGGCAGCAAAGTCGGTGCCGGGCTCGGCCGCTACGCCCTGGCGGTCCTCCGCGAGATTGGCGAGCATGGAAAACAGCATGAAGCTGTGGACGAAGGACAGCATGTCATCCAGGCCGAGGGCGCCCAACCCAGCGTCGATGGCGTCCGCATCAACAATACCGCGGTGGCGGTCGACGGAGCTTGAGCGGATATATTCGATGCGGCGGAACAGCTGCTCGCCACCATAGGCGCGGATGACATCGCCCAGCAGGCGGCCAAGATAACGGATATCCGGATTCTGCGTGATCGGAGCGGATGCGGCCATGGTGTCATGCTGCGCTGCGGCAGGGATGGCGTCAATGGTGCTCATGATCAAAACGGCTGTCCCGCAAGCGGGCGCATTTGCGCCGCCTTGTCACAACCCGATATTGCCGAATAAGATCCAGCCCCTGCGCGGATCAGGCTGTGCGCGAATTATGCTTCCAGCGGCACATCCCAGTACAGCCAGTCGCGCCAGCTTTCGTGGAGGTAGTTGGGCGGGAAGCGGCGGCCATGCTCGAGCAGTTCCCAGCTGCCCGGCCGTGTCGGCGCGAGAGCCAGCTTCATGCCGGCCTGCTTTGGCGTGCGCCCGCCCTTCTTCAGGTTGCAGGGCGCGCAGGCGGTGACGACATTTTCCCAGGTCGTCCGGCCGCCCTGCGCGCGCGGAACGACATGGTCAAAGGTCAGATCCCTTGGATCGCCGCAATATTGGCAGGAGAAGCAATCGCGCAGGAACAGGTTGAACCGGGTGAATGCGGGATGTTGCGACGGCCGCACATATTGCTTGAGCGCGATCACCGAAGGTATCTTCATCGTCACATTGGGGCTGTGGATTTCGCGCTCATAATGGTCGACGATATCCACGCGATCGAGAAAAACCGCCTTGATCGCGGTTTGCCAGGGCCAGAGGCTGAGGGGATAATAGCTCAGCGGCGTGTAATCCGCATTGAGAACCAATGCGGGGCAGCTGTCGGGATGCCTCATAATATCGGGATGGAACATGAACGAACAAACCCCTGCTCTACTGGAGCCCGTGTCGCCGAAGCAGTCGTCCATCCCGTCGCACTCAGGACGCGAAGCCCGCTCTGGCCCCCGTCTCCGTTGCCACGCCCTATCGATGAAGAGCGTGACGGCATCATGACAGCATGCCGCGCGACTCGGCGTCAAGAGCCAGTTTTCGCATGACGCCGATTACACGCTTCGCTCCGAGCCCCACCGGGCGGCTGCACCTGGGTCATGCCTATTCGGCAATGCTGGCGCATGATCTGGCACGATCACGGGGCGGGGTGTTTCTCCTCCGGATCGAGAATATCGATCCCGGGCGGTGCCGCGAGGAGTTCATAGCTGGGATTTACGAGGATCTTCAATGGCTTGATCTGCGATGGGACGGCGACGTTATCCGCCAGTCGCACCGAATGCCGGTCTATGCGGAAGCGCTCGCACGGTTGCGTGATATGGATATGCTCTATCCCTGTTTCTGTACGCGCAGGGATATCGCGCAGAGCGCATCCGCCCCTCACGGCGTCGACGGACCGGTTTATCCCGGAACATGCCGTCATCTCGGTGACGACGAACGTAATCGGCGCATGGATGCCGAACTGCATTGCTGGCGGCTCGATATGGCGGCCGCTGTTGCATATGCGGGCGCTCTGACGTGGCATGACAGCGGGAGAGGCGAGATCATCGCGGATTCACTCGCCCAGGGAGACGTCGTGCTGGCGCGCAAGGATGCGCCGGTTGCCTATCACCTTGCCGTCACCGTCGACGATGCGGCGCAGGGCGTGACCGATGTGGTACGGGGCGAAGACCTGTTCGCGGCGACGCATGTCCACCGGTTGCTCCAGGCGCTGCTTGGTCTTCCGACGCCGCGTTACCATCACCATGTGTTGTTGACGGACGACGAGGGCCGCAGGCTGGCAAAGCGTGACGGCGCGCCGACCATCGCGATGCTTCGAGATAACGGCGCCGATCCTCCCGTTCTGCTCGCTGGTCTGCGCAATGCGGAGACAGGCATTGGCAGGTTGGCAGCGAGTGCCTAAATAGAGCCTATGCAAACTGTTCTCATCGTCCTGATCGTGCTGGCCATGCTCGGCACCGTGGTTGCGCTGGTGCGCGGCATCATTCAGTTCCTGAAGACGTCGACCGAAGACCTGAACAGCCCGGGCCCGAACTTTTCCGGCGAACGTCAGAACAAGATGATGCGCATGCGGATCGCGTTCCAGGCGGCTGCGGTGATCCTGGTGATCCTTTTGCTCGCGCTTTCCGGCACGCGCAGCTGATTTGAGGGAAGAGCGCTGGTCAAGCTGACCAAGATCTACACGCGCACGGGCGACAAGGGCGAGACCGGGCTTGTCGATGGCTCGCGCGTGCGCAAATCCGCGTCGCGCATGCAGGCGATCGGCGATGTCGATGAGGCCAATTCCGCAATCGGGCTCGCGTTGACGCACATCGCCGACGCGGATGCGCGCGCCATGCTTAGCAGGATCCAGAACGAACTGTTCGATCTGGGCGCGGATATCGCGACCCCGGGCGAAGATTTTGCGCCGACGGAAATGACGTTGCGCATCGTGGCGAACCAGATTCACCGACTGGAAAGCGAGATCGACGCCATGAATGCGGCGCTCAGCCCATTGAAGAGCTTCATTCTTCCAGGGGGCGATCGCGGCGCGGCGGCTTTGCATCTTGCCCGCGCCATTACGCGCCGGGCCGAGCGCGCACTGGTGCATGCGGCGAGCGAGGTTGCGATCAATCCGCTCGCGTTGGGCTATATCAATCGGCTGTCCGATCATCTGTTCGTTCTTTGCCGGAGGCTGAACAATGACGGCCAGGGTGATGTGTTATGGCAGCCGGGGGCGACGCGCGGCGGCTGAGTTCCGCAGCGCGACTTAACATGCAACAAAACCCCCTATTGGCGGTTTAGAGGGGATGCCGGTGATGTCGCCTTCCATCGTAGAATTCGACAGCAAGCAATCCGGATTCCAACAGGTCCAAGACTTATCGTTGCAATACAATTCGGTACGGCAGCTAAGCGCAGCCATCGTCGGCCCGCTTTCCGATGCGGACGCGACCGTGCAGTCGATGGATGACGCTTCCCCCGCCAAATGGCATCTCGCGCACACGACCTGGTTTTTCGAGACGTTTGTCCTGCGGGAGCAGCTGTCCGGCTATCGCGCCTTCGACGATCGTTTCGATTATCTTTTCAACAGCTATTATGAAGCCAAGGGGCCAAGGCACCCACGCCCACGCCGGGGCATGCTGTCACGTCCTTCGCTCGAAACGGTCCTGCAATGGCGGTGCCATGTGGATCATTTTCTGGGGGATGCCTTGCCGCGGCTGTCGTCAGACGCGCGGGATCTGGTCACTCTCGGGCTGGCGCATGAACAACAGCATCAGGAATTGATGCTGACTGACCTCCTTTTCCTGTTTTCGCAAAACCCTTTGCTTCCGGCGATGTGGGAAAACCCTGCGCGAACATATTCCACCGCCTGTTCCGACAAGAAGTGGATCGAAGGGACGCATGGCATCGTCGAGATTGGCCATGACGGCAGTGGCTTTGCATTCGATTGCGAAGGCCCGCGCCATCCGGTTTTCCTCCATCGTCATGCGCTTGCAGACCGGCCCGTGACCAATGGAGAGTGGATCGAATTCATTGCCGATGGTGGCTATGCCGATCCGGCGCTCTGGCTTGCCGACGGCTGGGCGTGGGTCCAGCGGGAAGCGATAGGAGCGCCGCTTTACTGGCGGGGGACGGATGAGGGCTGGCACGATTTCGGGCTTGATGGCCTCCATCCGATCGATCCGTCGGCGCCGGTGACTCACATCAGCCATTACGAGGCGGATGCCTTTGCCCGCTGGGCCGGCGCGCGCCTTCCCACCGAAGTGGAATGGGAAAGCGCGGCGCAAGCCTTTGATGCCATGTCCGGCAATCAGCTTGACGAGGCTGGCCCTGTCCGGCCGCGATCCGCGCAGGGCGGCCCCGGATTTCGGCAGTTGTTCGGGGATGTGTGGGAGTGGACCGGCAGCGCCTATCTGCCCCATCCCGGGTTTCGCCCGGCAGAGGGGGCTGTTGGCGAGTATAACGGCAAATTCATGTCCGGCCAGCAGGTGCTGAAGGGTTCGAGCTGCGCCACGCCGCGCGGGCATACGCGTGCATCCTATCGCAACTTCTTTTATCCGCATCAGCGCTGGCAATTTACCGGTCTGCGCCTTGCAAAGGATCTTTAGCCCATGTTGCTTGAGGCCGATCGCAATCAACCGCGGGCAGATATATCCAACACAGCTTTCCTGGCGGACGTACTGGGCGGGCTTTCCAGCTGTCCGCTCGCCATTTCGGCACGCTGGTTTTATGACGAAGCCGGTTCCGAGCTGTTCGAAGAAATAACCCGCCTGCCCGAATATTATCCGACACGGACCGAAGCGGCGATGCTCCGGCAAAATGCACCGGATATCGCGCAGAAGGTGGGCCTGGGGCGGGCCGTCGTCGAATTCGGTTCGGGATCATCCAGCAAGACGCCGCTGCTGCTGAATGCTGTCGATCCCGTCGCCTACATACCCATCGACATTTCTGGCGATTTTCTCCGCACGTCCGCGGCGGCGCTTGCGGAAGGGTTTCCCGGTCTCCCCGTGTTGCCGATCGAAGCGGATTTCCTGCACCCGATTGGGTTGCCGCCCCGCGTTACCGGACTGCCGCGTCTGGGCTTCTTTCCCGGTTCTACGATCGGCAATCTGACGCCGGATACAGCCGTGGACCTGCTCAGGGCCATGGCGGACACACTCGGCCACGGATCGATGCTGTTGATCGGCATGGATCGGGTCAAAAGCCTCGACATCCTCATCCCCGCCTATGATGACGCAGCAGGGGTCACGGCACGTTTCAACCTGAATCTGCTGCATCGGATCAACCGCGAGCTGGGGGGTGATATACCGGTTGCCAGCTTCCGGCACCGCGCGATCTGGAACGAAGACGCGTCCCGGATCGAAATGCATCTTGAGGCCATGGCGGATTGCAGCTTCCAGGTGGCGGGCCGCCCGTTTGCGATGAAGGTGAGCGAGACGATCCATACCGAAAACAGTCATAAATATGCGCCTCGTGATGCGCGCCTCCTCTTGCGTGCCGGGGGTTGGACGCCCGTTGCCGAATATTCCGATCCCGACGAGATGTTCATGCTGATACTGGCGGAGGCGCAGCCCGCACCGGTTGCACCGTAACCCTCGCCGACTCTATTGCCGCAAACCGCTGCTCCCCTTATGGACGCCAGCATTCAAACTTGGGGATCGCGCGTATGCAGAAGATTGCGGTAATCGGCGCGGGCCAGATGGGCGCGGGCATAGCACAGGTTTCGGCGCAGGCCGGATTGCAGGTCTATCTTTCGGATATTTCCATCGAATTGGCCGAAAAAGGCAAAAGCGGCATTGCCCGCATGTTGGCCAAGGCGGTCGAGAAGGAAAAGATCGCCCAGCCCGATGCCGACAAGGCACTGTCGCTGATCAAGCCGGTGGGCGACTATGGAGCGTTCGGCGACTGCGATCTCGTTATCGAGGCGGCGACGGAGCGCGAGGACATCAAGGCCAAGATATTTTCGGAAGCCGCCAAGGTGCTTTCGCCGACGGCCGTGCTCGCTTCCAACACATCGTCCATTTCCATCACCCGGATGGCGCGTGTTTCTTCGGATCCCACGCGCTTCATCGGCATGCATTTCTTTAATCCGGTGCCGCTGATGCCGCTGCTGGAAATCATCCGGGGGCTCGCCACCTCGGACGCGACGGCAGACGTCGCACGAAATTTTGGTGCAGCGATTGGCAAGGAAACGATTTTCGCCAACGATTCGCCGGGGTTCGTCGTCAATCGCATTTTGTTGCCGCTGATCAACGAAGCGTTCTTCGCCGTGGGGGAAGGGCTGGCCTCGATCGAGGATATCGACAAGGGCGTAAAGCTCGGGCTGGGGCACCCTATGGGGCCGCTGACGCTGGCCGACATGATCGGCCTCGATACGATCCTGAACATCCTGAAGGTTTTTCAGGAAGACACCGGCGATCCCAAATACCGGGCGGCGCCCCTGTTGCTGAAATATGTCGAAGCGGGCTGGCTGGGCCGCAAGACGGGCCGCGGGTTTTACGATTATTCGGGCGCGACGCCCGTGCCGACCCGCTGAACGCCGAGATTTCGATGACCGATCCCAATGTCGATCCCATGCTGCTCGCCAAGGCGGAAACGCTCACCGAAGCGCTGCCGTACATGCAGCGCTACGCGGGCGAGACATTCGTCGTGAAATATGGCGGCCATGCGATGGGCAACCCCGAACTGGCGCATGACTTTGCGGAAGACGTGGTGCTTCTGAAAGCGGTGGGCATAAATCCCATCGTCGTGCACGGCGGTGGCCCGCAGATCGGCGCGATGCTCAAGACACTGGGCGTGGAAAGCACCTTCATAGACGGTCTGCGCGTCACGGACGCCGAAACCGCAAAAGTCGCCGAAATGGTGCTGTCCGGGGCGATCAACAAGGAAATCGTGTCTTGGATCGGGCGCGCAGGCGGTCGCGCGGTCGGCATCTCGGGCAAGGACGGGCGGCTGGTCACGGCCGAAAAGGTCCGCCGGACCCAAAAGGATCCCGACAGCAATATCGAACGGGAGATTGATCTTGGCTTTGTCGGGGAGCCATCCGATGTCGATCGCCGGGTATTGGACACCATTTCCAAGGCAGGCATGATCCCCGTCGTCGCCCCGATCGGCGTGGGGGAAGATGGCCAGACCTATAATATCAACGCCGATACCATGGCGGGCGCCATCGCGATCGCGACCGGCGCGGCGCGGCTTTTTCTGCTCACCGACGTCAGCGGCGTGCTCGACGATGACAAGAATTTGCTGACGGACCTGACACCGGGCGAGATCGACAAGCTGCGGGCGAAGGGCACGATCAGCGGCGGCATGATTCCCAAGCTCGAAACCTGCGTTCATGCTGTCGAGGGCGGCGTCGATGCCGCCGTCGTGCTGGACGGACGGGTTCCCCATGCGATGCTGATCGAAATCTTCACGCGGCGCGGCGCCGGCACACTCATTCGCGCAGACTGAACCGCCCCATTGCGGCCACGCGCGCGCTTCGGCTAACAGAGGCGTGCATTCCTGGGAGACAAATTTGATGTTCGCGTTGCTCCAGATCATTGATCTGCTGCTGTCGGTTCTGATGTGGATCATCGTGATCCAGGCGATCCTGTCCTGGCTGGTCGCGTTCAATGTGATCAACACATACAATGATTTCGTCCGTCAGGTGCTCTACGCGCTGGATAGGATCACGGCGCCGCTCTATCGCCCCATCCGGCGGATCATGCCGGATTTCGGTGCGCTCGACCTGTCGCCGATGGTGGTGCTGCTCATCATCTACATACTGCGTAACATCATCCTGCCCTCGCTGTTCAAGGCGGCTTATTGAGCGACGCCTGGCAAGCCATTGATTGCGGCATTCTGGTGCATGTTCGGGTAACGCCGAAGGCCAGCCGGGATGAAATCATCGGCGTCCGGACAAGCAGTGATGGCCGCCGGCATCTTGCCGTGAAGGTTTCGGCGCCGCCGCAAGATGGCGCTGCAAACGATGCTCTTCGAATGTTGATCGCGAAGCAGGCAGGGCTATCGCGAAGCGCCGTTGCCCTCGTAAAGGGCGAGCAGGCGCCGGAAAAGAAGCTGGTGTTGAGCGGGGAACGAGAACGACTAATGGCTTGGCTGGACTCTTTTGAGGCATGTTGATGGGCGCGGAAATCATCGACGGAAAGGCTTTCGCCGCACATCTGCGCACGCGCATTGCGGCGCTTGTTTCGGATTTCGTCGCGCGGACGGGGCGCAAGCCGGGGCTGTCGGTCGTTCTGGTCGGCGAGGATCCGGCGAGTCAGGTCTATGTGCGTTCCAAGGGCAAGCAAACGATCGAAGCCGGCATGGCCAGCGTTGAGCACAGGCTCGACGCCAGCGTCAGCCAGGCCGAGTTGCTGGCGGTGGTGGAGAAGCTGAACGCTGATCCGGCAGTGGACGGGATTCTTGTCCAGTTGCCCTTGCCGGCGCATATCGACGAAGCCGCCGTGATCGCGGCGATCAATCCCGACAAGGATGTCGATGGCTTTCACGTCGTCAACGCCGGGCGGCTGGCGGTTGGCGCGGACGGGTTCGTGCCGTGCACGCCCCTTGGCTGCCTGATGCTGCTGAAGGATCGGATCGGCGATCTCGCGGGCCTTCACGCCGTCGTGATCGGTCGCTCCAACATCGTGGGCAAGCCAATGGCGCAATTGCTGTTGAAGGAAAGCTGCACCGTCACGATCGCGCATAGCCGGACCCGGGATCTTCCCGCTATCGTCAGGCAGGCCGATATCGTCGTCGCGGCGGTCGGCCGTCCGGAGATGGTGAAGGGTGATTGGCTCAGGCCGGGTGCGATCGTGATTGACGTGGGCATCAATCGCATCGCCGGTGCGGAAACAGGCAAGACGCGCCTCGTCGGCGATGTCGACTTCGCGAGTGCTGCGGAGGTCGCAGGAGCGATTACCCCCGTACCCGGGGGCGTTGGCCCGATGACGATCGCCGTACTCCTGCGCAACACGATGGTCGCCGCGCATCGCCGGGAGGGGCTCGATCCGCCTGTCGGGCTATGATCGCGCTGTTTCTTTCCGCCTTCATTACCCTGTTCGTGGTGATCGATCCGCCGGGTTGCGCGCCGATCTTCGCCGGCTTGACCAAGGATGGCGGCGCGGCCCACCGAAAGGCGATGGCGGTGCGGTCCACTTTGGTTGCAACCGTCATCATGCTCGTCTTCGCGCTGTTCGGCGAGAAGCTGCTTCATACGCTCGGCATAAGCCTCGACGCGTTTCGGATCGCCGGGGGCATCATGTTGTTCCTGATCGCGCTGGAAATGGTGTTCGAAAAGAGGACCCAGCGGCGCGAGACACGCGCGGCTGAAGTCAGCCAGAGCCCGCAGGTGGAGGATATTTCGATCTTTCCGATGGCAATCCCGATGATCGCGGGGCCGGGCTCGATCGCAACCATCATGCTGCTCATGTCGCGCAGCGACGACCTTACCCAAAGCGCCATCGTTCTGGTGGCGTTGATCGTGGTGATGGCGCTGACGATGATCTCGCTGCTCGCGGCGGGCGCGATCATGCGAGTGCTTGGGCCGAAGCTTGAGGCTATGATCACCCGCGTGCTGGGCGTGATCCTGGCAGCGCTTGCCACCCAGTTCGTGATCGACGGGCTGAAGGCGAGCTTCGCTTAGCTTTTTGGACGGCGCAGTTTCGCGATCGCGTGGATGGCGATCGCGATCGCGCCGCCCGTTACCAGCCCGAAAATGCCGCTGCCGATCGCGCCGACCGTCCAGCTGACTGAGCCTTCCAATGCCGGGATCGCCTTCCCCGCCTGTTCGGCGAGGTGATGGATGACATGTGCGATCGTGCCGAGCCCAAGCGTTTCAAGGCCATGCACGATGATGCCGCCGCCCACCCAGATCATCGCTGCCGTGCCGATGGCGGAAAGCGCCTGCATCACCAGCGGCATGCCTTCGACCAGACCACGCCCCACCAGGCGGACCGACGCGGGTTGCTTCCTGGAAAGGTGAAGACCGATGTCGTCCATCTTAACGATCAGCCCGACCAAGCCATAAACGGCGACAGTGATCGCGATCCCGACGAGCGCCAGTACGAAAGCCTGTGTCAGGATCGGTTCTGCCGCGACGTCGGCAAGCGCGATCGCCATGATCTCTGCTGACAGGATCAGGTCGGTGCGAATTGCTGCGTTGACCTTTTCCTGCTCGAGAGACGCGACATCCACGGTGACGGGTGCCTCCTCCTCGTCATGCGATGTCTCGAACAGCTCGATGACCTTTTCCGCGCCTTCGAAGCAAAGATAGCAACCGCCCAGCATCAGCAGCGGCGTGACCGCCCAGGGCGCGAAGGCACTCAGCAAAAGCGCGCCGGGAAGCAGGAAGATCAGCTTGTTGCGGAACGATCCCAGCGCGATTTTCCAGATGATCGGCAATTCGCGATCGGGCGTAAAACCGACCGCGTAGCGCGGCGTGACGGCGGCATCGTCGATGACGACGCCCATCGCCTTGCTGCCCGCCTTGCCGGCGGCCGCGCTGACATCATCGAGCGAAGCCGCGGCCAGCTTCGTTATGCCCGCGACATCATCGAGAAGCGCTACCAGTCCAGACGGCATGACGGTCCTTCGTTCAATCCACGCGCCGCCACAGCTTGAACGGCGAATTCTTCGGCAATGCCACGGGCTTCAGCCATTGCGGAACCTGGCCCTTGATCAGCTGCCGGTAAAATCCCCTGGGATCCTGGCTGGCATAGAGCGTCGATTCCGAAAGACCCGGGCAAATCAGCAGTAATGTGGCGCCATGACGCCGCATGACCTCATGTGCCACTTCCGGCGATTTATTCCGAAAGCTGTGATGGACATCGAGAATGGCCGCTCCGTTGCGATGATATGGGCCAGCGATCGCATTATGATGTGTGATCGTGATCAGGCGCGGGCCAAGATCGACGAAGGTGAGGATGGTCGCCTTGGGCAGCCGTGCGATGGGGGCCATCGCAGGCATGGTGGGGCAGCGGCGATTGGCCACGGAAACGGCTTTGCGCGCGCTGTTTTTAGGGGGATCGGGGATTGTTTCGGTAACGAACGAAACCGCCAGCCCCGACACCAGCATGAAGACCCCAAAGCTGCCGAACACCCGGACGGGCATGGTCCGATGCGCCAACGTCCAGCGAAGCCCCTGGAACCCCAGCCATGCGGCGCCCGGCACCGCCAGCACCTGCGCCGCGGGGCCAGCGCGCGTCTGCCAGAACATCAATCCGGTGGACATAATCGAAAGCATGGCAACAGATGCCCAGGCCATGACCCGTTCGTCTTTTCGATTGGCCCACAGCGCGGCAAGGCTGCCGATCGTGCCTATCACCGCGAGGGCCATGACGGGAACATAGCGCTTGTAGCCGTGACTCCACATCGGCTTGGCTTCGTTGATATAGCGGAACCACAGCTGATCCAGCTCAGGCGAAATGCGCTCGGGGCGCCCAAGACAATCGGGCCAGACGATCGCAAAACCCGCAAGGATAAGGAGACCTGCAACCGCGGCTGCGGCAAATCGGGCCCGGCGGTCAGTCAGGGGAAGCGATGCGAGCAGGATAGCGAGCCCGCCAGCTGCGAGCATCGTGGACAGATAGACCGGCGAAAGGACATCGCAGACGTAGCCGCGATTGTCGTAGGACGCGAATGCGGCATATCCGATTGCGCAGCCTCCGGCGAGCGCGATGCCATAGCCGCGCAATCGTGTCGCGGCATCCTTGTCACGCACCCATGCCAACGCCGTCATCGCGCCGCCGATCGCGAGATAGGGAACCATCTCCAGCCCGATCACCAGTGAAAGCGCCGAGGCGAGCCCCGTCGTGACCCCACCACGGAACCGGTTCCGATCGGCGCTGCCGGCGATCATGAGGATCAGGAAACTGAGCTGCCAGCCATGATGATCTATCCGGAGTGGAGACCACATCAACAATGCGGATTGCGCGCAGGCTATGATCGCGACCGTAACCGGCCACGCATTTTTGTGGATGAGCCTGCGGGCGGCAAGCATCAGACAGTATAACGCTGCGCCCAGGGCGAGCAGGGGCGCGCCGGCAACCGCGATCTTTTCCGCGATTACGCCGCCGAAGAAGGGTTTGGTCGCAAGGATGAGCCCCGCGATTGGCAGATCCACCAGACGAGACCAATGGATATTGAAACCATTGGGCGGATCGAGCTTGTACTGGCGCAGGTCAAACCATCCCTGCCCCGCCAGCAGCGCGCGAACCTGGGACATCCGCATATTGTCGTCGGTGTCGCCAAGCGCAAACCAGTGGATCGCACCCCATTTGGTGTACAGCAGCCAGGCAGAAAAAGCGGCCCAAACGATCAGCCACCACCAACGCCAGCTCATTCCGCGCCGCGGAGCGTTACCAAAGTCTTCATCCACCGGCGCTATTCCCATCGGAGCCTGCGCGCATTAGGCACGGGACAGACGAGAGAGCAAGCAAGGACGCGCTTTGAACCGGTTATCTCCTCTTTCAAGGCTGCATCCCAGCCATGTTGCACTGTTGGGTCAGTTGATCCGCTTCGGGCTGACCGGTGGTTTCGTAACGACGATTCACTTGGGTATTTACTGGACGGTCGCCCAGCCTCTTAAAATCACGCCCCTGATCGCCAATGTCGTCGCGCAGATCATTTCCACGATGCTCGGTTATACGCTGCATAGTCGCTGGAGCTTCAAGGGACATGGTACACGTGACAATTTCACGCGTACCGGCGGACGATTTGCAATTGTGTCTGGCATTGGTTTCGCACTTAACAGCCTGTGGGTATGGTTGCTCACCGGGCTGCTGCATGGCCCGGTCTGGTGGCCGATGCCGGCCATCGCGATCATAACGCCTCTGTTCGTGTTCTGGCTCAACCGGCGCTGGGTGTTCGGCTGATCCGGTAAAGCGCCCCGCGCGGCCCTTGCCATACGGGTAACAGGCCGGGGTCGCCCTTCGGCCGGCGGTCGGGAACGAAATTTATCAGCCAGAGATAATCGAATGCGGCGCGCGGGAACTGTTTCAGGACAGCGGGGTAGGTATAGCTGCCTGGCTGGCGGCAGTTTCCCGGACGCAGGATCTGGGTGGGATCCTGCGCAAAAGCTGGCGCGTCGGGAAAGTCGACGCGCAACAGTTGCGCGCCCGCCATCGTCCACTGCCCATTTACGAATGCCTGACGGCGGACGATCGCCATCGCCTCGATATGATCGAGCCGGGTTGAGTAAGGTTTGCCAAGGCATTCCAGGTCGGTCAGTGCATAGATGCGGGCACCTTTCGGTACGTGATCGAGCGCCAGCATCTGCGCGCGATAACCTTGGTCAATCTGCCAGTACGTGAAGGTTTGTTCGCCGATACGGACAAGGAAGAATGCCACAGCGATGATCGCCAGGCCCGCACGAACCTGTTTGCTCTGTGTCGATGGATTCAAGGCGAGAAGGAGCATGGCGATCATGAACGGCGCGAGGCGCATGTCCGCATAGGCCGATCCCAGCGCGATACGGGGCAGCAGGACATAGGTTATGATCAGCAGCAGCGCGCCCAGCAAAAGAAGCGCATTGCGGCGAAACCCTATTCCGCACAGGCCGAACACGCCGATCATGATCAGGACGAGTGCACAGATGAAATCGAAGGTTGCTCCTTCATTGCGCAACATGCCGAGCAAATAGAATGTCTTGGCGGGAACGTTGAACCAATCTCCCGTCATGCCCGTCACCTGGCCACTGCGCCATGCCAGCATCAGCGCAATCGGCGGCATCAGCGGGATACAAGCGAGTCCCGCTTCCCATCCGCTTCTGATCCACGACTTGCCGTTTCCGTGACGGCGCACAAGATCGGACGCGAAGGCGAGCAGGCCCAGTACGCCCCAGCCAAAACTGTGCACGAACCACAATGCCACGCCATAAGGCACGAATATCGCCGCCCGGAAGCGAAGGCGTTTCTTGCGGCCGAGGCGGAGCCACAATGCGAAGCCCAGGAAAGACAAGGCCATCGACAGGGTGAAGTTCACGAAGCCGAACTGGAAGGGATAGCCATAGGCAAGCGGCAACGCGAGCGCCGCCGTCGGTGGCAACTCGCCATGCGCTTCACGTGCGATGAGCAGCATACCTGCAACCGTCAGCGGCGGAATTGCCAATATGATCAGCTTCACCGCCAGTTCGACGCCGAACAGCTTCGCGAACGGTATAACCAGCAGGTCGATTCCGAGATTGCCGATCACTGCCCATTCGAAATGGAAATATCGATGCAGCGGTGAATTCGGGGGAGCGACCTCAACCGCATAGCGGCCCATATGTCCTGGCAAATCGACTAATGGTGGGATGACCGGCCACAGAAGCGGCACCATCGCAATTGCCATCATCGCCAGCGCGAAGCCACGGGTGGACCACCAGAGTTGATCGGATGACGGCATCGTCTGCGCCCTTATGGCGGCGAAGGTGCTCCGGCAAGCGATGTATGCTGATTGTGCACGCAACGATCCTGACCTAGAGCCACTTTTCATATGGCGGCCGCTCATGAAGTTCCACGTTCCGACCTTCGCTACGCGCTTGCGGGACTGGCGATATTGGCGGTCGTTGTCGGTATCGGCTTCCGGTTATGGGACATAGGCGAGGAACCGCTCTGGCTGGATGAAGGCTACAGTGCCTACGCCGCATCCAAGGGCTTTCAGTTCCTGTGGCACATCGTGCCGCTGTATGAGACGCACCCGCCCTTTTATTACAGCGTGCTGCGGGTCTGGACACTCTTGGCGGGCGATCAGCTTGTTGGGTTGCGTAGCCTCGGCGTCGTCTGCGGCCTGGCTACCCTTGCGGCCATCGCCATCGCCGCGCGTGAGATTGGGCTCTTTCTGGACTTTGATCGCGCGCGTCGCGCTGTTTTCATAACGGCTGCCATCTGTCTTGCCGCATTTTCGCCCATGCTGGTGGAAATGACGCGGGAGGTACGGCCATATCCCCTGCTCATCCTGGTAAATGCCTGCGCAACGGGTGCGCTTTTCAGGCTTGGTCGGCGCATGGAGCGGGGCGCCGGTCTGGGCGGAAGCGGCTACGGCGTCTATCTTTTCATGCTTGCCCTTACCCTGTGGCTGCACAATCTGGGCGTGCTTTATGCGGCTGCGATGGGTCTCGCGCTGCTCGCACTTGTCGCGCGTCGCGGCTGGACAAAGCGGGATTGGATCGCATTTGTTGGCGGGCATGTTGTTGTGCTGCTGGTCTGGCTCCCGGCAGTGGCCATCCTGCTCGATCAGGCGCCCACCTGGGTGAAATCCACCTGGCTGCATTTCCCGCCGCCGGATCTGGCGGACAGGATCATCACGCTTTTTGTCGTACCGCAGTGGCCGGGGATGGTGGCCGCGCTGGCGCTTTTTGCCGTAGCCCTGATGGGTTGTATCGGCACGGGAGCAGGCAGGCGCGCGATCGGTGCCTTGCTTTTGCTTGCCTTGCTGCCCCTCGCTCTTTCGCTCATGCTTTCCGCATATGTGACGCCGATCTTCATTCTGAGGACCATGACGCCGGTCGCGGTCGCCGGCATATTGCTGCTTGCTCAGGGTGTGGCGCAACTGCGCGGGCGCGGTGGGCTGATCGGGGCGGGCGCAGTTCTGATCATCATCAGCCAGATGGCAATGACTGATATCCAACTCAGGCAGATCGGCGCCCAGCAGAAATGGTATGAGGCGGTGGATTGGCTGGCGCTACGTTACACGCCCGGGGATATGGTTTATGCCTATCCTAACGAAGGCGCGCTGCCATTCCGTTACGCCGTGCGTGACCGAAAGCTGCCGATCCGTACTCGTCCGATCCCGACGGACATGCCCACGCTCGACGGCGGCCCCGGCGCGTGGAACCCGACAGGCAGCAGGGGCGTGTTCTCCCTGCCGAAGAACCGGCTTGAAGCGATCGCCGCCGCCCCCGCCACCCGTCATATTGCAACGGTGTGGCTGCTACGTCTTGGGCCGTGGGCTTACGACAAGGGAGATCATCTGCTCCATGCACTGGAGCGCGATCGCGTTCAGGTTGGGCGGTTCCGCAGCGGCCCGATCGATATCATCGGGCTGCGCCGAAAGGATTTACCGCCCGTCGCGTCGCCCAAGCAGGCGGAGCCGTAATGCGTTGAGCTTGATGAAGCCGGCCGCGTCGCGCTGGTCGTAGGCGCCTGCGTCGTCCTCGAACGTGACCACCTTTTCCGAATAGAGCGTGTTGGGTGACCTGCGGCCGATCACGTTGACGCTGCCCTTGTACAGCTTCAGGCGCACGGTGCCCGTCACTTTTTCCTGACTGTGATCGATCGCCGCCTGCAGCATCTCCCGTTCCGGCGAGAACCAGAAACCGTTGTAGATCAGTTCGGCATAGCGCGGCGCCAGTTCGTCCTTGAGATGCGCGGCGCCGCGGTCGAGCGTGATCTGCTCGATCCCGCGATGGGCCAGATGATAGATCGTGCCGCCCGGCGTCTCGTACATCCCGCGCGACTTCATGCCGACATAGCGGTTCTCGACCAGATCGAGCCGGCCGATGCCATGCGCGCGGCCAAGGTCGTTGAGCTTTGCCAGCAGTGTCGCGGGTGACATGCCTTCGCCGTTGATCGCGACGCCGTCGCCGCGCTCGAAATCGATCGTGATGATCTCCGGCTGATCGGGCGCGTCCTCCGGATTCACCGTGCGGGAGAAGACGTAGTCCGGCACTTCCTCCCACGGATCTTCCAGCACCTTGCCTTCCGAAGAGGTGTGCAGGATATTCGCGTCGGTCGAGAACGGGCTTTCGCCGCGCTTATCCTTCGGCACCGGAATCTGGTGCTTCTCGGCGAAGTCGATCAACGCCGTACGGGATGTCAGATCCCATTCCCGCCAGGGCGCGATCACCTTGATGTCGGGCGCGAGCGCGTAATAGCCCAGCTCGAAACGGACCTGGTCATTGCCCTTGCCGGTGGCGCCATGGCTGACGGCGTCCGCGTTGACCTGTCGTGCAATTTCAATCTGGCGCTTGGCGATCAGAGGGCGGGCAATCGATGTGCCCAGCAGATACAGCCCTTCATAAAGGGCATTGGCGCGCATCATGGGGTAGACGTAGTTGCCCACGAATTCCTCGCGCAGATCGTCGATGAAGATATGCTCGGGCTTGACGCCCATCAGCTGCGCCTTGGCGCGCGCGGGCTCAAGCTCTTCTCCCTGGCCCAGATCGGCGGTGAACGTCACGACCTCACAGCCGTAATTCTGCTGAAGCCATTTCAGGATGACGCTGGTGTCGAGCCCTCCCGAAAAGGCAAGGACGACCCGGTTGACCTGTTCAGCCATTACTTACTCCGCTCGATTGGAAAGGCGGCGCTGCGATAGAGGTGCTTCAGCCTCGGTTCAAGTGAATCGCGCTAGCGGCCTCACATCGGGGACATCCCCTCGTCCCGCAATGCTGGAGAACATCATGAAGAAATGGATGATCGGCGCAGGCATCATCGCGATCGTCGCGGTTCCCGCGTTGGGATTTGGCCCCGGAATGGGCGGCCACGAACCGAAAGGTCCTGAGACGCGCGCCGAGGCCGAGGCGAAGGTCAAAGCGGAGTTTGCGGAAATCGACACCAACAAGGATGGCGTCATCACCCGCGAAGAGGCCGATGCCTTCAAGACGGCGCACAAGAATGAGATGCGTGACGAGCGGTTCGCCAAGCTGGACGCCGACAAGAATGGTCAGATTTCGCGCGATGAATATGGCGCGCCGCGCGAGCGGCAGGCCGGCGAGGGCCGGGGCCATGGCATGCGCGGCAATCGGATGATGGGTCATAATGACCTGTTCGCGATGGCCGACAGCAATAAGGACGGCAAGGTCACGTTGGTCGAAGCAACATCGAAACGCCTGGAAATATTCGACAAGGCGGATGCCAACAAGGACGGCACGGTTACACCGGAAGAACGTCGTACCGCCTGGAAAAGCTGGTTCAAGGAGCGTCGCAACTCCGGCGCTTGAGACGGTTCGCGATATTCGCCGCTTCCGGGATGTAACGGAAATGTCCCGGAAACGGCATCTGCCTGTCTTTTAGGGTCGCTATTCTTGGGCTTGATGAGTGGGACCACAGACGGGAAGGTTGAAGCGATTGTCCAGGCCGGACGCCAGCTGCGCGTTCGGCTTGCGGACTCGGCCGATGACATTGCATCAGCGCAGCGCCTGCGTTTCGAAGTATTCCATAACGAGATGGGCGCTCGCCTGCCGCTGGCGCTGGATCAGCGCGACATCGATCCTTTCGATGCGCTTGCCGATCATCTGCTGGTGGAGGATCTGGTTTCGGGTACCCCCCGCATCGTGGGCACATACCGGTTGCTGAGGCAATGTGTAGCAGAACGGGTAGGAGGCTTCTACAGCAGCGGCGAGTACGACCTGGCACCGCTGATCCAGCATGCCGCCGCGCTTGGCAGCAACCTTCTCGAACTGGGGCGGTCCTGCGTTGCGCCGGGCTATCGCGACAGCGGCACGATCCAGCTGCTCTGGCGCGGCATCGCGAGCTATATGACGGATCATAGGATCGGGCATTTATTCGGCTGCGCTTCGTTTCCCGGCACCCAGGTGTGCGATCATGTCGAGGCGCTTGCCTATCTTTGTCATCATCATCTGGCTCCGCCGCAATTCCGTGTCCGCGCGCGAGATGGCGATCGCGTTGAAATGAATTGCAAGGCGATCGGGAGCTACGATGTCCCTCTGGCGATGCGCGCACTTCCGCCGTTGATCAAGGCCTATCTTCGCGTAGGCGCCGTTGTTGGCGACGGGGCGTGGATCGACAGGGAATTCAATACGATTGACGTTTGCGTGATCATGCCGGTGGATGCGATTACGGCGCGTTATTCCGAACGCTTCGCCGCAGCCCGTATCGCCGCGTAGTTTTCACGCACGGCGATTTCGCATCGTTCAGCGAGTTGCTTGCGCGGCATGTCCTTCCCGGGCGTAAAGGCAGGTGCCAATCGAACTTCCGCAGCAAGGTTCAGCCGCGAAACGCGCCCCAGATTGGGCAATAATTCTTCATCCCCGGTCCAGCCGATCGCGGCCAGTTGATCGTCGGACAAGGCAACGCCGTCGCCGCCATGATAGCCAATTGCGATGGGCTGTATCTGCCTGGCCTGGCGCGCGGCCTCGAATAGGCTGGAGCGGAAGGGAAGAATGGTGATGCCATCGGAGGTTGTACCTTCGGCAAACAGGGTGAGGCTGCGGCCATTCCCAAGGCGATCTGCGATTTCGCGCGCCTGATTGTGGACGCGATGGCGTTCCTCGCGCGCCACGAACAGAGTCCCGCTCCGGCGTGAGAGCGGTCCGATCAGCGGCCATCCCTTTACGTCGGACTTGGCGACGAACTCGGTCTCGAGCGCGCTGCCTAATATCGGAATATCCATCCAGCTGATGTGATTCGACACGTAAAGCGTACCGGCCCCGGCCGGAAGCACGCCGGTAACGTCGATCCGATTGACCAGACGGGCGGCGATTCGTGCGAGGAATAGCCTTTCGCGCCGCCGCGCGGGGAGCGAATGCGGTGCTTCGAACATCCATCCCGGAACGAGCATCAGGCCGTGCAACAGGCCCGCTATCGCCCTGGAGCGGCCCAAGCGTCGATTCTGATTTACCCCAAGGCGCGAAGCCGAATCTCGTCGTCCCGCATATAGTCGCGTATCAGCGGCACGGCGTGACGGTTTCGGATGTACTGGATCTGGAAGTTGCACAGCCCGCCATAGCGGAACGACACGATGGCACCGGCGAGGTAAAACAGCCACATGCGATAGAAGCGTGCGTCGTACAGCGCTTCGATCTCGGATTGCACCGCCATGGTCCGGCGATACCAGTGCTCCAGCGTCAGCGCATAATGAATCCGCAATGTTTCGACATCCGATGCGATGAGCCGCGACTTCTCGCTCACCTCGATCATCTCGGATAGCGCCGGAATGTACCCGCCGGGGAAGATATATTTGCGCGTGAAAGCGTCGGTCGAGCCCGGACCGCCCATGCGGCCGATGGTATGGAGCAGCATCACCCCGTCCTCGGTCAGCAGATCACGGCACTTGTTGAAAAAGGCTGCATAATGCGGCGGCCCGACATGTTCGAACATACCGACCGAAACGATCCGGTCGAACGTGCCTTCCAGCGCGCGATAATCGATAAGCTCGAACTTCACGCGGTCGGCGACGCCTGCGTCCAGCGCCCGGCGGCGCGCTACCTTCAGCTGCTCCTCGGACAGGGTAATGCCGAGGACGTCCACATCGGCCACGCGGTTCAGGTAGAGCGCCATGCCGCCCCATCCGCATCCGATGTCGAGCACGCGATGGCCCGGCTTCAGTACCAGCTTGGCGGCGATATGGGCTTTCTTGTCGCGCTGGGCCTTTGCGAGGCTTTCGTCCGGATCTATGAAATAGGCGCAGCTATATTGGCGGTCTTCATCGAGAAAGAGTTCGTAAAGGCGATCGTCCAGATCGTAATGATGCGCCACATTGCGCCTGGATCGCCGCTCCCAGTTAAGCCGGTCTATCCGATGGGTGACGGCCGAAAGGCCGCGCTTCCAGAAAGCCTGGTTGAGACCGCTCTTCCCTTTCTCCCATGGCCGGTTGCCGCGAATCAGCGTCAGCAGATCGAGGATATCGCCATTCTCGATCAGCAGTCGCCCGTCCATATAGGTTTCGGCGGCCCCGAGCCGTGGATCGCGGGCGATGTCGCCCGGCACTTTCCTGTCGGTGAAACGGAGCGTCAGCGGGGCGTCGTTTGGAACGCCCGCTCCATATTCGTAGCGGCGTCCGTCAGCGGTAAAAACAATGAGCGGGCCTTGCCGGATGATCCGGCGCAGCATCTTGTCCAGCAACCACATATATATCGCGCGCTCCCCGATCGTCGCGATCAGCCTAATGCGGCCTGCTTCTCCTCGGCAAGTCGATCCAGCTCGGCCCGGCTTTTTTTCTCTGAAGCCGATTTCAGCTGCCCGCATGCCGCCATGATGTCCCGCCCACGTGGCGTGCGTACCGGCGCTGAAATCCCGGACCTGAAGACGATGTCGGAAAAGCGCGCGATCCGGTCCGGATCCGAACATTCGTAGATCGCGCCCGGCCAGGGATTGAAGGGGATGAGGTTCACCTTCGCAGGCAGCTTATATTTGCGGATCAGTCGCACCAGCTCGTGCGCGTCCTGATCGCTGTCATTCTTGTCCTTCAGCATCACATATTCGAAGGTTATCCGCCGCGCGTTGTTGGCGCCGGGATAATCCGCGCAGGCCTGCAGCAGTTCCTCGATGCCATATTTACGATTGATGGGGACGATCTCGTCGCGCACTTCCTTGGTGACGGCATGAAGCGAAACGGCGAGATTGACGCCGATTTCCGCGCCAGCGCGGGCCATCATCGGCACCACGCCGGAGGTGGACAGCGTGATCCTGCGCTTGCTGAGCGCGAGGCCGTCGCCGTCCATTACCAGTTTCAAGGCGTCGCGGACGTTCTCGAAATTATACAGGGGCTCGCCCATGCCCATCATCACGATGTTGGTGAGCATCCGGCCTTCGGGTTGCGAGGGCCATTCGCCCAGCGCGTCGCGGGCAAGCATCACCTGCGACACGATCTCGCCCACCGTGAGGTTACGGACAAGGCGCATCGTGCCGGTGTTGCAGAAGCGGCAGTTGAGCGTGCAGCCGACTTGCGACGAAACGCAGAGGGTGCCGCGGTCCGCATCGGGGATGAAGACCATCTCATATTCCTGGCCTCCCTGCCCGTCATTGGCGTCCGATCGCAGCAGCCATTTGCGCGTTCCGTCCGACGAGACATGGGCTTCCATGACCTCCGGGCGGCCGATCACGAAATGCTCGACCAGCCAGGGATGCATCGCCTTGGCGATATCCGTCATCACCGTGAAATCGGTCGCGCCGCGATTGTAGATCCAGTGCCACAGCTGCTTGGCGCGCAGTTTCGCCTGCCTGGCTTCCATGCCCGCCGCCTCGAGCGCGGCGCGGATGTCCGCTTTCGGCAGCCCGATGAGGTCGACCCGGCCGTCGGTGCGGGGAACGATATCGCGCGGCACCGGCACAGGATCGATATGGCCGGGAATCGGCATGTTCATTTTGTATCTCCGAGAGAAAATTTGGCATTCTCACCTATGCAATTCCGAACACCATCAGCATGCTGAACCAAATCCCTGGCCGCGCGCCCTCCCATCGGATCTGAGACAACGTCTATGCCTTCGCGTCGAGCCAGTTTTGCTGCTGGGACGAAGTCTCCATCAGCCGCGACCAGGATGATCTGGTCCACTTGCCCTTTGAACGCCATCGCAGCCACATCAAGGCCCAGACGCATATCAACGCCTTTTTGGATATTCGCCGTCGATTACGACCGCAGTGGCCATATACCATCACCAGATACAAGTTGTCCCCGGGATCGGCCTTGAGTTGATATCTGCCTTACGGCGCCTCAAGACGTACTACCGGGGACGGGATATCCTCTTTATAATGTGAAATGCCAAAAAATCAATCTAGCGCCGCCGTGCGCATGCCACGGTAGCGGCGTCGATCGCGGTTGCGGCGCCGCGTAGGGGGTAGCTGTCGGAAAAGGCCGCGCCCTTGTCGGAGCGCGCGACGACGCGCATCGCCTCCGCGCTGCGCATGGCGCGCACGATCGCGGCATCTGTGCGCATGTCGGGCGCCCAGGCATCGGCGGTGCCGGCCACCAGGTTGAAGCGATCCTCGCCGACGATCAGCACGACGGGGCTGTCGGGCCGCCGGTTCTTGCGCAGCCGGATGTGCAATTGTCCGCGCACATTCTTGGCGGGCCAGCTTGCGATGCTTGCGAAGGGCCGCCATCCGCTTTCCGAGCGTCGAAGCTCCGGCTCGGCGATCGCGAAACAATGGAGCGGCTTCGGATCGCGAAACGCCCCCCATTCGCCGAACACGCCCAGCGGATCGCGCGCGGACGCCGACGCGGAAACAGACAGGAGCAGTATGAAGGCCGCAACAAAACGCATGCCCGTTCCATGGCGCGACCGTGTCATCGAAGCAACAGTCGGCGATAGTCGTTAACTGTTTAGCTGAGGTTCACACAGCCGGTTCTACCCCGCGAACTGCCGGCACGATTGTGAAGTGTGCGGCATAATTGATTGAGAATATATGGAGTTTATCATGCGCAGGTTAGTTTCTACCGCTCTGCTGGCGTTTGCCGCAGCAACCCCCGCTTTCGCCCAGGACAGTGCGCCCTTCACCGGTCCACGCGTCGAAGGCGTCGTTGGCTGGGATCGCGTTCAGGCGGGCGGCAGCCATGACGATGGCGTGCAATACGGCATCGGCGCGGGCTATGATTTCGCTGCGGGTGGCACGATCCTTGGTGTCGAGGCTGAAGCGTCCGATTCCAACGTTCGCGAATGTGCGGGCTCGAAGACTCTCGCTGATCCTCGCCTCTGCCTGAAGGCGGGACGCGATCTTTACGTCGGCGGCCGCGTCGGCAAGGTCATTGGCGGCAAGACGCTCCTATATGCGAAGGCCGGCTACACCAACGCCCGTGCCAAGCTCACCCAGGACGACGGCACGGACCAGGTCACGCTGGGCAACAGCAACCTTGACGGCATCCGCGTCGGTGCCGGCGCTGAATATGCGGTGGGCTCCAACGCCTATGTGAAGGCTGAATATCGCTATTCCAACTATGAGAATGGCGTGTCGCGCAATCAGGTGCTTGGCGGTTTCGGCGTTCGTTTCTGATCGCCATACATCGCTGAACGAAGAGGGCCGGGGCAAAATGCTCCGGCCTTTTTCATTCCCACTGGCGGGCAATGAAAGCTGCGCTATAACGCTTCTCCAAATGACCCTGGGGGAAAGAGATCACGCATGAAGGCCACCATCGAACGCGCAACGCTGCTCAAGGGCCTGAGCCACGTTCAGTCGGTGGTGGAGCGCCGTAACACCATCCCGATTCTCTCCAATGTCCTGATCGAGGCGAGCGCCGCGGGCACGCTGAAGCTGATGGCGACGGATCTGGATCTGCAGATCGTGGAAAGTGTCGAGGCGCAGGTGGAAACCCCCGGCGCGACGACGGTTTCGGCGCACACCCTGTTCGATATCGCCCGCAAGCTGCCCGAAGGATCGCAGGTCAGCCTGACCGCCGCCGAGGGCAAGATGCTGGTCGTGGCGGGGCGAGCGCGCTTCAATCTGGCCACCCTGCCCCGCGATGATTTCCCGGTAATCGCGGAGGGCGACCTTCCCACCAAGTTCGAGCTTCCGGCCGAAACCCTGAAGCAGATCATCGACAAGACCCGCTTCGCGATCTCGACCGAAGAGACCCGCTATTATCTGAACGGCATTTTCCTGCACGTATCGGACGACGCGCAGCCCGTGTTGAAAGCCGCAGCCACCGACGGCCATCGCCTCGCGCGCGTGACCGTGCCCCGCCCCGAAGGTGCCACCGGCATGCCCGACGTGATCGTGCCGCGCAAATGCGTAGCGGAACTGCGCAAACTGCTGGACGAGGTGGATGGCACGGTCGCCGTGTCGCTGTCGCCCAGCAAGGTACGGTTCGATCTCGGCACCGCCGTGCTGACGTCAAAGCTGATCGACGGCACCTTCCCCGATTATTCGCGCGTCATCCCGACGGCGAACGACAAGCTGCTCAAGCTCGATCCCAAGAGCTTCATGCAGGGCGTGGATCGCGTCGCCACGATCGCCAGCGAAAAGACCCGCGCGGTCAAGATGTCGGTCGAGAAGGACAAGATCACCCTGTCCGTGACGAGCCCGGAAAATGGCACGGCGGCGGAGGAAGTGTCCGGCGATTACAGCTCGGAAGGTTTCGACATCGGCTTCAATGCCCGCTATCTGCTCGACATTCTCGGTCAGATCGAGGGCGATACGGTGGAAGTCCACCTCGCCGATGCCGCGTCACCCACGCTGATCCGCGAGAATGACAAGGCCCCGGCGCTCTACGTGCTCATGCCGATGCGGGTTTGATCGCGGCCAGCGCATCCAGCCCCAGTTGGCGCGCCTCGTCGAACACCGACGCCCGTTCGTTGAAATAGTTGAAATAGCCCGCCGGCGTCTTCGGTTCGATTTCAACCAGATTGACGTAGGCGAAGTCATTCGCGGTGAGCTTCTTGTCGGCGATCAGGTCGTTGATCCGCTTCATCCCTTCGACTTCGGCCTTGTAGCCGTTCGAAAACCACATTTCCGCCTGCCAGTCCTGCACTTCGAACCAGTTGCCCGGTTCCGCGCCGACCCAGCCATTGGCCAAAGGCCGCACGGCGAAGATATTTGCGAATTTGTGAAGTTCGGAAATGATGCAGGCGCGATGATATGCGCCGTCCATCAGCCCATTTGGCAAAGTTTCGAAGCCGTAAAGCGAGAGCCAGAGCGCGGCCTTGAGCGACTCTATATCGATTTTGTGCAATACGGATTCGCGATTCTCCCTGCTGTTGTGCACGTCCCGGCCGGGCGATGAATCCTTCAGCTTTGATTGTTCGGGCCACATCTTTCGCGCGGCATTGTTGCCGAACAGCACGGCCTTGCCGGTCCGCAGGCTGTACGCATTGAACACGATGCCGATATCGCTTCCGTTGAACAGCGTCACGATCGCCTGGAGATATTCGTCGCTGCGAAGCGGGACATATTGCTGCGCGGGCAGGAAGCGATCAGCGAAAACATCCAGCACGCTGTCCGTGGGCGAAGGCAGTTTGAACCAGCGGCGGATCGTCTCCATCCGCGCGGGCCGGAATACGCCGGGCATGCCCTGCAGCGCGATCCTCATCGTGCCGAACAGGCCGCCCTGTTCCTCCGGCGCGATGAGCAGGGCTTTCAGGTCGTTGCCGCGTAGCCATTCGGCCAGCACGATGATCTGGCCGCTGGTTGCCGTCACGAGGTCCGGCCGGACGCCGCTTTCGGTAGCGGCGGTCAGGAAACCGGCGCCGTGCGCGTTGAAGCCGCCCAGCCCGGCCAATGCGAACGCGACTTCGAATCCCATCGCCGTTCCCCTTATCCTCGGCGCATTGTCTCACATTCCTGTTGCATTGCAACACGAGTCGCGTGCCGGACGGTATTTGCCCTTGCCGCATGGTGCGTTACGGGGCTGCATGGCCATCACCCGCCTTTCGCTTACCGATTTCCGATCCTACGCTGCGGCGAGTATCGATGCGCGCGCCGGCCTGGTCGTGCTGACCGGGGAAAATGGGGCGGGAAAAACGAATATACTGGAGGCGCTGTCACTGCTGTCGCCGGGACGCGGGCTGCGCGGGGCGGCGCTGTCGGAAATGCCGCGCTCGGGCGGCGGCGGCGGTTTCGCGGTTGCGGCCGCGCTGGATGGCGACACCAGCATAGGGACGGGAACCCTGACGGAAGCGCCCGAGCGGCGTCAGGTCCGGATCAATGGCGCCGCCGCTTCGGCAAACGCCATGGCGGAATGGCTGTCGCTGCTGTGGCTCACCCCGGCGATGGACCGGCTTTTTACCGAAAGTCCCGGCGGCCGGCGCCGCTTTCTCGATCGCCTTGTCCTCGCGCTGGCACCTGGGCATGCCGTCCACGCCGCGCGCTACGAAGCCGCGATGCGCGCACGCAACAAGTTGCTGGCCGATCTGCCGCAAGCCGATCCGGTCTGGCTGGATGCGCTTGAGGCGCAGATGGCCGAGCATGGCAGCGCAATCGCGCAGGCACGCAACGATGCGGTGAAGGCGCTGGGCCAGCGGCTCGCCGATCAGCCCGACGGCCCGTTCGCAAGGGCCGGGGTGACGGTGGAGGAAAGCGAAACGAGCACCGATCTCGCATCGACGCTGCGGGCCGGGCGCTCCCGCGACGCCGCCGCTGGGCGCACGCTCGCCGGGCCGCATCGCAGCGATCTGGCCGTCACCCATCTCGCCAAGCAGCAATCCGCGTCGCGCTGTTCCACCGGCGAACAGAAGGCGTTGCTGCTGGGCATCGTCCTCGCCCACGCGGATCTTGTCGCCGATCGATCAGGGCAGCGCCCGATCCTGCTGCTCGACGAAGTCGCCGCGCATCTCGACCCGATCCGCCGTGCCGCGCTGTTCCACCGGCTGGGGCAGGCGGGCGGTCAGGTCTGGATGACCGGCACCGAACCGGCGTTGTTCGAGGGACTGGACGCCACGGCTAGTTGGTTCACGGTAACAGAAGGCCGGATTGCATCGCGGTGACCATAACGGCTAGCCCACCCCTGCCCAATTGAACGCCGATCGTGCTACGATTCGGTGATGAAGGAACAAGCATGACATTGAGACCCAGCATCATCGACGGCGTTGATATGATCGTTCTGCCGCCAGTGCGCGATCTTGGCGATGGGTTTACCGTGCGCCGTGCGCTGCCGTCCGCGCATCGCCGCATGGTGGGGCCGTTCATTTTTTTCGATCAGATGGGACCGGCTGCGTTCGGGCCAGGCGAGGGACTGGATGTCCGTCCGCATCCGCATATCGGCCTCGCGACCGTCACCTATCTGCTCGACGGCGAGATGGTGCACCGTGACAGCCTCGGCAGTGTCCAGACGATCCGCCCGGGTGAGGTCAACTGGATGACGGCGGGCTCGGGCATCGTCCACTCGGAACGTACCGGGCCGGAGGTGCGCGCGAATGGCGGATCGCTGTTCGGCCTGCAGACCTGGATCGCGCTGCCGACGGCGCATGAGGAAACCGACCCGACTTTTACCCACCACAAGGCCGGGGAAATTCCGTCGACCGAAGCGGACGGCACGGCGCTTACCCTGGTGATCGGGGAACTTGATGGGCTGGTGTCGCCGGTCAGGACCTTCTCGGATATGGTCTATGCCGATATCCGGCTGGTAGACGGCGCGCGCTACCAGTTGCGCGCCGGGCATGTCGAGCGGGCGATCTACGTCGTTTCCGGCGAAGTCGAGGTGATCGGCCAGACCGGGGGTTTCGCGACCGGCGAGCTGGTCGTGCTCAAGCCCGGCGCCGAAATCATCCTGCGGTCCAAGGGCGACAGCCGCCTGATGCTGGTCGGTGGTGAGCCACTGCCCGAAAAGCGGAACATCTACTGGAATTTCGTGTCCAGCTCGCTCGATCGGATCGAGCAGGCGAAGCGCGACTGGCGCGAGCAACGTTTCGCCCGCGTTCCCGATGAAACGGAATTCATCCCGCTGCCCGCTGAACAGAATCCATAGCACGGAGCATTAAACCGGAACCGCTCATCCTGAGGAGGGACTGAGCGGAGTAGCATGGGTCCTCTTTGGCCCACCAGAACGCGCCGCCGGCCTGCAGACCGGCGGCGCATCCCCCCTCCGGAACGATCAGGCGGCTTTCGGCGCGGTCTGCCGGGCGCGAATGCGGCTTGCGCCGCCGATCATGCCGAAACCCGCAATGAGCAACCCCCAGCTCGCGGGTTCGGGTATGGCGAAGGGTGTGTTGATGACGGAAAAGTTCAGGTCGTTATAATCCTTGTCGCCGCCCCGCTCGATATCTTCGAAGCCGACAAAGGTGGTGTTGCCGTCAATGCTGGCGGCGGCGTGTGGAAAGGAGTCGCTGTTTACGCCTGCGCCGCCCGTGTAGAAATCGTTGCCGGTCGTGACGACGTGCAGCCGGAACACCAGCTCGGTGCCCGCCGCGAACGTGCCGAGATCGACCAGCTTGCCGACCGGATAGGTGCCCGCGTCATGGTTGCGGAAGATCAGGCTCGGGTTGCCGACCAGATACAATTCATTGGTATAGCCGGCGTCCGATCCATCGAAACGCACGGTGATATTGCCGGTCGCGCCCACGAAGATCGATTTGCCGATCGTGGTCCCGTCCACCACCAGCGCGGCGTTTGCCGGAACAGTGAGGGCCGCGGCGAGAACAGATGCTGCAAGCAATGCTTTCTTGAACACAACGCTACTCCAACTTTTACCAATATGCTGAACCATCAACACAGTCGGAATAAGTCAGGCAATATCCGTGCCAATTGCGCGCATTGTTACTATTCAGTAACTTGGGAAAGTATATCGTATAGTTAATGTAAAGTTTACCGACATGAAAAGAGATTGGAACAGTAATTAGCGATATTAATTTACTATATCCATTGGCAGTCAATCATACTTCTACGCTCCCAACGGGGATAATAGCTCCTCAAAATCTTATGGCGATCCCGCTGTAGAATTCCAGATCCGGCGTGCTCCGGTTGAGGCCGATGTTAGTGCCCACGTCGAGTTGGAGGTTGGCAAGCTGTTTGGGTTGCCAGGCGGCGCTGAAGTCAGCTGAAAATTGCGTGGTGTGGTCCGACGGGTCATTGTCGCGCTGGCCCCACAGCTCGACGGAAGCATTCACCCCGCTCTTGCCGATCGGCGCGGTCAGCGAGGCGGCCATGGCGTAGGCGAGGTGTCGGCCCTTGCGCTCTTCGTCCGCGGCTGCGTCGATCTCGGGCGATGCCGCGAACTGGAGATGGCCGAGCAGCTCAACACTCAGCGGTACGATCACGCCGGCGCTCCAGCTTGTCGCGCCGATCGCATGGCCGCCTGTCGGCAAGGTGGCGAACGGTTCGATGGCGATGCTCAGATCCTTGCCGTCCGGATTGCGCAGGCTGTGGCGAACGGCGAACGTGATATCGCCGGTGCCGCCGCCGCGATCGACCGCGCCGCCTGGTTCGCGCGTGCGTACATGGCCATAAGGCGTCCAGCCGATCTGGGCTTCAGTGTCGTCCGTAACGCCGAAGCGCACCAGCGAGTCCGCGATCAACAGCGTGTCGGTTCTGCTGCCGTGCGATTGATCGATTGTCCAGTCGGCCAAGCCCGCTTCATACTGGATATGCCCCGCGTCGAGAATGCAGGGTGGCGCCCCCCTGCCGGGCCGTTCGGGGCAGAGATCGCGCAATGTCTCGGCGCTGCCTGCGCTTGCCATCACCAGCAATATGGCCGTCATCGCGGTCTTCATGGGAGCCCTTTCGCCTGTCACCCCGCTACAACACGCGAAACGGCTTTGCGATGCCGGTCCCCCATAACAGAAAAGTGCCGCCGGCCCGGGAACCGACGGCGCTTCTCCGCCCGCTCGAAATACGCTGATCAGGCGGCGGTAAACTGAACCTTGCGGGCACGGGCGCGCAACGTGCCGCCCACCATGCCAAAGCCGGCGATCATCATCGCCCAGCTTGCCGGCTCCGGCACGCCCGGCGCGGCGGCCGCGATGGTGTTGGAGAATGAGAAAACGAGATCGTTGAAGTCGTCGCTTGCGCCGTAAATGTCCTCGAAGCCGACGAATGTCAGCCCGCCATCGGTGTTGACGGCGGCATGCGCGGCGTCGTCCGGATTACGCGATCCCGGGCCGCTGAAATAGCTCCGCCCCTCATTGGTGACATATAGCTTGAAGATCAGTTCGGTGCCGACCGCGAAGCTGCCGAGATTCACGGTCGTGCCGATCGGATAGTTGGCGAGGTCGTTGTTGCGGAAGATGATGCCGGGGCGGCCCTCCAGCGAAAGCTCGCTGGTGTAGCCGGCATCGGCGCTTTCGAAGGTGGCGATTACGTCGTTGGTGGACGAAACGATCACGGATTTGCCGATCGTCGTGCCATCCACCACAAGCGCTGCGTTCGAAGCGCCGGCCAGGCAAGCCAAGGAAAACGCGGCCGCGACAACTACTGATTTAACCATAAATCCCCCATCAACCGTTCTGACGGTCATGGCGGGATGCCGTGTCCGTCCGAGATTAGCTCTCAGACAGACAAAGCGTGGACCGGCGCGATTGCGGGCCAAGGGGTGTCAAAATCTTTTCGCCGCTGTCTCTTTTTGGGACGATTTCCAACAGAGCAGCGTGTCTAGGGTTCCGGCTTATCCGCGAGGTTCGCGAAGTTCGGCATCTTCAGAACGGCATGATCTGCGATTTGTGGCCGAACTTCAGATAGCCGACATTCGCACCGAGCCGCCAGCCAACGCCCAGCCGGATCGGAATGATCACCACATCGCCGCGCCGCTGGTAGCTCGCGTTGAAGCCGCCGACGAGATAGATCACGCCCTCGCCGCCCGGGAAGCGCTTGTAGAGATCCTCGCTGTTGTAGAGATTGTAGACCAGCATGAAGGTCTTGGACCCGTTGGCACCCAGGTCGAAGCCCAGCGAAGGCCCGGTCCAGTAGACCGGCTGATTGCCCTCCACCTTGTGGAACAGCGTGCCGGAGCCATAGCGCAAGCCGACCGCGATCGCGCCGCCCGCTTCCCGTCCGGCGATATAGGCATTGGGTTCGCCCTGGTCCTTCAGGATGTTCTGAATCATCTTGGCCAGCCCTTCGGCGCCCCTGCCGAACACGCCCTCCGCCGCTGAGATCAGGTCGTCCTGATGATAGGTGGCACCCGCGTCAGGCGGGCTGCCGGTCGCAACCGCTGTCGCATTCGCATTCGCCGGCGGTGTTTCGGCCGGTCCGCTGCTTTCCGGTTGACCGGATCCGGCAGTCGACGACGAGGCGGGCTGGGACGTCGGCGCCGCAGACGCGGAAGGCGAAGCCATGGTCGTGCCATATTGCGCTTCCGATGGGGGCACCGGGGCCAGGTCGGCATTGGCGGTATTGGGATCGACGGTCCTGATCTGGGCGACAGCGGGCAAGCTTCCCAGCGCAAGCCCAGCGACCGCCACGATCAATCCTGCAAATTTCTTCATCACTTTCATCACGTCCCCCAGGGCAATTGCCTCTGGTTAACGCCGAACGACCTGTCCGTGCAATGAACGTTGAGCCGGATCGAATCGATTGTGCGCCAAAACCGGTGCGAACGCGCTGTTGATCGCCCCGCCAAGCCTCGCTATAGCCGCCCACTTGCCGACCCGGAGACGTGGGTGAGTGGCTGAAACCAGCGGTTTGCTAAACCGCCGTACGGAGCTATCCGTACCGAGGGTTCGAATCCCTCCGTCTCCGCCAAAGGCCCCTCCGCAGGGGCCGCAGAAATCCACCGATATCAACTTTTTCCCTCTGATAACTGACGTTTAGCAGGTCAGCTCGGCCACGGCCGTCCGCGCGCCTCCGGCAATGGCGTGGGTTCAGCGCATGGCATCGGCTTGGAAAAACGTGGTATCGGAGATGACCCTTGCTGAACGATGCAAAAGTGCGAGCGGCGAAGCCGCGCGAGAAGGCCTACAAGCTCACCGACAGCAACCGCCTGTTCCTGCTGGTCACACCAAGCGGTGGCAAGCTTTGGCGGTGGAATTATTCGTACGACGGAAAGCAGAAGAGCATGTCGTTCGGGATCTATCCAATGGTCGCTCTCGTTACCGCGCGCGAGAAGCGCGATGAGGCGCGCGCCGTTCTCGCCGAAGGCCGCGACCCGTCCATCGTAAAGAAGCTGAGGATCGAGGCAAATATCGAGGCGCCTTGCGGCCTGAAATCCAAATATGCCGATTATCTGTGCCGCGCCGAGATAAACTTGCGCGCGTTCGGGGCATCGCATTCCTGCCAAGGTGCAGGATCCCATGTGTTCACCGAGCCTGACATAGGGAACGGTGATTCCCTCGTTCAGTCCCTCCCGTGCGCCTCGCTCCAGGCTGATGCGATCCTGCCGGTCCAAGTGAACGATCTGATGCATCTCGGACCAGAGAAACGCACCTCCAGCAAAGAGGCAGCCTCGAATGACCGGGTCGCCGCGATAACGATGATGGCCGATCAGGTGATCGATAATGATCGCCGGATAATCTCGCAGGTCGACACGATCCGGCCGGTGCACGCGCAGATCGTCATGGTGTACCAAAGCGTAGTAGCGAAAACCCATTTCGCGGGAGATGGCTTCCATCAGCGCAATAAGGCTACTCCGCGTATCGACCGTCCGGAGCCGACAGCACTTGTCAACGCTAGACAGGGAAAACCCTGAACAAGGGTGGGTTCGGAGAACATGGAATTACATCCTTCCCCTAATGCCTAGTCGAGCTCTGAATTCGCTTGAACGGCGTCACGACAGATCTTCGAGGTGTGGCTACGTGCTGCCAGAGTCCGACGGGCGCTCCGCACGCAGCTGCCGCCGCGAGGCGGAGGCGCTATCAACCCGGTCGGCTCCCACCCGACCCCTCGCCACAAAGGTCTTCCCCGCAGCGGCCACGGTGGTGCAGATATCGACGTCAACGCCTTCAGTGCGCGTACCGGTAATTATTCGTGGTCGCTGGATCGACGAGGCCAAATCTTTGATCGACGGTCGGCCCTGCCGACTGACTGTCGATCAATAACGCGTCACGTGGATATTGCATAATATCCTCCAAATTGTCTTTCCGCCGGACCATAGATCACAGCTGCTGAAGATCTATGTCCCGACTAGGTGCACCAAAGGCAGTAAAACGCTCCTGGGCCCGCTTGGCATCGTGATCGGTCTGCAGAAAAAATTCCAGCCGGTTACCATCGGGGTCATTGAAGTACACTCCGTTGCCGATTTCGTGGTCCGTGATACGCACGACATCGACGCCTTTTTCGACAAGCATGTCGTGTAGGGCGCGTAGCGTTTCGCTGTCCCCCTCTATCTCGAGTCCGTAATGTTGCAGACCCAGGCCGCCATGGTGCGCGCCCTCCTTGGCCTGGATCAGTCCAATATCGTGCAATCGATGATCGAACGACATCATGATCCAGCCTTCGCTGCGGGCACTTTCGCGCATGCCGAGGACGTGGGCGTACCATTTTGCGGACGCATCCGGGTCCGTGACGAAGAGTGATAGGTGAGTGCAAACGACTTTGGGTTTCATTGTCCGGCAATCCTATGTTGTTTAGATGCGGCGGGCGGCCTGTGCACGCCAACGCGGGCGGTCAGAGGAAAATCCCCCGGCTCAGGCCGCCGTCGATACCGATGGATTCGCCGGTTATTGCTGCGGATTTCGGCGAAGACAGAAAGGCGACAAGCCACCCGATTTCCTGTGCATCAAGTATGCGGCGAACCGGCGTGGCGTCGATATAGCCCTGCTTGATTTCGGGGACGCTTTTGCCCTGCTTCGCGGCTTCGCGCTCGTAAAGCTCATGAATATGGGGCGTCTCGACAACACCAGGGTGGATAAGGTTGACGGTGATGCCGTCGGGGCCGAGCTGATCCGACAGCGTCTTGGTCAGATGCGCGACGGCCAGGTTGCGCATCCCTGAAATAACCTTACTGGCCCGGCCTGTGAGGCCGCCGATGTTGACGATCCTGCCAAACCCGGCCTGACGCATGTGTGCTGAGACCGCCTTCGCACATCGGAAATAACCGATCACCTTAGTGTTGAGGTCGGCGAGCAGCGCGGTGTCTTCGGCATGTTCAATATCATTGCGAACCACCCCCGAAGGCGCCGCAGCCGAATTGACCAATATGTCCACCTTGCCGAACTGGGCGATCACCGAATCGACCATCGTCGACACGGCGGCCATGTCGTTGGTGTCGCAATAAAGTGGCGCGACCTGGCCGCCGGTTTGTGCGCCAATTTCGCGCGCGGCCACTTCCAAAGGCTCCATACGGCGGGCGCAGAGGACGACTGTGCAGCCCTCCTGTGACAGGATGCGGCCGACTTCCTTGCCGATCCCGCTCCCGCCGCCTGTGACGATGGCGACGCGGCCATTTAGCTCCAAATCCATCTCCGCTCCCTAGCATAAATTGAGATTTTAGATTCTCGGTGGCCGTCTACATGACCACAGGAATGACGTAAACCGCAATATAAGAGAATAAAGCGAATTAATGTCGGAGCTTGAGGGGGTATGGCGATGTGTTGGGGTTGCGAGCGCACCGTGCCGGAATGTTACAGCATAGCGATCCTGGCGCTCTCATGCGGGCTGGTGGGACTGCATCGATCTCTGATCTGGACGCTGTTGCCGGTGGCCGCGACGGGCTTATCGCTCGGCGATGTCGACATGGTCACGGGTGCCCTCGCAATCGCATAAGCGCCATTCCGCTCATGGAGATCCTCTCTGACCGGCACATCAAGCGTCCTGTACTGATCGGCGCGCTGCTGGCTTTTCCAATCCTGATCTACGCAAGCGGCCACGTATCGGATTGGCCGTGTTGGTCATTCGTGCATCCCTTGATGAGCCTGACGATTGCTTCTGTTTTAGACGAGCTGGAGTTTGCGATGAGAATGCATATGCTTCATGTTCTGGCGGTCGCCGGAACTCTGCTGGTCGTGCCGGTTGCATGGGCCCACCACTCCTTTTCCATGTTCGATCCGACGAAGATTTCGCGGATAACCGATGCAAAAGTTGCGGAGTTTCGTTTTACGAACCCGCATTCCTTCGTCGTGATCGAGCAGGGCGGCATCCGGTATGTGCTGGAATGCACAGCATCAACATGATGACCCAAGCCGGGTGGCAGTTCAACTCGCTGAAGGCAGGCGATAAGGTTGATCTGGCCTATTACCCGTTACGAACTGGCAAGCCCGGCGGGATGCTCAAGACGATAACTCTACCCAACGGAAAGATGTTGCGAGCCTGGTAGTGGCACCGGTAGCGCCGCTCGCTCCCGGTACTCTGCCCTGCCCTTGAAGACGTCGGCATTGGCCCGGCTCGCTCCGCGCGACGGTTTTCGTGCGTTTCAGCCGCATGTCTGCCAGATTTCTCACGGTATACGGCAGTATCCACATCGCTGGTTCTACAGGTAAATCGTGCGCTGGCGTGAAGCCCTTCGACAGAGAGGGGCCGCTCCGTTTGGAGCGACGCCCGTGCGCTGCATCGGGAAAGCGGACATCAACACGCGCCAAACAGGGCTGCCGGTAGGGACCCAAGGTCCGTACTTATCGAGAACGATATATGATGTTTGAAATCTGCTAACAGGGCGCGGAAGGACGCCGAGCGATTAGTCTCCGCAACTTAGCGTCCGGTCGGATTGGGACAGAGGCAGGGCTTTCGAGAGAGCAATGAGTACACTTAGCAAAACTTTGGCATTACTGGACTTTTTTGGCCCGGATGCGCTCCGCATCAGCGCGGATTCCGTTGCGGAACGCACTGGTCTCTCGAAAGCTACTGTGTATCGCCACGTCAAAGATCTATGCGATGCTGGTTTGCTAAGCCGGGTGGGGAGCGGCAGCTACAGCCTAGGCCCGCGTATCATCGAGCTTGACTGGATGATGCGGCAATATGATCCGATCCTTATCGCTGGGCGCGACTTGATGCAAAAGCTGTCGGAGGAAACCCGGTTGGCTGTGTTTTCCAGCGTTTTTTATGATGACCGGATCATCAATACGCATATCGTCGAACCCACAGAGAGCTTTGCCTACTATTTTGGTAGGGGGCAGCCCATCCCTCTATTTTGGGGGGCGCAGTCAAAGATCCTCGTATCCTACCAGAAGGCCCGGCGCCTTCATAAGATCTACCAGCAAAAAATCTCTGGAAATCCGGACCACCCATATCATCAGTGGACGTGGCGCGACTTTTCCCGAGCGGCCAAGAAAATCCGGAAAGATGGCTATTGCCTGACGAGTAACGAATTGACTGGAGGACTGACGGGCATCGCCGCGCCTATTCTGCAGCCGGGTAGCAAGGATGTTGTCGGCAGCATTTGCGTGGTCGGCGGCGAGGACAGGTTTGCTTTGTTGCGCAATGAATCGCTCATCGAACGCGTTATCGAAACGGCAAACCGGATCGCCGCGAACCTTGGCGATGCCGGGCCTAACGTTGCTTTAGGCGAATTGTGATTTTGCGATGCTCTTGACTGCCTGACTCTGGGGTAACTGCTGCAATGGCGGCTGGCGACGAGGGGCGGTAGAGGCATCGACCACTGATTTGAACCATGTCTGCTGCGTCTAGTTAACAAGACGCGGCAACGGATGGGGCCCCATGTGGCCCGGATAGATCGACACATACCATGCGTGGCGTTGGTTCGGTCAGGATTATGATCGACGGGACGGCACTCGCCACGAAAGGTAAGACGTTGCAGGCGGTCTGCGCAGCAGAACGCTACGCCCCGATGGACAAGAACATGGACCGCAGACACTCATGTCGGCGTCCTCGCCCATGCGCGGATCGCCGCTCGTGCAGGGTTTGCGGCTATCCCTGCTGAACGCCCCGTTGTCATGCAGCACATCGTTCTGCCATGCCGCGACCTTCGACAAACGCAACGCAGGCACCCTGATCCGCGGCGCATACACGATGCGGCCTTGGCGACAAAAAATGCAACAGTATACGAACTATCTGTATATATGTTGCGAATGTGCGACAATGATACCTTCGGATAGCGAGGAGATTGGAGATTGAACGATCTTGAGTTGGCGCTACGCGCCGCTTCGCGCGCGCCGTATGTCCCGATACCTTGTCCGTCGGAATCGCCAGGACTGGAAGAAGCTTATGCCATTCAACGTAACCTGAGCGCATGCAGCGCCTTGCCGGTTGCAGCGTGGAAACTCGGCCTCACCGGAAACGGCGCGCGCGAGGCATTCGGCGCTGACGAGCCCACCGTCGGACGACTTTGTTCGAGTGCAATTTCCCTCAATTGGGACAAAGTCGCATTCGTAGGCCCAAAGATGTACGCCGAGGCCGAACTGGTTTTCGAACTGGGTCAAGACCTGCCAGTGCAGGAGGAACCTTATACTCGCGCCGACCTATGTAGCGCGTTGAGTGGCGTCTATGCTGGAATTGAGATCGTGCGATCGCGGTTCGCGACAAGCAACCGCTCATTGCCCTTGCTGATTGCGGACAATTCGTCCGCCCACGGCCTAGTTCTGGGCGAAAAGCTGTCCGCACGCTGGGACGACCGGTTTGCGGACCTGCATGTGACCTTGGCCCGGAATGCGGAATCACCAGTCCAAGGCTCAACGGCCCACGTGCTTGATAACCCTCTGAGTGCCTTGGTTTGGCTTGCGAACTGGTTGCGTAAGCACGAAAACTACGCACTCAAGCGCGAGCAACTCATCGCTTCTGGTACCTGTACCGGTGTAACAGAGATTTGTGCTGGCGATACGATCGCCGCCAGATTTGATGGCACCTTGGCGGCAGGCGTGTCACTGCGCGCACCGATTCAGCGATAATGGCGGTAACGCGTTTTAACTCAGCCTGCGGGTGTAGTTGGCATGGATGTCCGGCGCTGTGGATCGCGATCTCGGTCATCGCCACCCACTGGTGAATGTCTGCTCGCAGTTCCCGTACTGCATACGACCTAAGGGAAGCAGTTCGGACATCAGGCTGGGGTTGGCCCAGCCATCGCGATGCAACAGGCCGAATGCGTACAAAGCGCCGCGTGACATCACGAATCGTCGATACTCTCATATATTAATAATTATGTCACTTTTTGCCTTGCAATATGCGACTTTATATCTCACGATCTCACTCTCGCTGTTGGGCCATGGCTGGCAAGAGGTCGCCGCAATGCATTCTTACACGTGTCGGTAGTCGCAGCATTGGCCTGTCGGCAGCCGGCCCGCGGTCTACCATTTCGGAACCGATTGCGAGTGCCTGCATGGCGGCTTAGCGGAGTGTGAAGGTCCTTACGTTGCCCAACGGAAGGAACTGCATGCCTGGTGACGACTGAAGAAGGAGGATGGAGATGAAGACCAGGAGAATCGCCCTGATTGCCGCTCTAAGCGTTGTGTCGTTGCCCGCCCCTTCTCCCATCGCCGCAGCACCCAAGGAACCCAATATCACCGGCGTTTGGGACAACTACACCAAACAGTTCACCAATAATGACTTTTTCGGCGAATATGTAGTGCCAAACGGCGGGCCAAAGCTGAGGGAGCCATATGCCAGCCAGTGGAAGGCGCTTCGTGCCGAACGGGATGCAAAGCTCAAAGCAGGCACGCCACTCGTGGATCCGAGCACATTGTGCATTCCCGAAGGAATGCCGATGATCATGCACGCGTCCTTTCCTCTGCAAATTCTCCAGACACCAGGACAGGTGACGGTGCTCGCCGAATTTCTGAGCCAGACGCGACGCATCTACCTCAACAGGCCGATGCTTGCCGCTGACGACAACGCGCCGTCCTACTACGGTTTTTCCATAGGTCACTGGGCGGGCGACACGCTCGTGGTCACCACCAAGGGAGTGGGCGAGGACGTCAAGTACTTTGACATACCGCACAGCAGCGAGATGACGATCACCGAACGCATCCGGCTCACTGGCCCGGATCTACTCGAGGACCAAATCACCATGGACGACCCGAAGATGCTCCTGGAGCCGTATAAGTTCACTTACGGCTATAAGCGGAAAAACGACTATCGAATCATGGAGTATTATTGCGATCGTGAAAATTCGCTCGTCAACGTTGGCCAGGATGGAACGGTATCTATGAAGGTTACGCAAGATAAAGGTGATAGCCAGTAATCACACCTAAGTAACGAGCTTCGATCTCGAGGTCGATGTCTCAAGGACCGCGGACTCGGTACCCGAGACTGAACAGCGTCTGCAGCGGGGCATTTGGGCTCCGTGAAATGCCCTGCAGCCGAACCGGACATGGGCAGAGTTCCACTGGCCAGATAGCGTTCATGAATCCGCGCAGTGCGACCAGCCTGCAGCAAAATGACGCAACCGTCGAAACCGCGGGTTGCCGTAGTAGGTTGGCCCAGTGACCACCTTCATGCCGCAGTTGGGGGCCAACCAAACTCCATTGCACATTCGGCAAATCGCTAGCGCCCATCCGTCGCCCAAAGAGCAGCTTTGGATCGATCCCGGCGCCTCTGAGAATTTTCATTTACCTGAGCCTCCCAACTTCTGCTTGGCAGGTCACGCTTGGATGGCGGCCTCTGCCCAATCGCAACAGGTCCATATATAAAATGCCACCATAAATTTCGTTTTTCGCATATAACGCGTGGATTGTACTTTTTCGCTTCCATATCGCAAGTTTTTCGCATATACATCGCATATTGCAAATATTGCGCAGCGCTCCCGGAGATGGGACCAGCGTACGAAATCTCGCGAAGGCGGCCACAAAGGCTCCGCTTGCGTGTCAAGGGGACAGATGAGTGAACAGACGGATCGCGTCAGTCACGACCACAAACAGCTATCGCTGGTATGTCGTCTTTCTGCTGACGTTGGCCTATGTATTTTCCTTTATAGACCGTCAGATACTGTCTCTTCTTATAGAAGATATTAAGTTTGATCTGAAAATATCCGATACAGAATTTAGCTTACTTAGCGGATTTGCTTTCTCGTTATTTTACGCGATCATGGGTCTACCCATTGCGTACTTCGCCGATCGATACTCCCGCGTCCGCATTATAGCTTCAGGCGTCGCCTTCTGGAGCCTCGCAACTATTCTCTGCGGTTTGACAAGAAATTTCGCCCAGATGTTCTTTGCCCGGGTGGGGGTTGGTATCGGTGAAGCGGCGTTGACCCCCGCAACTTATTCAATGCTGAGCGACATGTTTACGCGCGACAAGCTGGGTCGTGCGCTTGGCACCTACTCAATCGGAGCTTTTTTTGGCGGCGGGCTCGCCTTTCTCGTGGGAGGTTATGTCGTTGCCACGCTGGGTGGCTCCCCGGTCGTGCAACTCGGGCCGTTTGGGCAGCTGCGGTCCTGGCAACTGGTCTTTTTCATTGTCGGCGCGCCCGGCCTTCTGATTGCACTGATTATTCTGGCGACCATACGCGATCCCCGTGCACTGACGGCGCCAGTTACGAGCGGGAGCGGCGGAGAGGCTTTACAGTTCATCCGCGCGCACGTGGGTACGTTCTTCTTTATATTCGTTGGCTTCTCTTTCTTCGCAATGTGCCAGTACGCACTGATGAACTGGACGCCAGCGTTGTACATTCGCAAGTTCGGTCTTACGCAAGCGCAAACGGGATATCTACTTGGCAGCGTGTTGTTATTTAGCAGCACAGCAGGCGCGTTCTGTGGCGGTTGGTTGATCGACCTGCTGCAGAGACGTAATCGTACTGACGCGGCGATACTGAGCGGAATTATCGGCGCGGTACTCCTGATTCCGACCGCACTAGGTGCCGCACTAGCGTCGCAGCTGTGGCTCTCGATCGCGTTGCTAATACCAGCGATGTTCTTTTCATCCTTCCCACTGTCCACTTCGGCGGCTGCCATTCAGGTATTGGTCCCGAGGCACCTGAGAGCACAGATCTCGTCCATATTCCTGCTTATCTCCAACATAATAGGAATGGGCATCGGGACCATGCTCGTCGCGATCATTACGGACCAGTACTTCGGCGATGATCGTGCGGTCGATCGTTCTCTTGCCGTGGTGATTGCCCTGGCGGGTTCGGCCTGCGTGCTGTTGCTGGGACGGGGGCGAGCATACTACCGCTCAAGTTTTACAATACAGAACAACGATTAGAATAATGGATAGGCGATCTAACACAAATTGGAGGGCAATATGACAAATAGTCTTGGGCTCAATATTCTTATAAATCGGCGAAATGTGGTCTCTGTAATGCATGTCGGTTTGTGCACTAGCGCGTTAATTTCGGTCACCTTGTCATTGCTACCCACACCATCATTCGCACAGGAAGCGACAAATAGCGCATCCGCTAACACGCCGGAGAGTGGCGAAATCATTGTTACGGCCCAGAAGCGAGAAGAGCGCCTGAGGGACGTGCCTGTACCGGTTACAGCGGTTACAGCCAGCGCCCTTCTCGCTCAGAACCAGACGACGGCGCAGGACATTTTTTCGAATATTCCCGGCGTGAACCTCCAATTCCAGAACAATCGTGCTCAATTGGCTATCCGCGGCATAACGACAGGTCCCGTAACGGGGAATCCAGTCGTTGGATATACGGTGGACGATGTGCCCTATGGCTCGTCCACGGGCCAGCACGGTCTGTATGGCTCGGCGCCCGACTTGGACCCAAGCGAGCTTGCGCGGATCGAAGTGTTGCGCGGCCCCCAGGGCACGCTCTACGGGGCGAGCAGCATCGGCGGCCTTGTGAAATATGTCACTGTCGATCCGGAGTTCGACAAGATTGGCGGGGTGGTAGCAGTAGGGACGAACGTCATTCGGGGCTCTGGCCAAGATCTCGGATATAATTTCCGAGGTGCGATCAACGTTCCTCTGGGAGAAACTTTCGCGATACGTGCCAGTGCGTTCAGGCGCCACGATGCCGGCTTCATAGATAACGTCCGGTCCGGAAAGGAGAACGTCAACGCGAATACGGTCACGGGCGGCCGTTTGTCGGCGTTCTGGCGCCCCAGCGACACCTTATCGGTGAAATTGGGCGCTCTTTACCAAGAGAGAGACCTATTTGGCTCGTCCAACGAAGACCGTCGCCTCGGATCTGGCTATTTACAGGACGACCAGATCGGTTCCGGTCGGAGCAACTCGAAGCAGCAGCAATATAGTGCGGTCATAAATGCTGACTTGGGGCGTGTGAAATTCACTTCCGTAACCGGCTATGCATATAGCAAAAATTACGATCTCGTTGACAGTACCGCGTCCGGTATAACGCAGTTCCTGTTTCCACTGGTCTATCCCGAAGCGCCTGATTTCGGCAACATCCTGCGCAAGGGATACAGCCTGAAGAAGTTCTCGCAGGAAGCGCGATTCTCCGGATCTATCGGTGAGCGAGTCGACTGGATCGTAGGGGGATTCTATACGCGCGAGAAAGCCGAATATACGCTGCACGCCTATGCAATCAACCCGGACAACGGGGCTGTCTACGGCATTCCCGTAATCTGGCTGGACGATTTGGTCTTCAAGGAAATTGCGGCGTTCGGGAACGTCACTGCCCGGATAACAGATCAATTCGACATACAGTTTGGTGCAAGATATAGCGAAAATGACCAGGATTTCATTCACCGGGAGTGGATAACCTTTGAGCCCCACGGGACGCTCATGTTCGATTCCAATACGGCGAAAGCCAAGGGACATTCCTTTACCTATCAGGTGACGCCGAGATTTAAACTCTCGCCTGATCACATGTTCTACGCGCGCCTTGCGACCGGCTATCGGCCTGGCGGCACTAACGCTTCATGTAATCCCGACCCCCTGCAATCCGTGCCCTGCCAGTTTTTGCCCGACGAAGTGGTCAACTTTGAGCTCGGCGCAAAAGGCAACTTACTGGGTCGGGCGCTCTCCTATGATCTGTCACTGTTCAATATAGACTGGAAGAAAATTCAAATAAATCAGACAAACGGATCATTCGACTTCTTGACCAACGCAGGGAAGGCCAGAAGCAGGGGTGTCGAATTGGCGCTCGACGCTCGACCCGCTCGCGGACTGACGCTCTCGCTCTGGGGCTCCTACACCGATGCGACATTGCGGGAGAGCTTTGCGACGCCGCTCATCTACACCGCCAAAGGAGACAGGCTGCCATTTTCGAGCCGTTATTCCGGACGCTTTTCGTTCAACTACGAAGCGCCCCTTTCAGATGAGGCGACGGGGAACATAGGCGCGTCGGTCACCTATGTCGGCGATCGCAAAGGCGAATTCGTGCAAAGTCAGGCGACGGCGCCCCTGCGTCAGACGTACCCGGCCTACGCCCAAGTCGGATTGAACGCAGGCGTAAAATGGGATGACTGGAAAATAAACATGTTCGTCCAGAACTTGATGAACGAACGCGGAGTGACGGGCGGGGGATATCTCAACCAGACGTCATCGAACCCGAACTGGTTCTATTATACGCGACCTCGGACCATCGGGCTGTCAGTTGAAAGAAAATTCTGAGTCTCCGTATCATCCGGTCCGAATGCGGAAAATTTAATTAGGTGCCGTCAGGGACTTGCGCAATGATTTCGAAAGCGATTCCAGACACGATGTTATACGCGAGGTCGGTATGATGTCGGATCGCCGCGAAGTGTTGAAGCAATTGTCTCTGGCGGCGGGAAGTGCCTGTCTGGCAAACGCCACTCCTGGTTTCGCCCGTAGGTTCCGCTCCGACAATCGGGCGTCGATGATCAAGGCGTTTGTGCGTCGTGATGACACGATCCTCCGACTGGGCGGCCTCGGTCTTGGCTATCATATGAGCTGGGGCGCCAGCGATTCTCAATATCTCGGCGTGAATGACGGCGCGGGTTGGACCGAGAAACCCAGGACGCTTTATAATTCGCAGTTGTGGACCATAAGCGGTAGCGTTCAGAATCCCATCTTTTCTAACGTGAGCAGCTATCCGGATTTGAACGAAGTTTCCCGAGCCGGGGACGTGCCCCGTTATGTTGGCTGCGGCCTGCTTGCGGTGAGGGGGCGCATTTATCAGTTCCTGGGTACACTGGACCGCGCCAGGGAACGCCCTCGGCATTGGGTCGGCAGCAAACTGATTTACTCCAGCGACGGGGGGCGTAGCTGGCATAATCAGGATGGCACTTCGCCAGTTGTTTGGGAGGACTGGGACCAGCAGTCCCGTGGTCGCTTCGCATTCTTTCAAGAGGCGGACGGATGTTTCTCTCTGCTCTCGATCTTGCAGATGGGCCGAAATTACGGCGCCAACCGCGATGGCTACATCTATGTTTATGGCGTCAACGGTAACACCGACGGGCGGATGAACGAACTGGTGATGTTTCGAGTGGCGATCGATAAGATGCTTGACCGAGGCGGCTATGAGTTCTTTGGTGGCTTCGGGCGCGACGGGCGCGCACGCTGGACCAAAGACATCGACGCGCGGGCCGTCGTTCACAGCTTCCCGCGCGGCTGGGTCAACGGAACGAAGCTTATTCCAGGCGATCTTGTCGTAGAATCGTGGGTTCCGAGTGTCGTCTATAACGAACCGCTCGGCCTTTACATGATGGCCAGCGCCGGCATTGGATGTGCGCCTGACGGTACCGAATTCGGCAAGCCGAGTTATCTGGGATTCTGGGTGTCGGCAACGCCTTGGGGCCCATGGCGGCAGGTGCACGAGGAAACGGCGTGGACGCCCGGCGGCGATCCTGAAGCTCGCGCCTATCTTCCGAGGATTTCATCCAAATGGATTTCTCAAAATGGGACGTCATTCTGGTTTTCTTGGTCCGACATCAAAGGCATTAGAGCGCTAGCTCGTGACGAAGGTCAGTTCACACTGGCGCTCGAAAAAGTGCATACCGCCGAAGAGCGTAGCCAGGTATCGTTGGATACTGTTCGAAGATACATGCCCGGCCTATCATTTAACCTACAGCGCGTCGATATTTCGTGAGATGATTGATAGAGCATTGGGACCCAATTGCGTAGCGACCCTCCCGGATCCGCGTATTCCTCCGCACTCCGCTCGACTAATCGCTTGCCACGGTAAGCGGAATTATTTCGAGCATTATCGACCGGTCGTTACGGACAGGCTAGATAAATAACCAGCTTGATCACTCTGCCTTCAGGGCCGGCTAACCGGCTGGAAGCCTGAGACGCCATGCGTTCAACCTCTGCGACCGCCGCTGAATGACCGCTAGTACCCACTACTTCGTCGCTCGAGCATGCTCCAATCACGTGCGCAGCGCTATGCGGCGCTCTACGCCGAAGCATATAGTCGTGAGGAGTCTGTCGCCGAACTCATACCGGCGATGCTGACGGCGTTCCTCGAAAGCGACCGTGCCTTTGCTAAGGCGTGCAAGACTGCTGAGGAATAGGGCTCACAGACGGAGGAGGATTATCTCTGGACGCCGAGAGAGTTATCGAAATTCCTAGGCTATTCCGAAAGCACCATCTGTCGGATGGTGTCACAATGTCCCGAAAAGGTGCCGCCGCGCGTGGGGGCGCTGGCGCGACCAAGGTGGCTTCCCGAAGTGCCTCGGGCGTCGGCGAGAGCCAGCAGCGATTTGGCGGTCGGTCGCGGAGGATGCCCCCGCATCATCCGGTATCAGCCGGCACTTCATCCATCCCGCTTTTTGAACGCCTCACAGCATTTGCGGGGAATGGGAGTGTGCAAGTTGTGCCAAACCCCCAAAATTATCCTTTGTTTTCAAAGGATATTGGTGCGGTCGAGAAGACTCGAACTTCCACGGCCTTTCGGCCACAGCGACCTCAACGCTGCGCGTCTACCAGTTCCGCCACGACCGCACATCGAGAAGGCCCTGACGCTCGGCCCGGGCTGGTAGGCGCGTGCCTCTAGCAGAGCATTATCAGCTCCGCAATGGGGCCGGTTGATCAATAAAGAAACATCGGCTTGCCTTCGACCCGCGCCAGTTTTGCACGGTAATTTTCGGCGTCGTAAAGCCCCGCGACGTCCACGATCTTGGTGCCTCCCAGCAGGGTATCGACCGGCACGTGAGAATAATTTCCGTCCGTCAGCGTGACCATGCGACCTGTTTTTCCGCCTTGTATCAATTGGATGGCGAGCCCGCCGAATGCAAAGCCCACCATCCTGTCGAGAGCATCCGGCTCACCCGCGCGCATGAGATAGGCCAGCGACTGTACGACCGTACCAATGCCAATCCTTGTTTCGATTGCCTGCGCGAGCTGCTGGCCTATGCTTACGGTGTCCCGCTGCGTTGCAGGCTTCGAGCGTTCAGTATCGCTCTGTATCGACGCATCGTCGCCGGCCAGGCTGGCGCCTTCCGAAATCACGCACATCGCGTAGTTGGACGGCCGCGATTTGCGATCGGCCACGAGCAGCGGCAGCAGGCGCCCGAGATCGGCTGGAACTTCGGATATCACCGTACGGTCCACTTGTGCCAGGAAACCGGACAACAACGCCGTTTCTCCCGATCGGCGACCGAAAAGTTCTACCACTGCGATACGTTCATGGCTTTCCGTGGTGGTGCGCAGTGCGTTGATCGCCTCAACCGAACGGCTGATGGCGGTCGAAAAACCTATGCAATAGTCAGTCCCGAACACGTCATTGTCCATTGTCTTCGGTATCGAAATGACGGGAAAACCCTGTGCTGAGAGATGGGCGGAAAAACGCAGCGTGCCATCCCCGCCCAGTGTGATCATTGCATCGATGCCCAGCGAAGTGAGGACTTTGACGACATGATCCGTTTGATCTCCCTGCTCCACGGTACGCGGATCGATTCGTGAGGTGTGGAGGATGGTCCCGCCCAAACGATCGATGCCGCGCACGGACTCCCGGTCGAGTTTGTAGGTGTACGCCGCTATGCTGGCGGGATCGTCGGGATCAATCCGTAGCAGGCCATCCCAACCGCGGCGAAAGCCGAGCACCTGCCAGCCGAGATCGATTGCAGAAAGGGTAATGGATCGGATGCAGGGATTGAGCCCAGGCACATCGCCCCCGCCGGTAAGAATTCCGATCCGCATTCGTGCTCCTTCCAGACTGACGTGCGATGGTTTAACGGTCCCGCCCATGCCGCTCAACCTGTCATCAACCGCTGAAGAAGCGCGTCGTATCCTTGCGCTTGCGTGGCCAGTGATGCTGACCAGTCTCAACTGGACGTTGATGCACATGATCGATGTGGCAATTGTCGGCCATGTCGGCGCTGATCAACTGGGTGCGCTTGCGGCGGGCCGTGCCCTGACGTTCATTACGATCGTGGTGGGCATTGCTTCGATGTCGGGCATCATGGTGTTCGCTTCGCGATATGATGGTGCGGGCCAGCGGGAGCGCTGCGGCGATGTCCTTCGCCAAGGGCTGATCTGCTCGCTCGCCATGGGCATACCAACCGCTCTCGCGATGTTCGTCTGGTCGGTGGAGATCACAAGGGGTATCGGTATCGCTCCGACCTTCGTGGAGGAAGGCGCGCAGGTGGTGCAGATCATGGCGATCTCGTTCCCGGCGCAGATGATACTCGCCGCGACGGCCTATTTTCTGGAAGGCGTGAGCCGGCCAGGCCGCGCAATGACTGTCAATCTCCTTATGTTGCCGCTCAACGCCTTACTTGCCTGGGCATGGACGGGCGGACATCTCGGATTTCCCGCCGCCGGCGCTATTGGCGCCGTAAGCGCCACGGCGGTTGTTTCAGCGTTGGGCGCGATATGTATGCTAATCGCGGCGTGGACGCTCCCCGACGCAAAGTTGATGCGCGTCCAGGATCTCAGCCTCGCCACCTGGCGCGAGGCGGTCAAAGAAGCGCCTCGCCTTGTCAAGTTCGGCTTTGTTCCCGGTCTTGGTTCTGGTTTGGAAATGGCCGGATTTTCTGTGTTGATCGCCTTGTCCACCCAGCTCGGTGCCGTCGCTACTGGTGCCTTTCAGGCAGTGTTTTCACTTCACAATTTCGCTTTCGCCGTTGGCATTGGCATGGCGTCTGCCGCAGGCGTGCGCGCCGGCAATGCTGTCGGGGAAGGCGCTCCTGACGCAGCGGTCAAACGAACCCTTATCGCGGCGGGACTTATGCTGATCGGTATGGGGTTAGTTGCACTGTTCTATGTCGTTTTTGGCGTTTGGCTGGCCGCGTTGTTCTCCAACCAGCCCGATGTACGTGATCTCTCAACAAAAATGCTGCGGATCCTGGCGCCATTTACGCTGTTCGACGGTCTCCAGCTGGTGTTCGTCTACGCGCTCCGTTCGCTTGGAGATCAGGTCGCTGCCGGAATAAATGGTATCATCGCCTTTTTTCTGGTGACTGGTGGAATGGGCTGGTGGCTGATCGTCACCCTCGGCCACGGGCCGCTTGCTTTAGTGATTGCTGCGGCGAGTGGAATGGTGGTCGCGACGATATTGCAGGGTGGCCGGCTGTTGTGGGTCAGTCGTCAGAGCCGGTTGCAAAGCTCAGGTTGAGCGCACGCGACCCGCGCGGTACGTCCACCGCCGCGCTGTCGAAATCCGCCGAGCCACCCGCCGGAAGCTGGTGTACTGGTCGAGTGATCGTCCAGCCATAAACCGTGCGGCCTTGAGCATCGCGCAATTCGGCACGGATATCCGGAACTGTCTGAGGCTGGTTGGTGGGATTTAAAACCCGCCCCGTCACCGCAAGCAATTCATTGCCGCTGGCCATGGTGCGTCGTTCAGGTTTGCGCGTAACTTGAATTGTAAGGGGTACTTCCGGCGCGGCCAGCCCGAGGCGGGAAGCAATGCCGTCGGTTCCGAAAGCAAGCAGCAAACCCGTGGCGGCGACAGCCAGAACAGCGAATATCGCGGCCGCCCATGTCCACATGCGCGCCCGGTTGCGACGGGGCCGGAAAGGAGGCTCGTGCGCGAAGGGATCGGGTTGGTCGCTGGCGCCGGCTACCGGTTCTTCTGCAGGAAAACTCCAGACGGGTTCAGGTGCAGCCGGGATGGGCGGAGGAGATTGGATTCCCTCTTCCTGCGGGGTGACGGGCTGAGAAGATGGAGCAGGTGGTGTCGCTACGGCGGCTGCCCGGTGTGCCGCCGGCTCACCTGACGGCACTGCCGGCTCTTCGAACCAGCTATGTTTGCATGAAGCACATCGCACCTGACGCCCTGTGACACCAATGGCACTGTCGGGAACAAGGTAGCGGGTCTTGCAGGCAGGGCAGGAAATTATCATCGTTTTTTCGTCGTCCAGCGGCCTTTAATCACCTCTAACCACGCCTCGCGCGCGGCTGCAAGTCTTGCCCGACTTTACCTGAACCACATCGCTGTGCCATTGCGACTGCGGGGCTGTTTCTGGGAAAGGGTGTCGCGGGCGCGATGGCAGGCATCGTGCAATTCGAAAATGTGGGTCTGCGCTACGGTACAGGCGCGGAGACGCTTTCCGATGTCAGCTTCAGCCTGCCGGCAGGCTCCTTTTCCTTTCTCACCGGTCCATCGGGTGCCGGAAAGACATCGCTTCTGAAGCTGCTCTATCTCGCGCAAAGGCCAAGCCGCGGGCTGATCCGCTTGTTTGGTGAAGATATCGTCACCCTGCCTCGGGCGCGTATGCCCGGGTTTCGTCGGCGGATTGGCGTCGTTTTTCAGGATTTCCGCCTCATTCCCTATCTCTCCGCATATGATAATGTCGCGCTGCCGTTGCGCGTGGCTGGCGTCGAAGAGCGCGAGATCGAGACACCCGTCCGCGAGATGCTGGATTGGGTTGGCCTCGCAGGACGTTCGAACGCACGCCCGGCGACGTTATCAGGCGGAGAACAGCAACGGGTTGCTATTGCGCGCGCTGTCATTGGACGGCCGGAGATACTCGTTGCCGACGAACCGACGGGCAACGTCGATCCGGAAATGGCGGGCCGTCTCCTTTATCTTTTTGATGCACTGAACAAGCTGGGCACGACGATCGTGGTCGCAACGCACGACGTCCATTTGTTGTCGCGCGTCTCGCATTCCCAGTTGATGCGATTGGAACGCGGACGACTGTCGGACCCGACCGGTGTGTTAAAGAATCCGCCTGGGCGTCCGGCATGATGTTCTTTCGCCTTCTATCCGGCCGCGATCGGCGGTTGCTTCCGGATAGCCGCGTCGCGGGACCTATGCCCTGGGTTATCGCCATAATGATGTTTCTCACTGTGCTTTCAGCGGCGGCGGGGCTGGGTTTGTCACAGGCTACGGGTCATTTACGATCCGGCCTTGCTGGGCGGATCACCGTCCAGATCGTCGAAGGCGATCCCCAGGAACGCGAGCGGCAGACCCAGATGGTCACCAGGGAATTGCGTCGGCTGGCCGGTGTAAAGGACGTGCGCCGGGTCAACACCGGTGACCTGAAAGCATTGCTTGAGCCGTGGCTCGGAAGCGCCATCACCGCCGATGATATTCCCATGCCGAATATGATCGATGTCGATCTGACGACAGCGACGCCCTCGCGCATTGATGCCATTGGCGAGGCGATCAGGACCGTCGCCCCTACCGCGCGGATAGATGCGCATGGTCAGTGGCTCGCGCCTTTGGATAAGCTGATAGCGTTGCTCAAGTGGCTTGCGATCGCGCTTGTTTTGTTGATGGCTGCGGCCACGGCTTTCATTGTAGTGCTTGCTGCCCGTGCGGCGCTCGACACACATCGAAGCACGATCGACGTAATGCATCTCTTGGGCGCAACTGATGTGCAGATTGCGCGATTGTTCCAGCGTCGCATCGCGATCGATGCTCTGATCGGGGGTATGATCGGTTTTGCCGCCGCTGGCCTTATGGTGCTCTTGTTGGCCGAACGGATCGAAGGGCTCGGATCCGAGCTCATTGGTTCGGTCACACTGGCTTACGGTGCCTGGGCCAGCCTGTTACTCTTGCCGATAGCGGGTACGGCGCTTGCGATGGTGACGGCGCGGATGACGATCCTCAATGCCGTAGGCCGCATCTTGTGATTATCCGCCTGCTAGCTATCCCGGCCATCATTTGGGCCCTGGGCTTCGCACTGTTCGTTCTGTTATTGCCGAAGCCGGCATCCGATCAGATGACTGATGCCATCGTGGTGGTGACGGGCGGTCCAGGTCGTATCCAGCGGGGCATTAGCCTGCTTGAGGCCGGCAAGGCGAAACGCATGCTGATTTCCGGGGTTGACCGCCAGGTAAAGCAGCATGAACTGGCATTGGAATATGAGGTGCCGATTTTGCTGTTCCGGACGCGCATAGATCTCGGCAATGAATCGGTCGATACCCGATCCAATGCTATCGAGGCATCGGAATGGCTGAATAAACGGCATTACAAGAGCGTGCGTCTGGTCACTACGGACTGGCACATGCCCCGTGCGCGCTTTGAACTGATGCATGCTTTGGAAGCAGATGTCGTTGTTGTTGCGGATGCCGTTCCGAGTCAGCCGGGCCTTGTGCTGTTGTTGCGCGAATATAACAAATATCTGCTGCGACGCGCGGCAGCACTCTTCGGCATTTGAGTCCGCCAAGTGGTTCTGCTGCGCTCGCTGATCTTCGCTATCGTTTTTTACGTCGGGTCGCTCGTTGCTGTGCTAGTTGCTCTGCCTGCATCGCGCAGCGGCGCGATTTCAATTCGCAAACACACGGCGCGCTGGGCTCAATTCCATCGCTGGTGCTGCCGGTATATCCTTGGCATCGAAAGCAGGATCGAAGGTACGCCTCCGACAGGCCCGGTGCTTGTCGCGGCGAAGCATCAATCAATGTACGAAACGATCGAACTCGTCTTGATCCTTCATGAGCCGGCGATTGTCCTGAAAAAGGAGCTTGCGGACATTCCTCTTTGGGGCAAGGTCGCGCAAAGTTACGGCAATATCCCGATAGATCGCGAAGGGAGTACGGCGGCGCTGCGAACAATGCTGCGCGCAGCGCGACAGGCTATCGCGCAGGACCGCACGTTGCTGATCTTTCCCGAAGGCACGCGGGTAGCCCTCGGCGAGCAGCCGCCGCTGAAGTCAGGGTTTGCCGGTCTCTACCGGCTGTTGAATTTACCTGTTGTGCCGGTTGCCGTGGATAGCGGGAAGTTGTGGGGGCGCAACGCTTTCATTAAGCATTCCGGCATCGTGACATTTCGCTTCGGAGAAACCCTCCCGCCAGGGCTGCCCCGCGCGGAAGCCGAGGCCCGCGTTCATGCGGTGATCAATTTGCTCGACGTGTAGTTCTCAGTCTGACTTAGTGCGCGCGTCCGAAATCGGGTCGCTCGTCATCCTGACCTTCTTCGATAATGCTGCGGCGGACTGCTCGGGTACGGGTAAAAAGCTCGAACAACGCGTCGCCGTCGCCCCACCGGATTGCGCGCTGCAGCGCCGTCAGATCCTCGCTGAACCGCTGGAGCATTTCCAGCACCGCATCCTTGTTGGCGAGAAAGACGTCGCGCCACATCGTGGGGTCGGAGGCGGCGATCCGGGTAAAATCGCGGAAACCGCCGGCTGAATATTTGATCACTTCGCTACGCGTCACGTCCTCGAGATCAGAGGCGGTACCAACGATCGTATAGGCGATAAGGTGTGGCAGGTGGCTGGTCACCGCAAGCACGAGATCATGATGCTTGGCGTCCATTTTTTCGACCCTGGCGCCCAGCTTTTCCCAGAATGCGGTTACCCTTGCGATGGCTGTCGCATCAGTCTGTTCGGAGGGGGTCAGAATGCACCACCGTCCTTGGAACAAGGTGGCAAATCCGGCCTCCGGGCCGCTATTCTCGGTACCCGCGACGGGATGTGCAGGCACAACCGGATTGTTGGGCAAGGCCTCGGCAAGAGCCGTCGCAACGCCGGCCTTGGATGACCCGACATCGCTGACAATAGCCTCCGGGGGAAGATCGGCGGCAATCTCCTGGCCAACGGCGCCGGTGGCACCGACCGGTACGCAAAGAACCACAAGATCCGCATCAACCACGGCTGCGCCGGCGCTGTCGGCGACGTCATCACAAAAGTCGAGCGCCACCGCACGATCACGCACGTCCGAATCAAGATCATATCCGGTAACGCGGACCGTCGGCATCTCTGCCCGGATTGCCCGCGCGATCGAGGAACCAATCAGCCCCAAGCCGATGATCGTGACGCGGGCAAAAGGAAGCATTACGCTTGTCCGCACATATCGCGCAGAATAGCGACGATCGCCAGCATGTCCGCTTCTTTGCCGATCGTGATGCGCAGGCCGTGTGGCAGGCCCTGTCCCGGCAGCCACCGCACAATATAACCTTTATCCATCAGACCCTTGTACGCTGCTTCCGCGGTCAGCCGTCCTTCGAACAGGACGAGCGAGAAATTGGCCTTGCTTGGAATAGCGCGAAGCCCGGCATTGCCAAGCGAGGCTATTTCGCCTTCGAACCATGCGAGCCAACGGCGATTATGCGTACGGCTGCGCGCAACGAAATCATCGTCACCTAGCGCGGCTACAGCGGCGAGTTGCCCGGCGGTCGTTACATTGAACGGCGCCCTGATCTTGTGCATCGCCTGGATCACGTTTGCCGAGCCATAGCCCCAACCGATCCGCTCGGCTGCCAGCCCGTATATCTTGGAAAAGGTCCGCGTGATCAGGACATTCGGTGCATGACGGGCGAGATCAAGCGCGCCATCCTCCTCCTCCGGCTCCAGATATTCGGAATAGGCCTGATCCATTACGAGCAGACAATCGGATGGAACGCCGGCATGGAGCCGCGCAATTTCGCTGCGTGCCGCATAGGTGCCGGTTGGATTGTTGGGATTTGCGATGAAGATCACGCGCGTTTTGCTTGTGATCCGGGTGAGCAGCGCATCCACGTCTGTCGCATAGTCCGCGTCATCGACTTCGACCGGAATGGCACCTACCCGCCGGGTTGCGATGGGATAGACGGAAAAACCATAGCGGACGTACATCACTTCGTCGCCGAGACCCGCAAAGGCACCAGCTGCCAGGTGCAGGATCTCGTCGGATCCTGTGCCGTAGATGATCCGGGCGGGATCGAGATCATATTTTGCGGCAAGTGCATCGCGGACGATGGTGGAGCCTGGGTCAGGATAGCGGTCAAGTGACGCGGCGCCGGCTACAAATGCTGCGCGCGCTTTTTCGCTGGTTCCCAGCGGATTTTCGTTGGCTGAAAGCTTGATCAGCCGGCGGCCGTCATCGCCGGTGGAGCGCCCGGGAACATAGGGTGCTATCTCCTCAATCCACGGCTTGGCGATTGGCTGCTTGAAAGGCTGGCTCATGGCCGAGCGCTCTATGCTTCGTGCACGGCGTTGACAAGCCGCCCGGCCCGGCCCTAGCCCCATCCCGATGGCAGACAACCCGACCATATCAGACGACCCGCGCTTCGGCCGCGCGCGCGTGGTAACGCTTCCAGGTCCGCTGTTACTGGACGGCGGTGGCAGTCTTTCACCGCTCGATATTGCCTATGAGACATATGGCACGCTCGCGCCGGATGGCAGCAATGCCATACTTCTCTGTCATGCGCTGACCGGGGACCAGTTCGTGGCCTCGACCCATCCGATCACGGGAAAGCCCGGATGGTGGGCGCGCATGGTGGGCGAGGGAAAGCCGGTTGATCCGGATCGCCACTTCATCATCTGCGTAAATGTGCTGGGCAGTTGCATGGGCTCGAGCGGGCCGGGAACGATCGATCGTGTTACCGGCCAAGCGTTCGCGATGCGCTTTCCGGTCATCACCATCCGCGACATGGTGCGGGCGCAGGCGATGCTGCTGGATCATCTGGGCATTGCTGTTCTGGCTGCGGCGGTCGGCGGTTCGATGGGCGGTATGCAGGTGCTGGAATGGGCGGCGACCTATCCCGACCGCGTGCGCTCGGCCGTCGTCATCGCGTCGGCCGCGCGCCATTCCGCGCAGAACATCGCATTCCACGAAGTTGGCCGGCAGGCGATCATGGCCGATCCGAGTTGGAATGAAGGTAATTATTACGCTGGTGCGGCGCCAAGCGCGGGCTTGGCGGTGGCGCGCATGGCAGCGCACATTACCTACCTTTCCGAAACGGGTCTCACCGAAAAATTCGGTCGGCGGCTTCAGGCGCGCGACGCCAAGAGCTTCGGCTTCGATGCGGACTTTCAGGTCGAAAGCTATTTGCGGCATCAGGGAATCAGCTTCGTCGATCGTTTCGATGCGAATTCCTATCTCTATATCACCCGCGCGATGGATTATTTCGATCTGGCCGAAGAACATGGCGGAATGCTGGCCAATGCCTTCCGGGACAGCAAGGCGCGCTTCTGTCTGGTCTCGTTCGACAGCGACTGGCTTTATCCAACGACGGAATCGCGCAGTATTGTCCACGCGCTGAATGCTGCAGGCGCCGCGGTAAGCTTTGTCGAGCTGTCATCGCCCTTCGGTCACGATGCATTTTTGCTCGACGTTCCGGAGCTGAATCGCGTGGTCGATGGTTTCTTGAGGGCGGGCCAATGAGCGATGCGCTGAGGCCGGATCTCGCGATTATTGCGGACAACGTCGTGCAAAGCGCGCGCGTGCTTGATATCGGCTGCGGTGACGGCGCCCTGATGGCCGAGCTGCGGGATCGCAAGGGGGCGGACGCGCGCGGGCTTGAGATAGATCCAGCCAACGTTTCGGCAGCGGTCGCCCGCGGCCTCTCAGTGGTTCAGGGGGATGCGGACACTGACCTCTCCTATTATCCGGACGACGCGTTCGATTATGCGATCTTGAGCCAGACGCTGCAGACGGCGCGCGCGCCGGATCGTGTGCTGGATGAATTGCTGCGCATAGGGCGCAAGGCATTCGTGTCCTTCCCCAATTTCGCCTATTGGCGGGTTCGGTGGTCGCTGATGTGGGGTGGCCGCATGCCGGTCACGCCGGCGCTGCCGGTCAGCTGGTATGAAACCGAGAATATTCATCAGCTCACCATCGATGACTTCCGTGCTTTCGTTGCTGAACGCGGGATCACGGTCGAGCGTGCGTGGTTTCTGACAGGCACGCGCGCCATCACCCATGCGGCCGCGAATTTCCGCGCCGAACACGCCGTCTTTTTGCTGAATCGATAGGGATCAGCCCGCCAGCCTGACGAATGACGATGCGATCGTGACCCACAGATCTGATGCGGCTACCGGCGCGACCAATAGCTCCTCCACGAGCAGCAGAAGTCCGCCATAGATATAGGCGGGATGGACGCGACCGATCGTCCGCCGGTCATGAATCATTGCGACCACCAGCAGCAGATCGGCTACGATCGAGGGCGGCAACGCGACGATAGCGGGCGGCGGCGGACCAGCACCGCCATTAGGCGCAAACAAAGTAAGGAAAACGCGCGCCAGTGCGGGAATCATGCATCCTGTCATCAGAACGAACATCAGGCGCTTATGGATATCGGGGCGCTGCACATTCGCGATGGCTGCTGCAAACAGGCCGATCATTACCGGCATCGCGACGAACGTAACCGCGCTGAAACGGAGACCCGCCTCACCGTAGCCGCGCACCGCATCCTGTTTCAGCACGATGATCTTGGCGACGACAATTGAACACATCATCACGCTGAACAGGGAGATACCGGCCATGCCCCACACGCGGTGATCCGGCGTTCGCCCTGAGGCCACCAACCAGCTTTGGGACAAATAAAACAATGTCCAGCTGAACAGCAAAAGTCCGTGGATATGCAAAAAGGCCGGGCCCCCGAATGTACCCGTGGAAACCTTCGCCCAGTAGGTCGGGAAGAAGCCCCCAAAGGCGATAGCCACGAAGACAATCGCCATACGGAAGTGAAAGCGATCTGCACGCACGTCTTTCCTTACGCCGGTCATACGCGTTGCCATCGACTCTTTCGCTCCCGCTTGCCCAGCATCCCTTCGATGGACTGGATTGCCACATCTATGCGTCAATCAACCAGACGTTATCTACGCGCGATCGCCTTGGCGGCTGGCTTGGATCTGATCAGGTGGCCGGATTGAGAGAGTCTTCCAGCTTCTTGCGCGCGACCGGTCCGGCCCAGTCCATCGCGCCGACCATCCGCCATTGCTCCTTGCCCGCACCGTCGTAAAAGATGGTCGTCGGCAAGGTCTCGCTCTTGAGAGCGAGCATCAGCACATTTTCCTTGTCCAGATAAGGCTTCAAGGCGACGAACTTTTCCTTGGCGAAATAGGGCAGAACTTCCTTTTTCCCCGCCATGTCTTGGCTGACGACGATGAGTTGAAGCCGATCCTTCTCCTGGACGGCAAGCCTGTCCAATGTCGGCATTTCCGCTTTGCATGGTGCACACCAGGTAGCCCACAGATTCACCAGCAGAGGCTTGCCCCGGAATTGCGTCAGCGTGGCGGGGCCGCCATCGGGGCCGAGAAACGGCACGGCCGGTGCTTCTTCGCCCTTGTGAGATTCGTCGATCTTGCCGGCGGGCTGCTCGACGGACTGCGCTTGCGGCTTATCGGGTGTTTGCTTATCGCAGGCCGCGAGCAGCATGAGCGGGAGCAGAATCATTACAGATCGCACGGAAAACTCCAACAGCATGTGGGGCGGCCGCTTTGCTGAGGGGCCGACCGCCATAATGCGGGAGATAAACGCATCCATCCCGTTCGACAAACGGCTTTGGCAACAAGATATTGCCGGATCGATCGCGCATGTTCGTATGCTTGTGGCGCAATCCATCGTGTCTTCGGAAGATGCGGCGAGCATCGAGCAGGGACTGCACGCTGTGAAAGCCGAATATGCGGCAAACGGCGTACCCGAGAATCTTGATCTCGAGGATATCCACATGGCCACAGAAAGCCGGCTGGCCGAACTGATTGGCCCGGTCGCGGGCAGGCTGCATACCGCGCGTTCGCGGAACGATCAGGTCGCGACCGACTTTCGTCTTTGGGTGCGTGATGCGATCGACGCGGTCGATGCCGGGCTGAAAGCATTGCAGGTCGCGCTGGTGAGACGGGCTGAGGAACATGTGGCCAGCGTGATGCCTGGTTTCACCCATTTGCAGATCGCGCAGCCGGTGACTCTCGGCCATCATTTGATGGCATATTACGAAATGATCCGCCGGGACCGCAGCCGCTTTGCCGATGCGCGCGCGCGGATGAATGAAAGTCCGCTTGGTTCTGCTGCATTGGCGGGAACGGGCTTTCCTATTGATCGTCATGCCACCGCCCGCGCACTGGCGTTCGACAAGCCGACGGACAACAGCCTCGATTCCGTCTCCGATCGGGATTTCGCGCTCGATTTCCTGACGGCGGCGGCGCAGACTAGCCTGCATCTTTCGCGGTTGGCCGAAGAGTTCATCATTTGGGCGTCTCAGCCGTACGGTTTCATCTCGTTGCCTGATGCCTATTCGACAGGGTCGTCGATCATGCCGCAGAAGCGTAATCCCGACGCGGCGGAACTTGTGCGCGGTCATAGTGGCCGGATAATCGGCGCGTTGACCAGCTTGATGATTACCATGAAGGGTCTGCCGCTCGCTTATTCGAAGGACATGCAGGACGACAAGCCGCCGGTGTTCGAAGCTCACGATCTTCTCGCGCTTTCAATCGCCGCGATGACGGGAATGGTGGAAAAGGTGAGCTTCAACGGCGCACGGCTGCGAGCCGCTGCTGAGGCGGGCTTCTCGACCGCGACCGATCTCGCTGACTGGCTCGTCCGTGTCGCCGACATTCCCTTTCGCGAAGCCCATCACATTACCGGCCGTGTCGTCCGCCTCGCGGAACGCAGTGGTACGCCGCTCGATCAGTTGGCGCTCGAACGCCTCAAGGAAATCGATGAGCGGATCGACGCGCGGGTGTTCATCGCGCTATCAGTCGATAGTTCGGTTGCAAGCCGAAACAGCCATGGTGGCACCGCTCCGGAACAGGTACGCGCAAGAATTGCCGAAGCCCGGCAGCGTTTGGGGATTACGTCGTGAAACGGATTGTTTTCGCCTTCATCCTTATTTCGCTTTCCTCATGCGGGAAGCAGGAAGAGCTTCGTCCGGCTGCGGGAAAACCTATGCCTGCCAAATCGGCCATGGCACGGGAAACACCGACAACGGACGAGTTGCTTACGCCAGGTCCAGAAGTGAGGCCCGAGCGTAGTACGGAACAGCTCCGCCGCTCCCGCGAGCGGAAAGAAAATCCGTTTGATTTGCCACCGCCCGCCAACTGAATCCGGAAATCATGGACCATTTTGAAATCAGGGACGACGGGATGTACGCCGAGGATGTTGCCTTGACGTCGATCGCTGATGCAGTCGGTACCCCTGTCTACGTTTATTCAACCGCCACGATAGAACGGCACGCGCGGGTTTTTTGCGACGCGGTTGCTCCGCTTGGCGACGTGCTTGTCGCCTTTGCGGTAAAGGCTAATCCCAACGCTGCTGTACTTTCCACCCTTGCCCGCATGGGGCTTGGTGCGGACGTGGTTTCGGGCGGCGAACTGGCGCGCGCGCTACACGCCGGCATTCCGGCCGATCGCATCGTTTTTTCCGGCGTCGGCAAAACCGCGGACGAGATGGCTTACGCGCTCGATGCGGGCACCGGGCAATTCAATGTCGAGTCCGAACCTGAAGCCGAGATGCTCTCTGCCGTCGCTGTGCAGAAAGGCAAAACCGCCCGGATCGCCTTTCGGATAAATCCTGACGTCGATGCGGGTACGCATGCCAAGATCTCCACCGGCAAGTCCGAAAACAAATTCGGCATCGCCTATGATCGGGCGGTGGCTGCCTACGCCATGGCGCGTGCGTTGCCGGGGCTCGATCCTGTGGGCGTCGCCGTCCATATCGGCAGCCAGCTTACCAGCCTCGATCCGCTTGAATCGGCCTTCATCAAAATCGGCGGCCTTGTTCAGCACCTTCGACGTCAAGGGCATGACGTCCGGGTGGCGGATCTCGGTGGCGGCCTCGGCGTGCCCTACGACCCAAGCCAGCCCGTCCCGCCTACGCCGGCCGCCTATGGCGCCATGGTGGCGCGCGTGACCAAGGGTTGGGACGTCCGTTTCATGTTCGAGCCCGGGCGGATGATCGTTGCCAATGCCGGCGTGCTCCTTACGCGAGTGATCCGTGTGAAACAGGGCGCCAGCGAACGCTTCGTAATTGTCGATGCGGCAATGAACGATCTGATGCGACCCAGCCTTTATGACGCGTGGCACGATATCAGGGCGGTAAAACCCTCCGGATCACGGATGCTGGCAAATGTGGTTGGCCCGGTTTGCGAGACTGGCGATACCTTTGCGACAGCGCGCGCGATGGAGGCGGTCGAAGCGGACGATCTCGTCGCCTTCATGACGGCAGGCGCATATGGTGCCACGATGGCGTCCACATATAATAGCCGCGCGTTGACGCCTGAAGTGCTGGTCTCGGGCGACCGTTGGGCGGTGGTACGGGCACGCCAGCCGATCGAGGCGCTGATAGCGGCTGACGCGCTGCCGGACTGGCTGAACGCGGAAGCCGCCGACGGATAAAATGAAAAAGGATCGCCAGGGCAACTACCCTGGCGATCCCTTGACATGGTCAGCGGCCGGAAGCTGCTGGGCCCGGGAAACAGATGGCGCTTAGAAGCGCGTCTCCCGAACGAGCTTGACCGACCTCTCTGCTGAACCATGAGACATCGGATCACCTCCTTTCGCGTTGTTGAAACTGGTACGAACATGATTCATCGCGAATCATCACGCAAGACTTGAAATAAAAAAAATTCCGGACAAAAATCAGAACTTCGACCCGAAGCGATCAGGCTTTGCCGAATTGAGCGCGCAATTCATCCTTGGCGCTCTCCAAAACCTTCCTTTGTTTGGGGTCAAGCGTCTTGCCTGCTCGATTGATGTAGAAGGTCAACATCGACATAGCCGAGCGAAATGGCGTGCTTCGTCGCCTGCGTGAATGCTCCGCGGAATGTTTCAGTGAGGCTGCAATCTTCGCCGGATCCTTGAGCGTGAACACGTCCTCCTTGAGATCGAGCGCATCGGAATGTTCGGTGACGTCTTGCGACCATTTTTCTTTTGTCATCTTGATCCTCTCAGTGCGCCGTTTTGAAATAGTGCACTTCGCGCTCGTGCTGCTCGGCTGCGGCGCGCGAATTGAACGTGCCGAGGTTGCGACGCTTGCCTGTCTTCTCGTCCTTCTTGCGCGAATAGAGGCGATATTGTCCCGATTTGAGCTTGCGGATCATCGGCTAACTCCTCCACCGTCAAAACGACCGATGGGGCTGTGGCGTTCCGCTTGCGGCTATGCCCTTCAGGCGCGGCAATCCTCTATCACGCGCGCGAATTCCGGCCATGCCGGAAGAATGAGCCGCGTCTGCCCGGCGACCGCGACCGCAAAGCGACCGCGACTGTACGCCAGGGTGTCGAGGAATCCGTCGGCTGCACTCGTTCGAATGCTAATTTGTGCGGTCTGTCCCGACAACGGTACGATGACATATTGTTTTTCGCCGAACGTACTGAGCAGCGTAATATTGCCGCTCGAAATATCCCCAAGGATTGCGGCGGGGAAGGTAAGGGTAATCGTTCTTGCACTCCTCTGGCAGGCCAGATCCAGAATGCCCAGGTTGCCGCTCTCGGCATTTTGGTAGGATGCGGTACTTGAGTTCCCATCGGCCCGGTAACGCCAGCTACCCCGGTTAAGCGGTGCATCCCGCCAATCCCCGGCCGGCGCGGGCGGCGGACTGGCCGGCGGCATGGGCGCAGGCGGCGCCCTGGTTGGCGCAGGAGGTGGCTCTGCACAGGAGGAAAGCAGGCCAAACATTACGAGGATGCCGGCGGCAGAAAAGTAAGAGCGCATCAGCCTTCTCTTTGCGGAGAAGGCTTTGCTCTGCAACCTCTTTGGTCCCGTTGCACCAACGGCCCGACGGCTGGATCCATGTTCTTCAGCGATGCATGCCCGCCATATCATGGGCGCCGCCATTCAAAATCAGCACCGGTGCGGGGTTTGCGACGTCGTGCCAACCCTGTCCGGGCGCGGGAATATTCACCCAGCGCGTCTCGCCAGCTTCGCATTTCTGCTCGGTCGGAAAATAGAGCGCGCCGCTGGTGGCGGGTAGCTTCATCATCACCCCGAACTGATCGAACTGATCGAACTGATCGGCCGGAAGGCGCCGGCCCATGTGATGGCTGACACCCGCTGCGCAATCATGTTCCCGCCTTCACCGTTGATCGGCTTGGGTAACGGCTAGTGCTCGATCGATAACGTCCAGCCGGGTTATGGCTGCGGCCGGGCTGAAATCACATCGTCTGGAATCGTGATCCGTAGCGAAATGGTGTCCGATCCGGCGCAGCCATGCGAAACCCGGAAGAAACAGGCATAATAGCCTCCGCTGGCGGCTTGGGGGTCCATGAGCGCGATATGCGCCGATGCGGGAAACGAGAGGGTGGCAATCAATAAGCTCAGCAACGATTTGCGCATGGCTGCCTTCCTTAAAATGTTGCGCGCAGGCCGGCGTAGAAAGCACGGCGCTCGACGGGATAGTAGATGGCGGGATCGCTGCCGGGTTCCAGCGGGGATGGGATCGCGGTCACCGCCGAAATATCCCCGATTGCCTTCTTGTTCGTGAGATTGCGGGCGTCAACGAATATGGTGAGACCATCACGAATGGTTGCCGAACCGCCCAGTCCCAACATCGTGTAGCCGGGTGCGTGCGTCGTATTGGCGTAATCGGCCCACGCGCCTTGTGGCACCCATTCCACATTAGGCGAGATGCTGAGCGTGTCGCTGCCCAACCGCAGTTCCGCGCGATATTGGTGTTTCGGGATAACGGGCAAGCGATTGTCGCCATACCGCGCATCGCCGCGAAAGCGGAAGTCATTATATTGATACACCTGCCGCAACCGTGCCCAGGACGACAGGTGGAGATCCAGCCCCGCCTCGATGCCCTGATGGCGCGTGCGGCGCGCGTTGAAGGTCGAAGCCGGAATGCTTGGGTCGGCTGGATTAACGAGGAATTGCAGCAATTCCCCATGTACTGTGGCGCGGTAAATACTCACATCCCAACGCGCGATACCGATGCTTCCACGCGTGCCAACTTCTGCGGTCCACGCGCGTTGCGGATCAAGATTCACGAAACCCGGCAAGGCCTGGCTCTGTGTGAACTCTATGAATCCTGGAAGCTCGACCGAACGGCTGTAGTTTGCATAGACCTGGATCTTGCCCCGTGCCTGCCACAACACGCCAAATTTCGGCGCAAACCTGTCATAGGTGACATCGCCGCTCGCGGCAGGATTACGGTAGTTATAGACCTGCCTGTTACCATGAACATGGACGCCGCCCGCGATCAGCGACAGCGCGGGCACCGGCTTGATGCGCAACTCGCCATAACTGTCGATCGTGTTCGCTTTTTGCCGTGCGTCAGCCATCTGCGCGCCGCGGTGCCCGCCCACGTTGCGATATTGTCGCGCCCTTACCGTGCCGAAGCGCGCGCTGCTGCCTAACGTCATCTCCACCGAAGCGCCTGCGATCGATCCCGCAAGGTCGAGATTGGCGAACACGCCGCGATCGTCGGATTTCTGGTCTACGACCTGAAAGATCGGGTGAAACAGCTTTTTGGCATTGTAAAACGCGCCAAAGGCCAGCGATCCGTTTCCCAGATCGACCGTTGTCTTGTTTTGCAGGCGAACGGAATCGATATCGCGTTGCTGATCGCCGGCGATGTTCGACGGCTGGGACAGCGAAGGATCGGCCAAGGCCTGACTTCTCGTCAGCGCGCCGGGCAAGCGCTGGTTGATGTGATTGAAGCTGACGTAGACGCGGGTCTCGATAGTGTCGGTCAGCCGGATACCAGCATTGCCGTTGAAACGAACAGCATGGCGCTTTGCATGATCGCGATCGCCATCGCTGCTGTCAGTCGTGAGCGCGATATAGCCGTCGCCTCGCGCCGTTGCGAAGCCTGCGGCCGCTTTGCTTCGGAATGTGTCGAAACTGCCGCCGTCGATGCGAAGCTCGAATCCTGGAGCCGTTCTTCCCGTGGGCGTTACAGCGTTGATCGCGCCGCCAAGCGTCGATCCGCCGTAGCGAAGCGCGTTGCTTCCACGATACACTTCGATCCGTTGAAAGACCTGCGGATCGAGTTCCTGAAAATCCCCATTGTCGTCCGCCAGGTTGATCGGGATGCCATCCTGCAGCAGCGTCAGCCCGCGCATGTGAAAGCCGCGGCTAATCCCCGATCCGCGAATGGAAAGGCGTACTTCTTGGCCGAAGCGGGGCTGAGCGTAGACGCCTGGAGAGAAGCTCAGCGTGTCGCGCAGCGATACAGCGACCTTTTCGCCAAAAGAAGATGAGTCGATGATGTCGACACCCCCGGGCGTGGTCTGGATATTCTCGCGGGCATCCTCGGTGGCGGTATGCGCGGTCACGATGATGGGCGAGCGATCCTCGGAAGATTCCGCGTGCGCCGACACGGGAATCAGGGGGACGAGCACGGCGAGTGCCATCCTTGACGATATCGCCATGATTTCGAAACTTTCCGTTGATCCGCCTGAGGGCGGACGTGGTCGATCAGGGCTCCGCTGCAGGAACCCGTGGCTCAGACGTCAGACGGAAGGCGGACCGCGTAATGGCGGGCGGAGCCGCAGCGGGGCGGTGACCGGTTCAGCGGGGTCGGCGTCAACTCCGTGACGCTCGATATATAGGATCGCTGCCGCCAACTCGATCGGTGGCGCGGAGGACAGCAGCGGCGCTGTCGCTGCGGAAAACGCACATGGTGCTTGATCGCCCGGAAGATTGTCTTGTTTATGGGACTTGCCAAGGTCGATCGTGACTGCGGAGGCGCCAGAACAGAGCATTAGCGTCAAGCTGTTGCTGTTTCCGGGCATATAGCCAGCAGGGATTAGGAAACGGGGCGCAAGTGTGATCGCGACGAGCAGCACCGCTGCCATCCGCACCCATATCGCCTTGCCTGAAAGCTGCGTCCCCATGGCGCGGCCGATAGGCGCGGAACGAAGGAAACGCAATCCGGTCAATCCAGCACGATCGCGTCAGGGTCGCCGTCTGCCAGGATGCGTCGCGCGGCACGTCGCGCAAAGCGCAAGGTCTCCACTTTGCGACGTGCCGCCGCGAGCGGCCTGACGGCTGCTTCACGCAGGATTGCTGCGTCGTAGCGATCGGCCACGATCAACCCGCATATATTCGGCATGAATCCCTCTTCCTGAAATGGATCGAGATTGAAGCCTTGCGGCACTGCCCAGAAAAAACGATCGCAATACTCCAGATATTCAGGCCACTTGCAGTCCCCGCGCAGGTCGGCGCGCGATACCTTGATTTCGACGATGACGACGTGGCCCCGGCTGTCGAGCGCCATGACGTCCGCCCGCCGCCCATTTCCCAGCGGCACTTCGCACAATGCTATCAGGTCATGCCGGAACAACAGCCGCGAGACACCGCGCGCAACGTCGCCCGCGATAAGTGGTGAGTCTTCGAAACAGGCTTCCATGATTCGTTAATAGAACAGGACGTGAACAGATGAAAGCCCTGAGGATTACAGGATCTGCAGGGTTCAGCGCGCCCGTGCGAGCCGCGCCTTGAGCGTTTTCGGTGGCGGCGCGACCAAAAAACCGAAGCTGACCGTGCCGTTTCGTGTCTCGATCGCGTGATGCAACCGATGGGCCTGGACGATACGCTTCATGTAAGTTGATCGCGGCACATAACGGTGAGCGATACGGCGATGAACGATCACGTCGTGAAAAATGAAATAAATCGCGCCATAGGCGGCAATGCCGCCGCCGATCCAGGCATAGAGCGCGCCATGGCCGAGCCCGATGCCCCACCAGAACAGGGCGATCGAAGGGATGGCGAAAATCGCCGCATACCAGTCATTCGCCTCGAACATGCCGGTGCGCGGGCGGTGGTGGCTGGCGTGGAGAAACCAGCCGGGGCCGTGCATGATCCAGCGATGCGCGGCGTATGCGACGCCCTCCATCGCCGCGATGGTGATGACGAACAGCAATGGGCCGGCCAGATAGTGCACAATCGCCATATAGGCGTTCGTTCATCCTTGCGTCACCCCAAAGGTGATTGAAACAGCCTGTTTTTTCAGGGATGCGAATCATGCGCGGATATTTGCTTCTATTTTTGTGGGCCTCCTTGCTGACGGGCTGCACCACGGTTTCGCCGGAGGCGCGCGTTCGCACCAAATTGATTGAAGCCGGATTGAAGCCGAAGATGGCTGACTGCATGGCGGAACGACTGGTCGATCGGCTTTCCATCGCCCAGCTCAAGCGGCTCGGTTCCCTCGGCAAGTTGCAGCGCGACGATCCCCGCACGATGACAATCGACGATTTCCTCTACCGCCTGCGTGCGCTCGATGATCCGGAAATCGTGAAGGTGGTCACGAAGGCCGGGTTCGGATGTGCGATCGCTGTATGAGCAGCGCTTGATCAAGCATCCGCTCGTACGCCGGCGGAACAAATGCAAACTCCATGATGGGCAGGCCTCCTGACACTTTCCTTGTGCGCCGCGATATGCTTTAGGCCATCGCAATCGACATGGATTCTCTACAGGACAGGCTCAACGCATGAATATTCACGAATATCAGGCCAAGGAATTGCTGGCCAAGTTCGGTGTCGCGATTCCGGCCGGCTATGCCGCACTCTCTGTTGACGAGGCCGTTGCCGCGGCTGGCAAGCTGCCTGGGCCATTGTATGTCGTGAAATCCCAGATCCATGCCGGCGGCCGTGGCAAGGGCAAATTCAAGGAACTCAGCCCAGACGCCAAGGGCGGTGTCCGCCTGTCCAAGACGATCGACGACGTGCGTGCGAACGCAACAGACATGCTGGGCAACACGCTTGTCACAATTCAGACTGGTGAAGCTGGCAAACAGGTCAACCGCCTTTATGTCACCGATGGCGCCGACATCGCGAAGGAATATTATCTTTCGATGCTGGTAGATCGGAAGAGCGGCCGTATCGCGATGATCGTTTCCACCGAGGGCGGCATGGACATCGAAACTGTCGCCCACGATACGCCGGAAAAGATCACGACGATCACGATCGATCCAGTCGAAGGCTTCCAGCCGCACCATGGCCGCGCCGTCGCGTTCGCGCTCAAGCTTTCGGGCGACCTCAACAAGCAGGCCGCTAAGACCGCCGAGCAGCTGTACAACGCCTTCATCGGCACGGATATGTCGATGCTCGAAATCAATCCGCTCGTCGAAACCACGGACGGCAAGATCCTGGTGCTCGATGCGAAGGTGAGCTTCGATTCCAACTCGCTCTATCGTCACCCGGACATCCTTGCGTTGCGCGACGAGACGGAAGAAGATCCGGCTGAGATCGAAGCTTCGAAATATGATCTCGCCTACATTAAGCTCGATGGCGACATTGGCTGCATGGTGAACGGCGCGGGCCTTGCGATGGCGACGATGGACATCATCAAGCTGCACGGCATGTTCCCGGCCAACTTCCTCGACGTTGGCGGCGGCGCGACCAAGGAAAAAGTGACGGCTGCGTTCAAGATCATTCTAAGCGACCCGGCCGTGAAGGGCATCCTCGTCAACATCTTCGGCGGCATCATGCGCTGCGACATCATCGCGGATGGCATTGTTGCCGCCGCCAAGGAAGTGAACCTTTCGGTGCCGCTGGTGGTTCGCCTCGAAGGCACCAATGTCCAGCAGGGCAAGGACATTCTCGCCAATTCCGGCCTGCCGATCGTATCGGCCGACGATCTGGGCGATGCTGCGAAGAAGATTGTGGCCCAGGTAAAGCAGGCGGCGTAAATTTTTGAACAGTCGTACCCGCGCACGCGGGAATCCGTAAACTCCAGCGCCAGAGACGATGGATCCCCTTTTTTGCGGGGATGACGTGCGTAGAAAAGGATGGGATTATGAAGATCCTCGTGCCCGTGAAACGGGTTATCGATTATAATGTGAAGCCGCGCGTGAAGATGGACGGCAGCGGCGTTGATCTTGCCAACGTCAAGATGTCGATGAATCCGTTTGACGAAATCGCCGTCGAAGAGGCGATCCGCCTGAAGGAAAAGGGTGTTGCAACCGAGATCATCGCCGTTTCGATCGGTGAGGTGAAGGCTCAGGAGACGCTGCGAACTGCGCTTGCCATGGGCGCGGATCGCGCGATCCTGATCGTATCGGAAACCGAGGTAGAGCCACTGGGTGTCGCCAAGATTCTTGCCAAGATCGTTGAGGAAGAAGCTCCCGGCCTGGTCATCCTCGGCAAGCAGGCGATCGATGACGACAGCAACCAGACGGGCCAGATGCTGGCCGCGCTTACCGGCCGCCCGCAGGGAACATTCGCCTCGAAGGTCGAGGTCGAAGGCGACAGCGTGAAGGTCACGCGCGAAGTGGATGGCGGTCTTGAAACGGTGAGCCTTAAGACGCCGGCGATCATCACAACCGATCTCCGGCTCAATGAGCCCCGTTACGCATCGCTGCCGAACATCATGAAGGCAAAGTCCAAGCCGCTCGCTCAGAAAACGCCGGCGGATTATGGGGTGGACGTAACGCCGCGTCTCAAGACGCTGAAAGTATCCGAGCCGCCAAAGCGGGTCGCTGGCGTGAAAGTGGCCGATGTGGATGAACTTGTCGGCAAGCTCAAGGCGATGGGAGTAGTGGCATGAAGACGCTCGTCTGGGTCGAACATGAAGGCGGCGCGGTAAAGGATTCGACGCTCGCAACTGTCACAGCGGCGGCAAAGCTGGGCGAAGTGCATCTGCTGGTCGTGGGCCAGGGAGTCGGCACGGTGGGTGAAGCTGCCGCGAAGATCGCCGGCGTAAGCAAGGTGCACGTCGCGGACGATGCGGCCTACGCCAACGCGCTGGCTGAAAATGTCGCGCCGCTTGTGGTAGAACTGATGGGGCATCATGATGCTTTCCTCGCGCCTGCCACCGCCAACGGCAAGAATATCGCGCCGCGCGTTGCCGCGCTTCTCGATGTCATGCAGATCAGCGAGATCCTGACTGTGGAGAGCGAAGATACCTTCACCCGTCCTACTTATGCCGGCAATGCGATCGCTACCGTCCAGTCTTCCGACGCCAAGAAGGTCATTACCGTGCGCGGTACGTCCTTCGACAAGGCGGCGCGCGAGGGCGGCTCTGGAACGGTAGAGGCGGTATCGGGCAAAGGCGACGCAGGACTTTCGAGCTTCGTCGGCGCGGAAATTTCGAAATCGGAACGCCCGGAACTTACGTCTGCCAAGATCATCGTTTCGGGCGGTCGTGCCCTGCAGAACGGCGAGAATTTCCATAGCCTGATCGAGCCGCTGGCCGACAAGCTGAAGGCAGGCGTCGGCGCCAGCCGCGCCGCTGTCGATGCTGGCTACGTGCCGAACGATTATCAGGTAGGCCAGACCGGCAAGATCGTCGCACCTGAAGTTTACATAGCAATCGGCATTTCCGGCGCGATCCAGCATCTTGCCGGCATGAAGGATTCGAAGACGATCATCGCGATCAATAAGGACGAAGACGCCCCCATCTTCCAGGTGGCGGACATCGGTCTGGTGGGCGACCTGTTCAAGATCGTGCCGGAACTTACTGAAAAGCTCTAAAAATCGACAGATAGCCATTTGGAAGGCGGCGCCAGCCGCCTTCCTTGTTTTCAAGTCTACCGACTCATTATCGAATAGTTAGCATCACGAGCGTAGCTTCAGTCCAGTTGAAATTGGACGGGCTTTGAGCATGCGCGGATTGTCCCTGGGCCGGTTGTTCATGATCGGACTGGCTTTACTGGTTGGCGGATGCTTTTTCGCCTGGGATCGTATCAGCAGCCTCTGGACCTATGAGCAGGTCGCCGCGCGGATCGAATCCATCAAGGTCCAGTGCCGCTTCGATGATATGACCGAGGACCGCGATTGCCGGGAAATCGAGGCGCGCCATAAGCGCGATCCGCGATATCATGGTATGACTGTCCGCCGGAATACAATTATCCGGGTCCGCTATCTGTCACCAGCGGACAGCAAACAACACATCGGCACGCTGCGGTTCGCGGGGGATATGGCCAGGCTCTATGGCTACACGACCGGTGGTTCGGCCTTCATCATGGCCAACAGCTGGGATCCGAAGAAAATCCGCCAGCTGTGACGCGTCTCGACGCCTAATTTCTCGACATGCGATTCCAAGCATCGAGGCTTGCGATCTTGTAGGCCTCGGCAAGCGTCGGATAATTGAACGTGTTTTCGATGAAGTAGTCGATTGTGCCCTTCAGGTTGAGCACGGCCTGCCCGATATGGACCAGTTCGGTGGCGCCTTCGCCAACGATGTGAACGCCGAGCAAGCGGCGGGTTTTTAGTGAGAAGATCATCTTCATCATCCCGCTGGTGAGCCCCATGATGTGGCCGCGGGAGGTTTCGCGGAAGCGCGCGATGCCGCATTCATAAGGAATGCCACGCTGCCTGACTTCTTCTTCCGTCATTCCCACCGTCGAGATTTCGGGTACGGAATAAATACCATAAGGGAAAAATTCCGGCGGCGGCGGTGGTTCAAGGCCGAAGGCGTGACAGGCAGCGAGACGCCCCTGTTCCATCGACGTGGAGGCAAGGCTCGGAAAGCCGATAACGTCGCCGGCGGCGTAAATGTGCGGGACGGCGGTCTGCATGGTCCGCGGCTCGACCGCGATCCGGCCGCGATGATCGACCGAAAGGCCAGCCGCTTCCAGATTCAGGCTATCCGTTGCGCCGATCCTGCCGGCTGCAAACAGAAGCATCTCGTTGGAAACGCGCCGTCCGTCCGCCATCCGGCAATGGGTTCGCCCGCCTTCAACCACGATCTCTGTCACGGGAGAGCCCAGGCGCAGGCCGACATTGCGGTCCCGCAGGTCATGGACGAATTCCTCGATCAGTTCCTTGTCGATGAAGTCGAGAAAGGTTTCGCGTGGTTCGATCAGCGTGACCGCGACGTCCAGCGCGCTGAAGATCGTCGCATATTCAACGCCGATCACGCCCGCGCCGATAACGGTAAGGCTACGGGGCAAATGCGGAATGTCGAGGATTTCGTCGCCGTCGAACACGCTGACGCCGTCAAAGGGCACATGGGCTGGCCTGAACGGCCGGGTGCCGACGGCAAGCAGGATATGATCGGCGGTGCAGGTCCAGCTTTCCCCGGTATCTGCAGCGACGGCGATGGTGTGCGGATCGATGAATCGACCCTCGCCGATCAGTGCTTTCACCCCGTTTCGGCTGAACTGATGTTCCAGCACCTCTACTTCATGGTCGAGTGTCTTGTGCAGCCGGGACATAAGGTCTTCGGCCGAAATATCCTGTTTCACGCGGTAGGCACGGCCGTAAAACCCGCGTTCGCGCCATCCCGAAAGGTTGAGCACGGTCTCCCGCAGCGTTTTTGATGGGATTGTGCCGGTATGAACCGAAACTCCGCCCACCCGCCGGCCTCTTTCGATGACCAGTACCGATTTGCCGAGCTTTGCCGCCTGCACGGCCGCGCGCCGGCCCGAAGGACCGCTGCCGATGACGATCAGATCATAATGATGCTGCATTGCATCAGCCCCGATAAGCGAAAAGGAAGGCAGTCCTTATCGCCGTAACAAGACAAGTTAAGGTTAACGCGCCTTTAGGTACACATAATTATCGGGCCGATTTTGCGAAGCGTAATACCGTATAACCCACCAACGCTGACAGCAACGATCCGCCCAGCACCCCGATCTTGACCTCATCGATGTGTAGGGCATCCGTAAAGGCGAGGCTGCCTATGAACAGGCTCATCGTGAATCCAATCCCGCATAGCAGGGCGACGCCGTAAATCTGCGGCCAGCTTGCGTTGGTTGGACGATCACCCAGTTGGAACGCGACGGCCAGGCGGACGCAGGAGAAGATACCGATTTGTTTGCCAAGAAACAGTCCGAGCGCCACGGCCAGCGACAAAGGCGCAAAAATCACTTCCCATCCACCACCCAACGCCACCCCGGCATTGACGAAACCGAACAGCGGCACGACACCAAATGCGATCCAGGGGTGAAGCGCATGCTCCAGGCGATGAAGAGGAGAATCCGCCGCATCGGGCCTGCCGGGTGTGGACCGGATCGGTATTGCAAAAGCAGCGAGCACGCCCGCGACCGTCGCATGGACGCCAGAAATCAGCACGGCCAGCCACAGCAATCCCGCGAGCAGCAGATATGGCAGAAGGCTCCTTATGCCCATGCGATTGAGCACGAACATGATCGCCAGAATTACCGCTGCGGCCAGCAGGGCTTGGACATTGAGGCCCGCAGTGTAGAAAAAAGCGATGATAGCAACGGCGCCCAGATCGTCGGCGATGGCAACGGTGGTGACGAATATCCGCAGACTGCCTGGCACGCGCTTGCCCAGCAAAGCCAGTACGCCAATGGCAAATGCAATGTCGGTGGCAGCGGGGATCGCCCAACCATGGGCTAGGGTTGGGCTGCCCTTGACCGCCAATAGATAAATGACGGCCGGGACGATCATACCGCCCGCAGCTGCGATCAGCGGCAACAATCGATCGGACCAGCGTGCGAGATGCCCGTCCAGAAGCTCTCGTTTGATCTCGAGACCGACGACCAGGAAGAACAGGCTCATCAATCCGTCATTTACGATGTGCTGGAATGTCCATCCGAACAGAGCGCGGTGGAGAAATTCGAAATATCCTTCGGCGAGAACGCTGTTTGCCACAATCAACGCGAGAGCCGCCGCGATGATGAGAACGACGCCTCCCGCAGCCTCCTGGTGAAGGAAGTCGCGCAGGACGGAACGCGCACGGTGTAAAGGCTTCGTAATCACGCGTACGACCTATCAGTTCGTGGTGAATCGCGCATGCCAAAACGGTTTAGCGAAGCTTTTACCAATATCTTGGCATTACGCTGCATTACCGAGCGAATTGCGGGGAGAAAAAGTTCAATGCTTTATTGGCTGGACGTCTCTGCGCGTGAGATGATGCTGTTCGCTGCCGTGGGTTTTCTGATCAGCGGAATAGACGACCTTTTTGTTGATCTTCTATGGCTGGGCCGATCACTTTGGCGACGACTTGTCATCTTTCAGAAGTACAGTCCCGCGACCATAAACAGTCTTGCGCCACCAGCCCATCCTGGAAAAATCGCTATCCTCATCGGTGCCTGGGCTGAGTCTCCCGTAATCGGCGCGATGCTACGCGCGGCATTGGCCCGCATAGAGCACGACGATTACCGTATTTATGTCGGCACCTATGCCAACGATGCTGCAACCGTGCGGGTCGTTGCCGAAGTGGCGCGAGAGGATCCCCGGATCAGGCTCGTTGCGGGGCAAGTCATTGGTCCGACGACAAAAGGCGAATGCTTGAACCGCGTGTGGGCAGCGCTGGTCGATGATGAGCGCAACGAGAATATCCGGTACAAGGCTGTCGTCCTGCACGATGCCGAGGACGTGCTGCATTCAGCGGAGCTCGCGCTGTTCGATCGAATGATCGAGCGCTTCGATCTCGTTCAACTGCCGGTATTGCCGCTGCGAAACGAAGCGTCGCGCTGGGTTGCCGGACATTATTGCGACGAATTTGCCGAGGCCCATCATCGTCAGCTGGTTGTTCGCGAAGCGATCGGCGCTGGTATTCCGCTGGCGGGTGTGGGCTGCGCGATCAGCCGCGCGGCGATGGAGCGCATGGCGGAGATCGGCAAGGGGCGCCCGTTCGATGAAGCCAGCCTGACTGAGGATTACGAGATTGGCTTGCGGCTGGCGGATCTGGGCCATGGCGCCGCGTTTGTAACCGTGCCGCTTACCGCGGGAGCCAACCCGATCGCGATTCGTGCGCATTTTCCGGATACGATCACCACTGCTGTGAGGCAGAAGACGCGCTGGATGATCGGCATCGCGCTGGCGGGATGGGATCGACTGGGCTGGCGTGGCGGCTGGGCCGAATGGTGGATGCGCTTGCGCGATCGACGTGCGTTGCTGGCGGCGCTCGTGCTGGGCGTCGCCTACCTTGCGCTGGCGCTTTACGGCCTCTCAACGATCGGCCATTTCATCGCCTTGAGCGACGCACTGCCTCTCTCGAGCGGGCTCAGCACGTTGCTGTGGATCAATGCGGCGCTGCTCGTCTGGCGGGCGATGATGCGGTTTCATTCCGTCCGGCACTTTTATGGATGGCGAGAAGGATGTGTCGCCGTTCTTCGGATCGTGCCGGCAAACATAATCGCGATGATGGCGGCGCGACGGGCGCTCTTCCAATATTGGCGCCTTTTGAAAGGCGACAATGTGCGCTGGGATAAGACTACGCACGTCTTTCCCGAGACGCTGCCGATCGAATGAGCGGTCCCGGCGCTCCCTTGCGCTTTCTGGCGCTGTTGCTGTTGCTGTGGGTCGGCGCGCGCGCGGCTTGGCTGTGGAGCGAGCAGGCGCGGGACACTTCTCGCGCAGCCACGTCCATTATGGATAAAATACCGGCAAACAAATCTGTCTCAACGACCAGGAAGGCGGATGCCGTGCCGTCGCTCATTCTATCGCCTGGGCAAAGCGATTTATCCCGCGATAAGAAGCCCGAGCGCGATACGATCCAGGCCAGGCGTGATCGTCCGCTGGCAAATGGCTGGACTGCGAAGAAGAAAGAAAATGTGCGGATGGCTCTGATTGGGCCGCACACTGCGCGCCAGTCACCCTCGTTTACCGCGCCGGACGCACCGGTGGTCTCAGATGAGCCCGAAAGCGCTCGGCCAACTTCACGCTGGTCGGGCACGGCATGGTTGTTCGGGCGGAAAGGCGCGGATGCAGAATCGCTTGCGACCACGGGCCAGCTTGGCGGTTCACAGGCGGGTGCGCGCCTGCGTTGGCGAGTCAATAGTGATGGGCCTGCCATCACGGCACTTACGGCACGCATTTCCACGCCTCTCGAACAACGGAATGCAGCGGAAGCGTCTATCGGGGCGGAATGGCACCCGCTCCGCGGCAAACCGCTGTGGGTTGCGGTTGAACGGCGGGTCGCGCTGGGCAAGGCCGCGCGCAACGCCTGGTCTGGATATGTCGCTGGTGGAATCTGGAAACCGGATTTGCCCCTTGGCACTATAGCGGAAGGCTATGTACAAGCTGGGCTCGTGGGTGCGAAAAGCCGTGATCTGTTTGCGGACGGCGGCCTGCGGCTCAGTAAACCGATCGCCGATGAAGATGGCGTGCGGGCAGGGGTCGGGATATGGGGTGCGGCCCAGCCTGGCGTATCGCGGGTGGATGTCGGCCCACAGATGATCGTTCCTGTCGCCGTCGATACGCAAAGGTTCAGCATCTCGATCGATCTGCGCGTGCGGGTCGCAGGCAATGCCGCGCCCGGATCGGGACTCGCGGTGACATTGGGCACGGATTTTTGACAGGGCAGTTTGCATGGGGCGCCTAATCGGTTAGCCATCGCCTGCCATGCATCTTTACCTCCCCATTGCCGGCCTGTCCGTCAATATCCTGGTCATCATCGGCCTTGGCGGGGTCGTGGGTATTCTCTCCGGCATGTTCGGGGTCGGTGGCGGTTTCCTCACTACACCGCTTCTCATTTTCTACGGCATCCCGCCCGCCGTTGCGGTTGCGTCCTCTGCGCCACAGCTCACCGGCGCAAGTGTGTCGGGCGTTCTCGCACATCGCAAGCGCGACGGCGTCGATATGCAGATGGGAGCGGTTCTGGTGGCGGGGGGCGCCGTCGGCTCGGTCGCCGGTGCATATATGTTTCAGGCGCTCCAGGCGAGCGGGCAGATCGATATGGTGGTCGGGATTCTCTATGTCGTTCTGCTGGGCGGCATCGGCCTAACCATGGGAAAGGAAGCCATAGGAAGCCTGGTCGCCGTTCGCAGTGGTCAGCCAGCGCCGCGCAAGCTCAATCGACACAATCCGCTGATCGCGGCATTGCCGCTGCGATGGCGCTTCTATCGTTCCGGCTTGTACATCTCCCCGCTTGCGCCCTTGGGACTTGGTTTTGCGACGGGTATTCTTACTGCGCTGATGGGGGTTGGTGGCGGCTTCATTCTGGTTCCCGCGATGATCTATCTGCTGGGCATGTCAACACGCGTGGTCGTGGGAACCTCGTTGTTCCAGATCCTCTTCGTCACGATGGTGACCACGATGATGCATTCGCTTACGACCCGGTCTGTCGATATTGTTCTGGCGACCTTGTTGCTTATCGGCAGCGTCACAGGCGCACAATTTGGCGCCCGCTTTGCTCAGAAGGTCAAACCTGAATATCTCCGCCTCTTGTTGGCGTTGATGGTTCTCATCGTTGCGTTTCGCATGGCCTTGGGGCTGACGTGGCGGCCTGACGAAATCTACTCGGTGCAGCCGTTGTGAATCGACGCCACCGGGCAATGCTGTTCTTCGCGCCCCTGCTTCTGGCTGCCTCGTCTCCCAAACTCGTTCCCGATGTATCACAGCGCCGTATCGACATAGTCTATAGTTTCACCGGCGCTGAATTGCTGCTGTTCGGTGCGATTCTTTATCCGGGGGGACGGGTGCCCGATCGGCCGGTTGATATCGCCGTGGTGCTGCGGGGACCGGATGAATCCATCGTCGTTCGCGAAAAGCAGAAGATTGCCGGGATCTGGATCAATGCAGCAAGCACGCGCTTCCAGTCCATGCCTTCATTCTATGCGGTTGCTGCATCCCGGCCCGTGGAGGCGCTGGTCGACGAACGAACGGCTGCAATCTACGAACTGGGCGTCGGCAATCTCCAATTGTCTCCCTCCAGTCTGGATACGGCGGAAGAACAAAAGCGTTTCGAGGCCGGATTGGTGGATCTCAAACGGCGCAACGGCCTTTACGTTGAAGTTGCGAGAGGTGTCGAAATCACTGATGGAGTGCTTTATCGCGCCAGAATTACCATTCCGGCACGGGTGCCTGTCGGAAAATATACTGCGGAAACTTTCCTGATCCAGGATGGGCGCGTGCTTGCCGCTGCCGTACGCGATGTCGAGATCGACAAGTCTGGTTTCGAACGATTTGTTGCTGCAGCAGCGCAGAATAACGGCTTCATATACGGCCTCTGCGCAGTGATGATTTCGCTGCTGTTTGGTTGGGCAGCGAGCGCGTCGTTCAACCGCTCCTGATCGGCGTTGCTGGTTTTTTAACGTCTCCTGCGTACGAATCGCTGTGATGTATCACACGTAATCGGGGACGGTATGAACGATTTGACGGGAATGCACGGCTTCGGCCGTGCGGCGGGATCAACACCGCTTGATGCAACCGTCGAGATCGGACGGGTGATCGACGTGTCCGGATCGGGCTCCAGGATTACGCTCGATGGACCAATCCTCAATATGTTGTCGGATAGTGAAGATCCTGCCATTTCGACGGCGGGGAATATCGGCAACCACGTCAAGGTATCGGTTGGCAGGCGCTGGCTGGTTGCGATCGTCCGCACCATGAAGCTCGCCGAAGCCGATGGCGACCTGATTCTCGCGGACGTTGATTTCATTGGCGAAGGCCTTGCGGACAATGAAGGTCGGTTAATTCATTTCCGGCGGGGCGTGACCCGCTATCCCGTTCCCGGCGCCCGCATCTATCCGATCGATAGCGCTGACCTGAAACAGATGTTCTCGCCCGATTCCCGTGCGCATGTGGAGATCGGCACCATTTATCCGACATCGGATGTTCGCGCGGCACTCTATATCGATCAATTCCTTGGCAAGCATTTCGCCCTGCTCGGATCGACCGGCACCGGCAAATCGACTTCGACCGCGCTGATCCTGCACAAGATCTGCGAGCATGCGCCAAATGGCCATATCGTCATGATCGATCCGCACGGTGAATATAGCGAGGCGTTCAAAACCACGGGCGCGATCTTCGACGTCAGCAATCTCGCGATGCCATATTGGCTGATGAATTTCGAAGAACATTGCGAAGTGCTCGTCACGGGCGCTGGCGATCAGCGGCAGCAGGATTGCGACATCCTGGCCAAATGCCTTCTTGCCGCACGTGCGAAGAGCCGCATCGCTGAAGGACTGGGCAAGCTCACCGTGGACAGCCCGATCCCCTATCTGCTGACGGACCTGTGCAACATCATTCAGGCGGAGATGGGTAAGCTGGAAAAGGCGGGGACGAGCGCCCCCTATATCCGGCTGAAAACGAAGATCGACGAGATTCGCGCCGATCCACGCTACACCTTCATGTTTTCCGGCGCGATGGTCGGCGACAGCATGGCCGGCTTCATTTCAAAGATTTTCCGGCTGCCGGGCGACGGCAAGCCCATTTCCATCATCGACGTTTCCGGTGTTCCGTCGGATATCGTTTCGGTCGTGGTCGCGATGCTGTCCCGGATGGTATTTGACTATGCAATTTGGGCGCGCGCGGAAGAACAGAATCCGGTGCTGCTCGTTTGCGAGGAAGCGCATCGATACGTTCCTAGTGATCGCGTGGCGACTGGCGCCGCAGTACGCGGCGTGCTGGAGAGGATAGCCAAGGAAGGCCGTAAATACGGCGTCTCGCTCGGGCTTATCACGCAGCGTCCGTCCGATCTTGCGGAAGGCGTGCTCTCCCAATGCGGCACGATCATCTCGATGCGCCTCAACAACGATCGCGATCAGGCTTTTGTGAAGTCGGCGATGCCGGAAGGTGCGCGCGGTTTCCTTGACTCGATACCGGCGCTGCGCAATCGCGAAGCTATCATCTGCGGCGAGGGCGTCGCCATTCCGATCCGCGTTTCGTTTGATGATCTGGCAGCCGATAAGCGCCCTGCCTCGCAAGACCCGGTATTCTCGGAACTCTGGAAAACCGAAGGCGGCGAAACGGAAATGCTCGACCGCGTAATCCATCGCTGGCGGACGCAGGGCCGCTGAGAACGGGAAAAACCGGGATCGAAGCGGCCGGCAGTGCTGGCTCAAAGCATCAAAAAAGATCCTTAGGATCAGCTGACCGATCAAGCGCAGAGCGAGCTACCCCCGCTTTTTCGCATCCTTTTTGGGCACCTCTACAGTCGCGGTTTTCGCTTCTGGCTGCTTTTCCGTCTTGCGTGCAAAGGTTGGAGAAGCCCCGGGACGGACAGCGAGATAATTTGCGAGTGTCGACCGGAATTTCTGGAGTTCGGCCCCGGTAAGCTGGGCTTGGGTCACGAAGCTGACACTCGTCGGGTTAACTGCAATCTGATTGCGGTAGACTTCGAAATGGAGATGCGGCCCCGTTGACATGCCGGTCGACCCGACATAACCGATCACTTCTCCTTGGCGGACGCGTTCGCCGACATGCGCCGCGATCCGGCTCATATGGCCATAGCCCGTGGCCAGACCGCCGCCATGTTTGATTTGCACGAAATTGCCATGGCCGCCATGCCATCCGGAGAAGGAGACGACCCCGTCGGTGACCGCAACGATCGGCGTTCCCATTGCCGCGCCGTAATCGACGCCGCGATGGAAGCGCGTATAACCAAGCAGCGGATGAAGACGCATGCCAAACGAGGAAGTCAGGCGTGCGCCTGCCACCGGACGCTGGAACGCACCGCGCGACTGGCCGACACCTGATGCCTCGAACCATTCGGTGCGCCCGCCGGTTGTCCATTTCAGCAGGCGAACCTTGCGCTTGCCCTGATCCAGTCCGCCGTACAGCAAGTCGCCAATCTCGACTTCGCCGGTCTCGGCACGGCGCTGCGCGATGACGAGGTCGAACTGATCGCTAGCCTTGATGTCGCGCGCGATGGAAAGATGGCCGGCCAGTGCACGCAGATAGGTTTGGACCGCACTGGCGGGAGCGCCGGCGCCGCGTGCCGCGACATAAAGCCCCGAGCCTACGCGTCCCTGGATCCGCAAGGGCGTATCATCGACGGCGATTGGCATCCGGCGAAGACGAAGCGCGCCGCCCGTTTCCGGCCGTTCGACGGCAAGCGCCAGATCCAGCCGGGCGCGGAACTTGATTTCCTGTAGAGGGCGAGCCTCGTGCTTGTTGGCGCGGCGGCCCATGACGATGTCCATCCGCGTGCCAGCGTCGATCGAGCCCAATGGCACCGCGCTGGCGACGAGATCGCCCACCGTCTTGGCTTCGGCGTCGGAAACCCCGGCGCGCTCCAGCGAACGAATAAATCCGTCGCCTTGGCCAAGCGTTGCGGTGAGTTCGATGCGGGGCCGTTCGGGCGTGTCTTCCAGCAGTTCTACCGCTTCGGTGGCCGCCATGCGGCGTCCGGTGTCAGCACCATAAGCGAGCGGTGAGAATGAAAGCGCGCGTTCTTCCTGCCACTGTACTTCAGGCAAGGTTGCGGATTGGGCGCCGGGCAACGGCGCGAAATCCGGTCGCAGCGACCAGGCCGACGCGCATAGCGCAAAGCAGATGGCAGCACCGCGGCACCAGTCGCGGGAGCCGATGCGGGAGCCAAGATCAACGACGAAATCGGTTTCTTCGATCCAGTGGCGAATATTTTGCGCAAGATCGCGAACGGGTGTCGTGTCGGCCGGCAATGGCTTAAGCGCGCGATCAAGCGACAACATCGCAGTGCCGCCAGCCGCGCCAAACCCTGGATCATTACGTTGGTACAAGGCCAGTCCGCCCCCGTATCGCCTTATCGCCGTTTATCCATGATTTGGAGCCCGGATCGATGAAAGGACTGTGGCGGATAAGGGTTAATGTCAAATTAAACCAGTGATTTCCCCTGATTGCTTGCGACGAACGGTAGCTTTTCGGCTGGTGAACCGAAATGGCCAGTGGAACTTTAATTTGGCTTGCGCTGCCTCATCAACATGCCGATGTTGTCGTTATGGCCGCGTTCGATCCATCACCGCCGGTTGCGGTCCTGGGCCCAACCAATACCGGCAAGACCCATCTCGCCATTGAGCGGATGTGCGGTCATTCGTCGGGGATGATTGGTTTTCCGCTGCGGTTGCTGGCGCGCGAAGTTTACGATCGCGTTGTGAAGATCAAGGGCAGGGATCAGGTTGCGCTGATCACCGGTGAGGAAAAAATCCTGCCTGCCAAGGCGCGCTGGTTCATGTGCACGGCAGAATCCATGCTGCTCGATCGCGAGTTCGCTTTTGTCGGGCTGGACGAAGCGCAACTGGGCTCAGATCCCGAACGGGGACATGTGTTTACGGAGCGGTTGTTGCGTGCGCGGGGTCGTGAGGAAACGATGATCCTTGGATCGGATGCCCTGCGTCCGATGCTGCGAGCGCTCATCCCCAGGGTCGACATCATCTCGCGGCCCCGCTTCTCGACGCTGAGCTATGCCGGCTCCACGAAGCTTTCACGCCTTCCGCCGCGTTCGGCGATCGTCGCTTTCTCGGCGGAGGAAGTATATGCCGTTGCCGAAATGCTGCGCCGTCTGCGCGGCGGTGCTGCGGTTGTAATGGGCGCGCTTTCGCCACACACGCGCAATGCCCAGGTTGCCATGTTCCAGGCGGGCGAGGTGGATTATCTGGTGGCGACCGACGCCATCGGCATGGGCCTGAACATGGATGTGTCCCACGTGGCTTTTGCCTCGCTGCGCAAGTTCGACGGGCGGCGCCAACGGCGCCTCACCGTTGCCGAGATGGCGCAAATCGCCGGTCGGGCCGGACGGCATCAGCGTGATGGAACATTCGGCACCCTGAGCCTGGAGGGCGGCGGGGCGACCTTCGAGCCGGAGGAGATAACGGCGATCGAGGAGCATCGCTTCCCCCCGCTTGATCATCTTTACTGGCGCGAGGGACAACCGCGTTTTTCCAGCCTCGATGCGCTGATCGCCGATCTTGAGCAAAAGCCCGATCATCCGGTTCTTCGTGCCGCGCCGGAAGCGATCGACCTTACGGTGCTGAAGCGCCTCGCAGACGAAGCCTGGGTGCGTGAACGTGTTCGTCAACGCGGCATGGTCACCCGGCTTTGGGCGGCCTGTGGACTTCCCGACTTCCGCAAGACGGGGGCGGAAACCCACGGCAGGTTGGTGGGTACCATCTTTCGCCATCTGAGCGAGGGCAAGGGACACCTGCCGGTTCCGTGGTTTGCCGAGCAGCTGGCCCGGCTGGATACAGTGGCGGGCGACGTGGAAACGCTTGCCGATCGCATCGCTGGCATTAGAACGTGGGCCTATATTGCGCATCGACCGGACTGGCTGGCGGACCCCGCGCAATGGGCAGAGCGCGCGCGTGCCATAGAAACCCGCCTGTCCGATGCGCTTCACCAGCGTCTGACCCAGCGCTTCGTGGATCGGCGCACAGCCGTGTTGATGCGCGACCTTGGTGCGCGCGGTGTCGATATGCTGCCGGTCACGATCGCAGCGGATGGCGAGGTCGCCGTTGACGGCGAACCGATCGGGCGTCTGGAGGGTTTTCGTTTCCAGACTGATCCGGCGGCGCGCCTTGTCGATAAAAAGCGCTTGCTTGCTGCGGCGGAACGCCGCCTGGGCAGCGAGCTCGGCAAACGTGCGCTGGCGCTCGCGAAGGATGACGACAGGGCATTTTCCCTTGCGACCGATCCCGGCCGGCCGGTCGCGATTTTCTGGCGAGGCGACGTCGTCGCGAGGTTTGAGCGCGGCAAATCGCTTTTCGCGCCGCGCATCATGCTGCATCGCGCGCTCGAAATCCTGCAACCGGCGGAGCGGCGCGCTGTGGAAACCCGGCTTGCCGCATGGCTGGCATCCATGATTGCGCAGACACTGCCCGCGCTGCTGCGGCTCACCGATGCCGCGCGTGACGGAGCAATTCCTGCGCCGCTGCGCGCTCTTTTTGCGCCGGTCGCGAATGCCGGAGGCACGATCGCTCGCGCTGCGATTGATACCGCGGTTACTGCCCTGGATCGCTCATCGCGCCCTTCGGCAGGCAAGCTGGATGTGAAGATCGGAGCGCTGGATATATTCGTACCGGCGGTGCTGAAGCCGGAGGCGATACGCTGGCGCCTCGCACTGTGGGCCATTCAGACAGGTCAGATGATGCCGTTGCTGCCTCCGCCCGGCGCCGTAACAGTTGCAACCCCGAAGGATTCGGTTATCGCATCAGCCTGGGCGACCGCCGGCTATCGTGGCGTCGGCATCCAGATGTTGCGGATCGATATGGCGGAAAGGCTGGCCCGGCAATTTCACGACGCGCGCGCGCGTCGAAGCGCGGAGCAGATGCCGTTCGAGCCGGATACCGCATTTGCCATCTCGCTGGGCCTTCATCCGGAAAGTCTCGCCCGCTTGCTTGGCGATCTGGGTTTTCGGAAGGGACCGGATGGCTGGGTATGGCGGGGGCGCCCTTTCCGAACCGGCAAAATCGTGCAGCATGAAAAAGACAATGCGTTCGCTGCGCTCAAGATATTGCAGGGCAAGCATGGCTGAGGCCAGCATGCGGATCGACAAGTTTCTATGGTTCACCCGTTTTGCCAAGACCCGGACGATAGCTCAGGAAATAGCAGAAAACGGCCATTTGCGGATCGACGGCAGGCCCATCGACCGTGCGCACAGCCCGATAAGGATCGGATCGGTGTTGACCTTTGCGCACCACGGCAGGGTACGGGTAGTACGGGTCGAATGCCTTCCTGCGAGACGGGGCTCACCCGCAGAAGCCGCATCCTGCATAGCGGATCTATCACCGCAGTGAACCTGGGGTGCAGACCCATTATTTACGAGGATCGCGACCTCGTAAATAATGGGTCTGCACGCTAGCTACGGTTGACGTGGAAGCCGGCCCGACATAGCAGGGCCTGATCGTTTTGGAGCTCGATAAATGACCTACGTTGTCACTGACGCCTGCATCCGCTGCAAATATATGGATTGCGTGGAAGTATGTCCCGTGGATTGTTTCTACGAGGGCGAGAACATGCTGGTGATCAATCCCAACGAATGCATTGATTGCGGCGTTTGCGAACCCGAATGCCCTGCAGAAGCAATCCTGCCCGATACGGAGAACGGCCAGGAAAAATGGCTTGAACTGAACACCAACTTTTCCGCGCAGTGGCCGAACATAACCCGCAAGCGGGAAAGCCCGGCGGACGCCGACGAATATAAGGGCCAGGAAGGTAAGTTCGAGAAATATTTTTCGGCAGAACCCGGCGAAGGCGACTAGACTTCCTTTTCCGCTGATTAGGGACGGAAAAACTGTGCTCGCAAGCTGCGGGCGCATTAATAGCGTAATGCTGGCATATTTCCTACGAATGTGTTACAAGGTTAGTCGTCATGGCGGATGTCCCCCTCATCCGCAGTCTAAAACCGGAGCAATTGCCGCGTGTTCGCGGGTTTCGAACGCTTATACCGCGATTCATGAGACTTGAAGAATGTTTGCGGCAAACTCAAAGAAAGGTTCGCATAAATGGCTGCTAATGCGCTGAGCTTCGTTGTCGGCGATTATGTCGTTTACCCAAAGCACGGCGTTGGCCGTGTCATCGAATTACAGAGCCAGGAAATTGCGGGCACCAAGCTCGAACTTTACGTGCTTCGTTTTGAGAAGGAGAGAATGACGCTCCGCGTTCCGACCAACAAGGCGGAATCCGTGGGCATGCGCAAATTGTCGTCGAACGCGACCATGCAGGAAGCACTGGCGACGCTCAAGGGCAAGCCTCGGATCAAGCGGACCATGTGGTCGCGCCGGGCGCAGGAATATGAAGCCAAGATCAATTCGGGCGATCTCGTTTCGATCGCAGAGGTGGTCCGCGATCTTTTCCGTGCGGATGATCAGCCCGAACAAAGCTATTCCGAGCGTCAGATCTTCGAAGCGGCGACCAGCCGTCTCGCGCGCGAACTCGGCGCGATGGAAGCGACCGACGAACCGGGCGCGCAGGAAAAGATTCTCGATATCCTGCGCAAGGCAGCCGAGGCGAACGCCAAGCTGATGCGGGCCTCAGTCGACGACTGACACCCGATCGGTTGCCGCATGAACAGGTCAAGGGCGGTGCCTCGCGGCGCCGCTCTTTTCTTTTGCGCGGCATATACCGATAAGAGGCCGATGTATCGCCCATTGATCTCCATCGTCGGTCTGGTTTCGCTGCTGTCCGGTGCGCCCGGTCGAGCGGAAGAACGGAATTACAGCGTTACCAGCTTCACGCGCGTCAGGGTGGTCGGACCGGTTAAACTGGTGATCCAGACCGGCCGCACGCCGACTGCCGTGGCGCGGGGAGACCGGCTGGCGATCGACAGGCTTCAGGTGGAGGTCAGCGATGATCTCCTGACGGTCGGGGTAGACCGGTCCAATTGGACGGGGGATTCCACCGCCAAGGATAAAGGGCGGGCCGCACTCTATGTAAGCACCGGCAGCCTCGCAAGCCTTTCGGTCGTCGGGGCGGGCGACGTGGTTGTCGACAAAGTCAGGGGCGGAACCTTCACCCTGATCCTCGCAGGATCCGGCAGCGCCGCGCTTCAGGCGCTCGATGTCGATCAATTGACGGTAGGCATCAATGGCGCGGGTGACGCAGTGCTGGCTGGCAGCGCGAAGCAGGGGAAAATTCGCACACAGGGCAACGGCAATGTGGACGGAGTGAACTTGGCCGTTGACGATGTGGAAGTGTCGTTGATCGGCGCGGGCAATATCCGGCTGAAGGCCAATCGTTCCGCCAAGACGCTGCTCAAGGGATCCGGTCAGATCACCATCGACGGCGGAGCTGCTTGCACGGGGACGCGCGACGGCTCCGGTGACGTGCTTTGCGGCAACGTGGAACAGTAACCCGCGAACTTCGGATTCAGTTGGCTAGAAGATGCCGCCACCGATCATCAGGCGAAGCACACCGACCACGATCACGACGATATTGAGGTTGCGGCCGGTATTCGAGCTTGAAATAGCGCCGATGCCAAGCCCGATCACGGCCAGCGGGATGATGAACCAGTTGGCCCACCCGATCAGCGGAATGAAGGCGACGGCCGCCAGTATGAGCGCTACCGCACCGATCAGCAAAGATATCAGATTGAGCATCGGCACATCATTTCGGGGGCTCTCCGTGACAGCATTAACAGGAAATCGTGGTATCTATACGCTTCATCAACCCCTTCCGGTCTAAAAGTTCGCGATTTTTTCCGGGAGTTCGAGAATGGCGATGCGTACTTACACCAGCCTGGCGGCGCTTGTGCTCGTGCTTGCGGCCTGCGGTGGTGACAAGAACAAGCAGGCCGGTGCCAACGAGGTGGATCCCGCCGTTGCGAACGCGCTGGAGGATCAGATCATGGTCGATCCAAATCTTGCGGCGCAATCAAACCGCTTCAGCGCGCGCGACACCAACAACAATCTCCAGGCGCCAATGCCGGCGACCGGAAAGGGCGGGCCGCCTGCCCCGCATGTCGGCAAGCTGATGCGCGCGCCGGAGCCGGTTTCCGCGAATGGCGGTGGCGGTGTCACGCTCGGACAGCTGGCCAAGGAACAATCGGCCAAGCGGCGCGACACCAAGGCGACGCCGGACTGTGATAAGAATTTCCAGTACAGCATGGGCTGGGCCACCAAGCTGCCGGAAGGCTTCTCGCTCTATCCGGACGCACAAGTAACGGAGGCCGCAGGTAACAATTCCGCGCCGTGCCGGATGCGGCTGATAAGCTTTGCGAGCAAGGCGCCGCTGCAGACACTGATCGATTTCTATTATACCCAGGCCGTGCGCAGCGGCTTCAACGCTGAACACCAGCTTAGCGACGGCGAGCATATTCTGGCCGGCGCCCGTGAAAAGGACGATGGCGCATATTATCTGGTGTTCAATGCGCGCAAGGATGGCGGCACGGACGTGGACATGATCCTCAACCACGGGCGGTAATTGTCCAAAGGGTGGCGGTGCGGCCTTTGCCGCGCTACAGCGCCGCCATGCCACCCCTTCTTCTCGTCATGCTCGGCGGCGCCATAGGCGCCGGTTTTCGCTACAACCTCAGCAAGGTCGCGCTTCAGCATATGGGGCCGGGTTTCCCGTGGGGAACCTGGATCGCCAATCTGCTGGGCGGCTTGCTCATGGGTTTCCTTGCCGGCACCCTGGCGGACATGGCCAAGGATGGAGAGCCGCTGCGCCTGTTCCTCGGCGTCGGCGTGCTGGGCGGCTTCACCACTTTTTCCGCGTTTAGCCTGGAAACATATAACATGCTGGTGCGCGGTGATTACGTTATGGCCGTTGCTTATGCGGTTTCGTCTGTCGCTGGTGCGGTCCTGATGCTTTTCCTCGGCTTGATGCTGACACGGATCTTCGGATGAGCGATCCCGGACGCATCTTCACGGTGGCGGAAGACGATGACGGAATCAGGGTGGATCGGTGGTTCAAACGCCATCTGCCGGATGCGAGCTTCAACATCGTGTCGCGTTGGGCGCGGACGGGCCAGCTGCGCGTCAACGGTAGCCGTGCGACGCCGGGCGACCGGCTGCGGGCTGGGCAGACGATTCGCATTCCGCCAGTGGAAGCCGTGCCGAAACCCGCTGCTGCTGCCGTGAAGCCGAAGCGGGAGCGCCCGCCGCTTCCGCCGGAAGAAATCGAGTTCGCCCAGTCGATGGTGATCCACCGGGACAAGGCGGCACTGGTGCTCAATAAGCCGCCGGGGCTCGCCACGCAGGGCGGCACCAAGACGGACCGGCACGTGGATGGATTGCTCGACGCGCTGACATTCGAAGCCGAGGGCCGCCCGAAGCTGGTCCATCGCCTCGACAAGGACACGTCCGGCGTGCTGCTCGTGGCGCGCTCGGCCAACGCCGCCGGGCATTTCGCCAAGGCATTTTCCAGCCGCACCGCGCGTAAGGTTTACTGGGCGCTTGTCGTCGATGTGCCGTCGATCGAAGACGGGATGATCGAACTGCCGATCGGGAAGCAACCCGGCACCGGCGGCGAGAAGATGTATGTCGACGAAAAGGAAGGTAGCCCCGCCCGCACCCGCTATCGCGTTATCGAGCGCGCCGGCAACCGCGCCTGCTGGGTGGAACTGCAGCCGTTTACCGGGCGTACCCATCAGTTGCGGGTCCACATGGCGGCGATCGGCCATCCCATCGTTGGCGACGGGAAATATGGCGGGCAGGAGGCTTTCCTGACCGGCGGAATCAGCCGCAAGATGCACCTCCATGCCAGGCGCCTGAAAGTAGATCATCCGTCCGGCGGCGTGATCGACGTGACTGCCGAATTGCCGGAGCATTTTGCGGAAAGCCTGGTACATCTGGGATTCGATCAGTCCGCTGGTGATTTGTTGCCGATCGACGAAGTGAAATTCAGTGAAACCCGCGAGGGCAAGAAGCGCGCAATCGAGCAAAAGGCAAAGCAGGCGCGCAAGGCCCGAAAAGGCGAACGGCGGGGCCGGGGCAAGGCCTGATGCATCCCGACGCGTGTTTTTCGTGGACCGATGAAGCCGAAATGCGGGGGTTTGCAAATGAAATAGCCTTTGCCCATCTCTTCGCTGCGACCACGGCGGGCCTGATGGTCGCGCATGCGCCCGTCATCGTAACCGATGAGGGCAATCTCCGCTTTCACCTGGCCCGCAGGAACGCGCTCGCGCGGCATATCGAAGGCGCGTCTGTCCTCGCCAGTATGGTCAGTCCGGATTTCTATGTGAGCCCCGACTGGTATCGCCAAGCCGACCAGGTGCCGACATGGAATTATCGCGCGATCGAAATCGAAGGGCCAGTCCATCGCCTCGATGACGCAGCGCTAATCGAGCAACTCGAGCAGTTGAGTGCTGCACAGGAGGAGCGGCTGGCGCCCAAGCCGGTATGGACGCGCTACAAGATGGCGCCTGGGCGGTTCGAAGCAATGCTGCCGGCGATAATGGCCTACGAGCTTCGTGCGACATCGTGGCGGGGCACGCTCAAGCTCAGCCAGAACAAGAATGAGGCGGATCGTGAAGGGGTGGCGGAGGCGCTTGAGGCGCTTGGGCAGACCGGCAACGCTGATCTTGTACGCAAGGCGCGCCGGCCATGACCAACCGCCTCGCCATTTTCGATTGTGATGGCACGCTGGTGGATAGCCAGGCCAATATCTGCCTTGCGATGGAGGATTGTTTTCAACGGGGTGGACTGGCGGCGCCCGACCGCATGGCCATCCGGCGGATCGTCGGCCTTAGCCTGCTGGAAGCAATGCAGGCGCTTGCACCAGATGCCCATCCCGATCTTCATGTGCAGATGGGTGCGGATTACAAGAGCGCCTTCCAACGGCTTCGTGGCGCTGGAATGGTCGAGGAGCCGCTATTCGACGGTATCATCGAGACGATCGTCGCATTGCGCGAGGCCGGCTGGCTGCTGGGCGTCGCGACGGGCAAGTCCGATCGTGGACTGGCGTTCTGCCTCGCGCATCACAAGATCGATCATCATTTCGCGACCCTGCAGACCGCGGACCGGCATCCCTCCAAGCCGCACCCTTCGATGATCCGTCAGGCGATGGCGGACACAGGGGCGGCGCGCGAAACCACGTTGATGATCGGCGACACCGCGTTCGACATCGGCATGGCGCGCGCCGCCAGCGTCACGGCGGTGGGCGTGGCCTGGGGATATCACCCGCCGGAGGAGCTGGCGGCCGAGGGCGCGGACCATGTCGCGCTGATTCCGGCCGATATCGTTGCATTCGCGAGGACCCGATCATGACGCCTGAAGACCAGGACAAGCTTGCCAAGACCCGTTTTGCCGTGATGAACGCCGCGCGCGCAGGCGGGGTCGCGATCATGCTGCTCGGCATGTTCATCATCGCAAGCGGCGTGATCCAGCCCAAGGAAACGATCGGTACGATCATTTTCGCGGCGGGATTTGCGGAAACGCTCATTCTTCCGCGCATCCTCGCGCGCAAATGGCGGACTCCGCCCGGATCATGAAGCGCTTCTGGAAAGCCGTGGACGTGAGGGCCGCCCCGGATGGCCAGTGGGGTGTTATGCTTGACGGGCGTCCGGTTCGAACGCCGGGCAAGAACCTGCTCCGGGTTTCATCGCCCGCGCTGGCGGATGCCATCGCCGCGGAATGGGATGCCTCGGATCAGGACGTCGATCCGCGGACGATGCCGTTCACTGGCCTGAGCAATGCCGCGATCGATCGGATATCACCGGACCCCGACGCCTTCACCGCGGATCTCGCGAAATATGCGGAAAGCGACGTGCTCTGCTACCGCGCCGAAGATCCCCCAGAACTGGCCCGGCGCGAAGCGGAGCAATGGAATCCGTTGCTGGAATGGGCGCAAAAGCGGTTCGATATTCATTTCGAGATCGTCCACGCGATCATCCATCGCGCGCAGCCCCCCGCCACGATCGTGCGTCTCGCCGCGGCATTGTCGCCAATGGACCCGTTCCAGCTGGCGGCGATGTCTCCCCTGGTGACGATCAGCGGGTCGCTGGTGACCGCGCTGGCGGTGTTTGAAGCGCATATCGACGCCGATACGGGATTTGCGATTACCCACCTCGATGAGATCTGGCAGGCCGAGCAATGGGGCGAGGATCATCTCGCCACCGAAGCGCGCGCCGCCCGGCGGAAGGATTTCGTGACGGCGGCGGCGTTTTTGGGTCTGCTGCGGGGATAGGCATCCGCGCGGAAAGCGGACGGTCCCTCGACTTCGCCCGGAACGAACGGGGACTATTGGAAAGGACCAATAGCTATCCCGACAAGCCGAAATGCACGCACCGTTCGTCCCGAGCGAAGTCGGGGGGACGTGCTTGCCAGCGCCTCCCGTCGACATCCGCCGCTGCGTTTCTGGCCACGAGGCGACGCGCGACGCGGATGATCCCGAACCACTCCCATCCCTCAATTCCGAGAGACGGCGGCCGCCAGCAATAAGGCCGGCGGCTGGCCGCCGCATATTCGATTCCGATCCACTCGTCGCGATAGTTGGTGGGCCTGTTGTTGGGTTTGGTTGAGGAAGTTGAGACATGCCCTTGTGCCTCAACCGGCGTGCCAAAGTTCACACATGGTTCACACCAAAATCACCTGTGTCCGCAATCGCATTCGTGTTGTCGTAATTCAGGTAGTCGTCTTGCCGTACTCGCTGAAAACGGCATCTATCTTGTCAATTACGGGTCGCTCACGGCGCTAACTTCTCTCGGCAAACCGGACACGCGTTGACTACAAAGGGAAAATAAAGACCTGATAGACCACGAAGAATAGACCCATGACCACATGGCCTTTTTATCAATGATAAGCTAGCCAGGACAATCACGACAATACCGAACGATATAAAAAATGCCAGTCTGTCATGATTTAATTCCTTGGGTGACTGAAAAATAAACAGAACAATCGTAGCTAGATACAGCATGGCAAGAACTGTATTGACCATAATGGGATTTATCGAGCGTCGCATATTGCACCAATTACCTACAGATCAGACAGGGTGTTGACTTTGCTACCCAGCGACCTGCGGGTGCAAGGAAGCTCTCGGTTCGCCCTGAGATATAGTTGAATCGAGACATAGATATAGAGGGGGCCGTAGGAGTATAAATACCTGCTCGTGCAAAGCCCCCCGTTCCTATGACGCTAATTGCACTGAATGGCACTGGACCGGTTCCCACGCCAATGGACTCTCCAGTTAGTCCCCCATTGCTGTCGTACGACTGGCCGTACGAAGCCAAATAGCCGGCAGACCAACCGGAAAAGGACCCGCTTAGCGAACTTTCCCCAGCACTCCTGCCTAATGATATTCCAGCGGACAAATCAAAACCGACTGCTGAGGCGACAGAACTGTACCCGCCAAACGCTCCGGAAGCCGTATCATAGTAAACCCCCAATGATCCTACCTTTCCGGTACCAAGTACAAGGTTTACACTCACTCCCAAGCTATAAGTTGTGAAAGATCTTGAAACGCTCGGTATTGAAGACGGCCCTGTTCCGCGCAATGCACCGTTATATGCATAGCTCGGTGTGGTAGGACCGCCAAACAGCGTCCCGGTCCATCCACCACCACCACCACCAAAGCCGCCGCCGCCCTCATCATTCGCAAGTAACTTCCTTGCCCAATAAACATAGTCTGCATCATTACCGCTCGGATCGGTCCCATTGATGGGATCATTGCCGACATAGGCATAGATGTTCATGCCGTCGTCGTAGCCGACGGGATCGGTCTGGAGGAACCGGCCGAGGGTGGCGGAGTACATGCGGGCTTTATAGTAGTAGAGGCCAAGCGAGGATAGATAGGCTTGTCCTGTGTACTGGAACCGCCCGACATTGGTCGATTGCGGGATGCCGTATTCGTCATAGCTGTTGATGTTGAGCATGCCGCCGGAGTCGCCGCTGATCGCGGTGACCGAGCCGCGCTCGTCGGCATGGAGCCAGCGCCGTGCGGTGCCGCTGTAATACCACACCAGCGGTTCATCGACGCCAGGGCCATGGACGAACCGATCGACCAGCACGTTGCTGCTGTTATATTCGCCGACCAGCACCGAGCCGTCGAACACATAGCGCCTGATGCTGGCGCCGTTGGTGGTCTGGTAGAGCCGGTCGAGCGGATCATAATCGATCGTGCTGGTGATCGCACCGCCGGTCGAGGTCAGCAGGTTGTCGCCATTATAGCCGTAGGTGGTGGTCCCGGCGCTGGTGAGGTTGCCCTTGGTGTCATAGGTCGGGATGATCAGGCCGGAACCGATGTCGGTGTACTGGTTCAGCCCGTTGGTGGTGTAGGCGCGGTTGACGTTGACCGACTGGGTCCAGGCATAGGCATCGTTGGCCCGGGTCTGGCTCATGATCTGGCCCTTTTGCCGCAAGTACTCCAGCTTTCATATTGACGCTATGAAGGCGAGCATCCCGCAGAATGCCGCCCCAGCCGCATAACCCAACAACGCAACGCGCGTTTCACGCCAATCGCTACTTAGACCCCGTTTCGCTATTAATGTGGCAAGCAGTGCGCTGACAATTAAGGCAAGGGCAACTGGCCCCCCGTGCTGCCTTGATGCGTCTGCTCGCATTGCGATATAAATCGCCGCAAAGATGAGCAGGGGCGCAATGTAGTAGCCGGCTCCCTTCATGCTATTCGCCCCCTTCGCAAGGATCGCCTTGGCCTGCATTTGCGACCGCATCGATCGCCGTGTCGCCAAAGTCGCTCGCACCTACGGCTTTGGAAAATATGAAAGTTCCTAAATCGGTGCTCGGAAACGGACTTCCTCCGTAAAACTTCAAGATTGATCCGCCCGCTCGTGCAATCGAGCCGGTCAGATAACCAGGACCTCCAATCTCGGGGCCTCCGAGAATGGTAGCGCCCAAACCTAATCGCTGCGTGAGCTTCCCTACGTCATCCAGCAGAACACCCGTTTTATAAGCCGCAGAGGAGCAATATGCCGGTCGCGGCTTCTGCTGATTTTGCGGCTTACCTTTCCCACTCCCTGCACTTCCGCTGCCGGGAAGCGAAGGTAAGGTCGTTATATTACCGGTAGTGGGAGGTGGCGGGGGTGGCTTTGGATGTTCAGGATGGCCGGTCACCGTAATTGGAGGAAGTTCCTCCGGACATGGATTTCCTTTACCTTTGCAATCATCAACCAATCCTGTGGGATCCACATTATTGACCGGATCGCCACCGACATAGTTATACCAGTTCATGCCATCGTTGTAGCCGATGGGATCGGTCTGGAGGAACCGGCCGAGGGTGGCGGAGTACATGCGGGCTTTATAATAATAAAGCCCGAGCGAGGATAGCCAGGCTTGTCCGGTGTACTGGAACCGGCCGACATTGGTCGATTGCGGGATGCCATATTCGTCATAGGCGTTGATGTTGAGCATGCCGCCTGAGTCGCCGCTGATCGCGGTGACCGAGCCGCGCTCGTCGGCATGGAGCCAGCGCCGTGCGGTGCCGCTGTAATACCACACCAGCGGCTCATCGACGCCAGGGCCATGGACGAAGCGATCGACCAGCACGTTGCTGCTGTTATATTCGCCGACCAGCACCGAGCCGTCGAACACATAGCGCCTGATGCTGGCGCCGTTGGTGGTCTGGTAGAGCCGGTCGAGCGGATCATAATCGATCGTGCTGGTGATCGCACCGCCGGTCGAGGTCAGCAGGTTGTCGCCATTATAGCCGTAGGTGGTGGTCCCGGCGCTGGTGAGGTTGCCCTTGGTGTCATAGGTCGGGATGATCAGGCCGGAACCGATGTCGGTGTACTGGTTCAGCCCGTTGGTGGTGTAGGCGCGGTTGATGTTGACCGACTGGGTCCAGGCATAGGCGTCGTTGGCCCGGGTCTGGCTCATGATCTGGCCGGAAGGGCTATAGCTGAACGTCTGGGCCTGGTCGGAACCCGTCGCGGTCGGCGTGCAGTTCACCGTTCCGCCGCCCGAGATATTCTGGGTGAGGCAGCTTAGGCGCGAGACCGGGTCGTAGGCGTAGCCGGTGGTCGTGCCATTGCCACGGGTTATTCCGGTACGCCGGCCGAGATCGTCATAGCTGTAGGTCGCAAGCACCCCGAGGCCGGACGTCGCGCCGCTCTCACGCACCGCGGTCATCTCGCCGGTGACCAGATAGTCATAGGTGACGTAGAAGGTTCCACCCGGCCAGGTCAGGCGGGTTCGCCGTCCGGCCGCGTCATATTGCGAGGTGAGCGTGCCTTGCGGCGACACCTCGGTCAGCTTGCGGCCAAGCGCGTCATAGGTCATCGCCACGCTCTGACCGCTGGCGGTGAAGGTTGCCGACAGCATCCGCCCGAGCAGGTCGTAGCCAAAGGTGCGGGCTGCGATCTGCGTCCCGCCGCGCGAGGTCAGGCGGTTGAGATCGTCATGGCCATAGGTAGCGTTGTTGCCATCGCGCAGGCGGCGCTGAGTGACGTTCGACGCCGCATCATAGGTCAGCTCCTCATAATCGGCGTTGGCCGTGGTGCAGGTGGCAGCAGGTGCGGCATAGCAGGTGCGCAACAGCCGGTCGAACCCGTCATAGGCATAGCTCGTCCGGTTGCTCTTTCCGTCCAGGATCGTCGCCAGCTGGCCGTTGTTGGTATAGGTCATCGTCCGGTCGGTGCGCGACACCGGAGAGCCAACGCCGGTCATCACGCTGGTCAGCTGATCGGCCGCATCATAGCCGTTCTTGGTGATCTGGTCGTAGCCATAACTGCCTAGTGGAGAGCTCTGCGAACACACTGCAGGCAGCGAGCCGAACAACGTCGGGTTCATCCGTACCGCCGTGCAGTCCAGCCGACCCACGCTGTCATAGCTGTACTGCGTCACACCATAGGTCGTCGTGCCCGCAGCGTCGGTCACCGCATACTTTATCTTGCGCCCAGCACTGTCATAGGTCGTGATTGACTTGCGCAAAGCAACGAAGCTGGTGCCGCTTGCGCTCGCAGTACCTTGCGCAACCGTAGTCACCTGGCCATCTGCATTGTAGAGTGGCTGCACCGCCCGGTTGAGCAATGGGTTGCCCACGCCATCGGGATCGGGGCTCACCACCAGGGTTACCTGACGCGCGGCATCGTAAAAATATTTAGTGGTGTCAGCCGTGCCAGATAGCGGCCCGTCCACGGTCAGGACGTTGCCGACAATATCATAGGTGAGCCCGGTCGTTGCGGTCAGCGAGCTATCGCCCGCGCCCGTACTGACCGACGATGGCAGCAGGTTGGTCGCCACACTGGCAGAACCGGTCGGATAGACGATGCTGGTCTTGACCTCGTCGCTGGTCGTAGCGCAGCTGGGGTTGGTCTGGCAGGTCGACACGCTGGTCAGCTTGTAGATCGGGGTCGATGCCGAGATTGTGCTGGGACCAGTCTTGTACCACGCCGTCTTGGTGGCATAGCTATAGGTGGTCTTTGGCCTCGTGCCGCTTCCACCGGGCGCGGGCGCAGTGACGGTAAGCACCCCGCCATGAGTGGTGTCATAGGTGTAATCGGTCACCTTGCCACGTGCATCAGTCGTACTGTTCGGCTTGTTGCACTTTACCTGATATACGCAGGTCGTGTCGTAAGATGCATAAGTAATAATGTCGGCCGGCGTTCCAGCTACCTTCGATACCTGCTTAACCTGCGTCACGTTGCCGCGAACGTCGTAATCGTATTTTGTATAGCCTGCTGTGGGAACGCCGCTAGTGATCGTCCCTTCTGGAAGGATCGAATACGTCAAACGACCATTAGCGTCATATTGGTAGGTAGTCGTGCGATTCAGCGCATCCTTATCGGTCAAGATAACGAGCTTGTTCGTGTCTGCGGTGGTAATCCGTTGATAGGACAGGGGACCGGTGATGGTTGCAGTCAATGTACTTCCCGATAGCGACCAACCATAATTTAATGTCGTGCCATCTCGATTCACCGAGGCTACCCGATTGTTCGCATCGTAACCGATTGTGACATTATCGGTTCCACTTGACGGTCTTCTGATGCCTGTTAATTGCAGAACAGAGCTGAGATTAACTGTATATTGCGCGATTCTTGCAAGGGGATCTGTAACAGTGTACGTATAAATAGAACCCGAGGCAGTCCTAGTGTAACTCGTATAGGGCCAGGCTTGGGTTAATCCGGTGCATGTATCTGCTACAGGATCACAATAATCTACTCCGTTATTTATGGCAGTCACTTTGCTAAAGTTGAGAAAGGAAGCATCCGCTATAACAATGGGTGTGTAGCTACCATATTCGTATTTGAGTTGATATCCATGGTTATTTCTAACGGATTTAAGTTGTATGTGATTAAAAAGCGCGGGCCCCTGAGGGGTCGACAGCGTGTAAGGAACCGATTTATAATCCAACAGAACCCTTTCTCCAGAGGCATAGGTTATACTTGTGCCCAAGGCAGAAACGGACCCCGTATAGTACAGATTGCTTCCTGATGCTATGGTTCTGTCAAATAATATAACTGTACCATCAGTTTGAGTTAAGGTATAAGTGCTTGCGGTGGCGATTAACTTTGATCCATCACCCAGATCGGATGTGTAAACTCCGCCTGAGAGAGTAAATATAAAGCTTTTATTCCCAATGCTGAGGGTGGTTTTAGTCCCCGAGACCGTCGCTGTTAACACATAACTATGTCGCCACCCGTTACTCGTCCAATAACGCGTATGAGCGAGGCCGCCATTCTTGGGTGATCCAATTGATAGCTCGGGAGCGGAGACAGTAATTGTCCCAGTAGCTAAGTTGACCCCATTTTGATCAAGGGGCGATCTAATAGATGGCTCTGCGGTTGATGGCATAGTCTGCGCAGTTGCCAGCGACGACAGCGAAACCGTCGTTGCCAGCACGCTCATTATAGCAACCAATCGACAAAAATTGCTCATAATTCCCCCATCGTTGAATTTGACCGCCACCCATTTAAGCTTGCAGGCACAAAAACTCCGCTCGTAACACCAGAGTTACGAGACACGCGAAACCAGTAATCTTCAAATGAACTAAGCTCTAGCTCGTCGTTGTTACATTCGTCCGATTGTCGGCATTGTCGTGGCTGTAGACCGTCTGAACATTATTGTTGATCGTGCCGGTGTGGGACACGGTCACGAGCCGGCCTTGCGCATCATAAGTGTATGTGATGGTTTCCGCGGCCATTGCCGGAAAAGACGAACCCAGCAGAAAAAATGCCGATGCCGATATTGCTATCCGCTTCATAAACACCCCCATGTTCGAACGCGATAGCTCGCCATTTCGACGATGCCAGATAAACGACCGAATCGGATGCTATATAGATAAATCCAACATTCCAAGCGGTTTCTCTAAGTATCTGTAAGTTATTGTAAGTTATTGTAAGTTATTGTAAGTTATTCCTCGCCCATCCGGAGCGCCGCAATAAACGCCTCCTGCGGGATGGATACACTTCCATATTCGCGCATCCGCTTCTTGCCTTCCTTTTGCTTTTCCAGCAGCTTCTTCTTGCGGCTGATGTCGCCGCCATAGCATTTCGCCGTCACGTCCTTGCGCATCGCCGCGATGGTCTCGCGCGCGATCACCTTGCCGCCGATCGCCGCCTGCACCGGGATCTTGAACAGGTGGCGCGGGATCAGGTCCTTCAGCCGCTCGCACATGCCCCGCCCGCGGCTTTCCGCCGTCCCGCGATGGACGATCATGCTGAGCGCGTCGACCGGCTCGCTGTTGACCATGATGCTCATCTTGACGAGGTCGCCCTCGCGATAGCCGATCTGGTGATAGTCGAAGCTCGCATAGCCCCGGCTGATGCTCTTCAGCCGGTCGTAGAAGTCGAACACCACTTCATTGAGCGGCAGTTCGTAGGTGATCTGCGCGCGGCCGCCCACATAGGTCAGGTTCTTCTGAATGCCGCGCCGGTCCTGGCACAGCTTCAAAAGCGAGCCGAGATATTCGTCGGGCACGTAGATCGTCGCCTCGATCCACGGCTCCTCGATATAGTCGATCTGCATCGCGTCCGGCATGTCGGCCGGGTTGTGCAGCTCGATCGCGCCCTTTCCGTGCGCGAGCTGGATCTTGTAGACCACCGACGGCGCGGTGGTGATCAGGTCGAGGTCATATTCGCGGGTCAGCCGCTCCTGGATGATCTCGAGGTGCAAGAGGCCGAGGAAGCCGCAGCGAAAGCCGAAGCCCAGCGCGGCCGAGCTTTCGGCCTCGAAGCTGAACGACGCGTCGTTGAGGCGCAGCTTGTAGAGGCTGTCGCGCAGCTTCTCGAAGTCCGCCGCATCCACCGGGAACAGGCCGCAGAACACCACCGGCTGTACCGTCTTGAAGCCGGGCAGCGCTTCGGCGGTCGGCTTTTTCGCGTCGGTGATCGTGTCGCCGACCGCGGTCTGCGACACTTCCTTGATCTGGGCGGTGATGAAGCCGATCTCGCCGGCGGCCAGTTCGGTCAGCTGCTCGATCTTTGGCCGCATGCAGCCGACGCGATCGACAAGATGCTGGGTGCCGGTCGCCATGAACTTGATCTGCTGGCCCTTCCTGAGCACGCCCTCGACGACGCGGACGAGGATGACGACGCCGAGATAGGGATCGTACCAGCTGTCCACCAGCATCGCCTTCAACGGGGCGGCGCGATCGCCCTTGGGCGGCGGGATGCGGGTGACGATCGCCTCCAGCACCTCGGCGATGCCGATACCGGACTTGGCGGAGGTGAGCACCGCGTCGTCCGCGGGCAGGCCGATGATGTCCTCGATCTCGGCCTTCACCTTGTCCACTTCGGCGGCGGGCAGGTCGATCTTGTTGATGACGGGCACGATCTCGTGGTTGTGCTCGATCGACTGGTAGACGTTGGCGAGCGTCTGCGCTTCCACGCCCTGCGCCGCGTCCACGACGAGGAGCGCGCCCTCGCATGCGGCCAGGCTGCGGCTGACCTCATAGGCGAAGTCGACATGGCCCGGCGTGTCCATCAGGTTGAGCTCGTAGGTCTCGCCGTCGTTCGCCGTGTAGTTGAGGCGCACCGTCTGCGCCTTGATCGTGATCCCGCGTTCCTTCTCAATGTCCATGTTATCAAGCACTTGCTCGGACATTTCGCGGGCCGTCAGCCCGCCGGTCTGTTGGATCAGGCGATCGGCAAGCGTCGACTTGCCATGGTCGATATGCGCGATGATCGAGAAGTTTCGGATCTTGTCGAGAGGAGTCATGCGCGCGCCGATAGCAGGCAGCGCCGACGAATGACAGAGCGCGCTCGCCTCAGCCGCCGTTCAGGGATAGGATGCGACGATGGCGCGTTCCGCCAGGCGAAAGACCAGTATTGCACCAGCCCACTGCCCATATCCACGCCATCGGCACCGCCGTTCCCGATCATGACATTCATTTGCCTTTCATCGATTGGGCGCGTGGCCGGATCGCGGAGGACCGCGTGCGCGCGGTGTTCGAGCGGATGGCCGCGCGTTCAGGGATAGACCATCGCTGGTCTGTTCTTCCCAGGGCGGCGGATGGCGGATCGCCGGTAGCCAGAGGCGGCTTCTATGCCGAAGGCCGGATGCCGCCGACATCGGAGCGGATGAAGCTGTATGGCGAGCATGCTCCGGCGCTCGCGCTGCGGGCGATCGCGGATCTTGCGGAGCGGGTTTCGATCGATGGTATCACCCATCTTGTCGTGGCGAGCTGCACCGGCTTCGTCGCGCCGGGGATCGACCAGATCATCGCCGCGCGGATAGGACTGTCGCCAAGCGTCGAGCGCACGCTCGTCGGGTTCATGGGATGTTATGCAGCGGTGGCGGCCTTGCGCGTCGCGCATCACATCGCCCGATCGGAGCCCGAAGCGCGCATATTGGTGGTGACGGTGGAGCTTTCGACCCTGCACCTGCAGCCCGCGACGGAGATCGAGCCATTGCTGGCGATGCTCCAGTTTGCCGATGGCGCCGCGGCGGCGCTTGTTTGCGGGCAGCCCGCCGGGTTCGCCATGCACGGCTTCTTCGCGGCGACATTGCCCGACAGCGCCAATCTCATCCAATGGAGCGTCGGCGACACGGGATTTGCCATGCACCTGTCAGGCGAAGTCCCTTCACGCATCGGACAGGCCCTGCTCGACCCCGCGATGCGCGACACACTCTTCATCGCCGGCGAAATGCCAGAGGCATGGGCGGTCCACGCCGGTGGCCGCTCCATCCTCGACGCAGTAGAACATGGCCTCGATTTGCCGGCTACCGCGCTCGATGCCTCGCGCGATGTGCTGCGGCGCTACGGCAACATGTCTTCCGCGACATTGATGTTCGTTTTGGCGCAGTTGCAGGCGGGTCCGGTCGCGACGCACGGAGCGGCGCTGGCGTTTGGACCGGGGCTTGCAGCCGAAGGCTTTCATTTCGGATCGGCCTCATGAGAAGCCTGGCCCAGCGCGCGAGCGAAGACGAACAGATGGATGCGCCGGATCTTCCCGCGGAAACATATCGGCACGTCCTGAATGATCTCGCCAGCGTCAACCGGCTGACCATGGGCGCCCGCCCCACCCTGAATTTCATCGGGCGGGCATTGCGGGGGCGCAAGCAGTTCCGCCTGCTCGATGTGGGATTTGGGCAAGGCGACATGCTGCGGGCGATCGCGCGCTGGTCGGCCAAACGCGCCATAGCCGCCGATCTGGTGGGCATTGATCTCAATCCGAACAGCGAAAGCGTCGCGCGGGCCGCAACGGACCGTGATTTGCCGATCCGCTATCTGACAGGCGACTATCGCGATCACGCCGATGGCTTTGATTTTATCATCAGCAGCCTTGTCGCGCATCATATGCCCGCGAACGAACTTGAGCATTTTCTCGGATTCATGGAGCGGAATGCCCGTCTGGGCTGGATCGTCAACGATCTCCATCGGCATCGGATCGCCTATATGGGATTTCCGCTGATCGCGCGCCTCATGGGGTGGCACCGGATCGTTCGCGAGGACGGCCAGCTGTCGATTGCGAGGTCCTTTCGGCCTGCCGAGTGGCAATCTTACCTTAAGCAGGCCAGCATCGGGCCCGAGGCCAAGGTGGTCCGCCGGCTCCCGTACCGATTATGCGTCGAACGCATACGTTGATCGCAGGCGGCGGCCCTGCGGGAGCGGCGGCGGCGATCGTGCTCGCCCGCGCCGCAGCCCGCCCGCTTATTATCGAACGGACGCGCAGCGCTCATGACGTGGTGTGCGGCGCCTTTCTGAGCGGGGACACACTGTCCGCGCTCGATCAGCTCGGAATCGACGTCCTCGCGCGGGGCGGACACCCGGTTTCGGCACTTCGGCTTTTCGCCGGCAAGCAAACCGCCACCATCGGATTGCCTTTTCCCGCCGCCGGCTTTTCCCGACTGGCACTCGACGCAGCATTGCTGGATCATGCCGTGCGATCGGGCGCGGGTGTCGAACGTGGCACCGCCATCCGTAAAGTCGATGGGCGCGCGCTGCAGATGTCGCTCGCCGATGGCGCAAAGATCGCCGGGGAGGCGCTCTTCCTGGCGACCGGCAAGCACGAACTACGCGGCGTTTCGCGGGAAGACATGCCCAATGGTAAACTCGCGCTGGGCCTCCGTACCCGGCTCGAACCTTCGTCGAGAATGACGCAATCGCTCAAGGGCCACATCGAGCTTTTCCTGTTCGACAGCGGTTATGCCGGCATTGTCTTGCAGGAAGACGGTTCCGCCAATCTCTGTATCAGCACCGCCCAACACCGCTTTGCCGCAGCCGGAGCGACACCGGAAACATTGCTTTCCGCCCTGTTCCGGGAGTCCCCACCGTTCGCCGACCGTGTCGGGCAGGCGCGTTCCATTGGTTCCTGGACGACGATATCGCGCATCCCATATGGATGGCTGACGGGTGCGACCAACGCGCGCATCTTTCGGCTGGGCGATCAAGCGGCGGTCATCGCATCGCTGGCCGGCGACGGTCTGGCGATCGCGTTGACCAGCGGCCAGCGCGCCGCCGAGCACTATCTTCACTATGGCCCGACAGGGGCGGATCCCTATCAGGGGCATTTTTCGCGCGCGGCCCGACGGCCCCTCCTTATCGCCCAGATCCTGCGTAAACTGGCGGAACATCGCGCATCCGCCGCTTTTGGCGTAGCGCTGCTCGCGCGGTTGCCATCGCTTGCGCGGATTGCCTCGCGCGCTACGCGCATCGGAGGATATCGAGCACAACAGCCCACCCTAACAGGCCCGCTTGTGAGCGGACTCGAATAAGGTTAATCCCGGAACCAACTGATGCCCGTTTCTTCCCGCTCTTCCCGTAGCCGCGCCGCGCGCTGGACAATCACCGCGTTCAAGCTGGGGATATTCACCGTCGTCGCCCTGATCGGCGCGCTGGTTATCGCCGTCTACATCAGCAAGGCATCGCTGCCGGCCTATAGCGAGCTCCAGTCCTCACCTAATGGCCAAATGGTCCGCGTGCATGCCAGCGATGGCACCGTCATCATCTCGCTTGGACCCAGTTACGGCGAGTGGCTGCCTTATGACCGTATCCCGCCTGTAATGGTGCATGCCATGGTGGGCGTGGAAGATCGTCGGTATTACATGCATCCCGGCGTCGATCCCGTCGGCATCGCCCGATCGGCCTGGGTTCGCGTGCAGCGCGGGCATTGGGCACAAGGCGGCTCGACGATCACCCAGCAGCTCGCGCGCAACATATTCCTCACCAATACGCGCACGTTCGGCCGCAAATTTCGTGAAATCATCCTTGCGCTGGCGATGGAGCGCAAATTCACCAAAGAGCAAATCCTCGAGCTTTATCTGAATCGTGTTTACTTCGGCGGGGGCGCCTATGGCATCGATGCCGCCGCGCGCAAGTTCTTCGGTCATACCGCCGACAAGCTCAGCCTGCCCGAGGCCGCCATCATCGCCGGCCTCGTAAAGGCTCCGTCACACTACAGCCCGACGGCCGATGCCGCGGCAGCGATCGATCGCGCCAAGGTCGTCATCGACACCATGCGCGATACCGGCCAGATTAGCGCCGCGGAAGCCGCGGAAGCCGATCCCGCATCAGTCAAGCTGGCACCCGAGCCCAAACAGAACAGCGTCCGCTATTTTACCGACTGGGCGCTCGCGCAGCTTGATACACTGATCGACGAAACCGCCGAACCGATCGACGTCTGGACTACGCTCGACCTCAAGATGCAGCGCGCGGCTGATGCAGCGATCCGCGCCAATGCCCCGCCGGGCGCTCAGGGCGCCCTGGTCGCCATCGATCGCGGTGGCGCGGTCCGCGCGATGGTGGGCGGGAAGGATTATGTTTCCTCGATCTACAACCGTGCGACCCAGGCAGTGCGTCAGCCCGGATCGGCGTTCAAATTGTTCGTTTATCTGGCAGCGCTCGAAGCGGGCCACAAGCCTGAAGATCCGGTTGTCGACGAACCCATCGACATCGAAGGATGGAGCCCGCGCAACAGTTCCGGGCGCTTCTCCGGCCCGATCGATATCCGCACGGCTTTCGCATTTTCGATCAACACCGTCGCCGCCAAGCTTGGATCGGAAGTCAGCTTTCAGGCCGTGGCTGACATGGCGCGGCGGTTCGGCATCACCACCCCCGTAAACGTCCATCCCTCGATGGTGCTGGGAACGTCCGACGTTCGCCTGATCGACATGACCCGCGCGTTCGCAGCGGTCGGCGCGAAGGGGATCGCCGTCGTCCCGTTCGGTATCCTCAAGGTCACCGCGGGCAAGGGGCGCGTGCTGTACGAACACGAAATCGACGACTCGCGCGTGCTGGTGGCCCCGGCCGTTGCCGCGCAGATGACCGACCTGCTTCAGACAGCGGTGAACACCGGAACGGGCAGGGCGGCCCAGATCGGTCGCCCGGTTGCGGGCAAGACCGGCACGACGACGTCGAACAAGGATGGCTGGTTCCTCGGCTTTTCCAGCGGGCTTACCACCGGCGTCTGGATGGGTCGTGACGACAGCCGCGCGGTGCCGGGCCTGTCGGGCGGGCATGCCCCGGCGCAGGCGTTTCACGATTTCATGATCCGCGCCGTCGCGGATCGTCCGGTCGAGGAATTCGAAACGGAGGTGAAGCTGCCCGACTGGCAGCTCGAACCCGATGACGAGGCCTATTACACCAACAGCGAACAGACGCCGCAGCAGGTCGACGAGAATGGGATGCCGATCGAGCAGCCAGGCCTGGCCGACGAGCAATATGAAACGCCGACCCAACCGGCCGAGCGCGCGCCGCAGCCCGGCGGCGAGAAGCTCGACCAGCAATGGCTGGACGGCGTGCTCAATCGCGGCGCGCGGCGCCCCGCTCCGGAAAATCGTCCAAACCAGTAAATGTTATGAAAGCGCCGGCTTCATCCAGTCCGGCACGATCGCGTCGCCCATGGACGCGATGTTTCGCCTTTCCACCTGACTATCAGGCGTGACTACCAGCCGGCGATTGACCTTCTGGCGATAATTCATCCGGGCGGTGTTTTCCTGCCCGACATAACAGCCCTTGGTAAAGCTGACGCCGTTGAGCAGGTCGGCATTGGTTTCCAGCCAAAGGTTCTGGTCCGATCCAAGCTCTGCCACACCTTCCGCGACCCCGAGCGACAGGCGATGCGCACGCCATCCTTCGGCTGGTTCGCCCGGCGGCGCGATCCAGCGCCGTCCGAGTTGCGGCAGGCGAGGATCGGGAACACCCGCCACGCCCTCGCGTGCCCAATGGACGGCGAGTGTTTCATCGCGCGTGATCATGATCTTGCGGCGGAGCCGATAGATGCTCAACCTCCTGATCAGCGCATCCGCCTGATCCGCCTCGCAATCGATGAGCAGATCATCGCCGTCGCTCCATATGATGAAATCGAACAGCGCTTTTCCCTGCGGCGTGAGCAGCCCGGCCCAGACGGGAAGCGGCCCGCTCACATCGTTGGTGACCAGCCCCTGCAGGAAGCCTTTTACATCGTCCCCCGCAAGACGGACCACAGCGCGGTCGATAAGGGTGGTGCCAGCCATGCTCCACAGGTAGGAAGTCACGCGGCCAAAAGAAACCCGTTCATGTCGAGCGAAGTCGAGACATGGTGCTGGCGGTGGCCTATCCTTCGACTTCACCCGGACCAACGGAGTGCATGATGCCTGCCTCGACCTATGACCTGATCCTGAAGAACGGAACGGTGTGGACGCCGGGTGGTCCGATCGAGGCCGATATCGGCGTGGCCAACGGCAAGATCGCGGGCATCGGTGTTTCGGGCGATGGCGGGGAAGCGATTGATTGTACCGGGCTCACCGTCCTGCCCGGCGTGATCGACAGTCAGGTTCATTTCCGCGAGCCGGGTCTGGAGGCCAAGGAAGATCTGGAAACGGGCAGCCGCGCCGCGGTGCTCGGCGGGGTCACGGCGGTGTTCGAAATGCCGAACACCAAGCCGAATACCGATTCCGCCGAGGCGTTGAACGATAAGCTGGCCCGCGCCAATAATCGCATGTGGTGCGATCACGCCTTCTATGTCGGCGCGACCAACGACAATGCCGAGCGGCTGGCCGAGCTGGAAAAGCTGCCGGGCGCGGCGGGCGTGAAAATCTTCATGGGCGCGTCAACGGGCGACCTGCTGGTTTCCGAGGATTCGAACCTCGCGCGGGTGCTGGCAGCCGGCCATCGCCGCGTCGCGATCCACGCCGAGGACGAAGCGCGCATGCAGGCGCGGATGGATAAGCGGGTGGAAGGCGACGCTTCGTCCCATCCCGTCTGGCGCGATGACGAAAGCGCCCTGCTAGCGACGAAGCGCATCCTGAAACTGGCGCGGCAGGCCGGGCGCCGTATCCACATCCTGCACATCACGACCCCGGCGGAACTGGAACTGATCGGGCAGAACAAGGATATCGCGACCTGCGAGGTCACGCCCCAGCATCTTACCCTTGCCGGGGAAGATGCCTATCCCCGCCTCGGCACCTTTGCCCAGATGAATCCGCCCATTCGATCCGGCGCCCACCGCGACGGCCTGTGGCACTGGCTCAATCAGGGCGTGCCCGACGTGATCGGTTCGGACCATGCCCCCCACACCCGCGAGGAAAAGACCAAGCCCTATCCCGCCTCCCCCAGCGGCATGCCGGGCGTACAGACCTTGCTGCCCCTGCTGCTGGACCATGTGGCGAACGGGCGAACCAGCCTGCAACGCCTGATCGAGCTGACCTCGGCGGGGCCGCAACGCGTGTTCGGCCTGGTCACCAAGGGGCGCATAGCCGTGGGCTACGATGCCGACTTCTCGATCGTCGATCTCAAACAGCGCTGGACGGTGGAGGAAAACTGGCTGGCATCGCGCTGCGGCTGGTCGCCGTTCACCGGCATGGAACTGACCGGAAGGCCCGTCGGCACCATCGTTCGCGGCAACCGGGTGATGTGGGACGGCGGCCTTGCCAACGCCGCGATCGGCCAGCCCGTGAAATTCGAGAGCACGGCGTTCGCTTAGCCTCTCCCACCGCAGCCCCGTATCGGTTAGAGCTTGATGCGATGCTGACCCTGCTGGCCATTCGCGATGTCGTGCTGATCGAGGCGCTCGATCTGGAATTCGGCGCCGGCCTGGCCGCGCTGACGGGCGAAACCGGCGCGGGAAAGTCCATCCTGCTGGATGCCCTGGGTCTTGCGCTTGGCGTGCGGGCCGACAGCGGCCTGGTGCGCGAGGGTGCGGCGCAGGCGGTGGTGAGCGCGAGCTTCGAGTTGCTCGCCAGCCATCCGGCCCATGCCCTGCTGGCGGAAAACGGCCTCGATGCGGAGCCGGGCGAGGCGCTGGTCATCCGGCGCCAGCTCAAGGCCGATGGCGGCAGCCGCGCCTTCATCAACGACCAGCCAGCCTCCGCCAGCCTGTTGCGCGAACTGGGCGCGACGCTGGTCGAGATCCACGGCCAGCATGACGATCGCGGGCTGATCAACCCGCGCGGGCATCGCACCCTGCTCGATGCATTCGGGCGGCTCGATACCGCCGGCGTCGGCGAAGCGTGGAATGCCTGGCGCGGTGCGGTCGAGACGCTGGAGCAGGCGCGTGCCGACCTCGACAACGCCGCGCGCGATCGCGAATGGCTGGAGCACGCCGTCCAGCAATTGCAATCCGTCGATCCGCAGCCGGGCGAGGAAGAGGCGCTCGCCATCGAGCGCGGCGAAATGCAGAAGGGTGCGCGGCTGGCTGACGATCTGAGCGCCGTGGGCGAGTATCTCGACGGATCGGAAGGCGCGCTCGCCCAGCTGCGCCAGGCCGCCCGCCGCCTCGATCGCATCGCGGGCGAACACCCGTTGCTGACCGAGGCGCTCGCCGCAATGGATCGCGCGGTCAACGAATCCGCCGAGGCCGAGGACAAGCTGGCCGCGGCGGCCGAGGCCATGCGCTTCGATCCGGCTCGTCTGGAATCGGTCGAGACCCGGCTGTTCGATATCCGCGCGCTCGCCCGCAAGCATCGTGTCGAGCCGGAGCAGCTTCCGGCGCTTTCCGTCGAACTGGCCGAGCGCCTGTCTCGCATCGAACAGGGCGACGCCGGGATCGCGAAGCTGGAATCGGCGGTCGCCGCGACACGGGCGGCCTATGAGACGGCGGCGGCCGCGCTTTCGGAAGCGCGGGCCAGCGCAGCGGCACGGCTCGACAAGGCGGTTGCAGGCGAACTGGCGCCGCTTAAGCTGGATGCCGCGCGATTCCGCACCGTCAGCGAGGTGCTCGCCGAGGCGCAGTGGGGTCCGTCGGGCCGCGACCGGGTGGAATTCGAGATTTCCACCAACCCCGGCGCGCCGTTCGCGCCGCTGATCAAGATCGCCAGCGGCGGCGAGCTTTCGCGCTTCATCCTCGCGCTCAAGGTCGCGCTGGCCGAGGAAGGCAGCGCCGCGACGATGATCTTCGACGAGATCGATCGCGGCGTCGGCGGCGCGGTGGCGAGCGCAATCGGCGAACGACTGGCGCGGCTGGCTGACAAGGCGCAGCTGCTCGTCGTCACCCACAGCCCGCAGGTCGCGGCCCGCGCCGACCGCCACTGGCTGATCGCCAAGCGCCACGACGGCCCGAAGGACGGCCTGATCACCCGCACCAGCGTCCACGTGCTCGACGCCACCGAACGCCGCGAGGAAATCGCCCGAATGCTGTCGGGCGCCGAGGTGACGGACGAAGCCCGCGCGCAGGCGGGGCGTTTGCTGGAAGTGGCCTGAGGCAATTGGCGTTGCGCGGATCTTCAAGATCTTCGTGCATATCGCCTACCTGACGTGACGAGATCCGGCCCGTGTCCGGGCGTTTCGACGACCCGTAAAACGCGCTTAGAGACACATAAAGTCACGCCCTCTCGCCCGTACACGCGCGCGCTCATGCGCGCAGAAGAACCAGGCACACGGCCGTCAGCGTCGATCACCCCGCCGGTGCATTGCCGGTGAAAACCGCCAGCTGCGCTGCGAAAGCGCGCTTGTAGGCGGGCCGTGCCTCGCCGCGGGCGAGGTATGCGGAAAGATTCGGATACTGGTCCAGCATAGCCAGGCTTTTTACCCTGAGCAGCACTGTCACCATCATGAGGTCGCCTGCGCTGAATGCGCCATCAAGCCAGTCGGTATTGCCAAGGCGATTGGAAAGTTGATCCAGCCGGCTCCGGACGCGATCTTCCAGAAGGGGCAGACGCTCCCTGTACCAGCTCTTGTCGTGTTCCAAAAGCCTGGCCATCGTAAGTTCGATGACCGGCGGTTCCACCGTGTTGAGCGCGGCGAACATCCACGTGATCGCGCGCGCGCGGGCATTCGCATCGCCGGGCAGCAGCCCTGCATGATGCTCCGCGATATGGAAGACGATCGATCCCGTCTCGAACAGGACGAGATCGCCTTCTTCATAGGTCGGTATCTGCCCGAAAGGATGAAGCGCAAGATGGGCGGGCTCCTTCATCTCCGTGAACGAAAGAAGACGAACGTCATAAGGCTGTCCGATTTCCTCAAGCGCCCAGCGCACACGCATGTCACGCGCCAGTCCCTTGCCGCGATCGGGGGACCGCTCGAAAGCAGTGATGGTGGGGATCATCGAAAGGCTCCGGCTATTGCATGGTGCCTCTTAACCGTTGCATCCACACGCTCCAATCTTTTAGCGAAGCGCAATGAGCAGCGCCGACACACTGACCGAGTCCGAAGCCGCAGAGGAACTGGCGCGGCTGGCCGAACAGATCGCCTATCACAGCGCGCGGTATCATACCGAGGATGCGCCGGAGATTTCGGACGCGGATTATGATGCGCTGGTGCGCCGCAATACCGAACTGGAAAAGCTGTTTCCGCAGCTGATCCGCGAGGATTCGCCCAACAAGCTGGTCGGCAGCGCGCCGGCCGGGCATCTCGCCAAGGTGCCGCATGCCCGCGCCATGCTGAGCCTCGACAATGCGTTCGCGGATGAGGATGTCGCGGACTTCATCGGGCGCATCCGTCGGTTCCTGAGCCTTGCGGAAGGCGATGGCGTGGCGCTGACGGCGGAGCCCAAGATCGACGGCCTGTCCTGTTCGCTGCGTTACGAGAATCGCAAGCTGGTGCAGGCCGCGACGCGGGGCGACGGGCAGGTGGGCGAGGACGTGACCGCCAATGTCCGCACCATCGCCGACGACGAAATTCCCAAGACACTGCCGGCGGGTGCGCCCGACCTGTTCGAGATAAGGGGCGAAATCTACATGGATCGCCGCGATTTCGAGGCGCTGAACGCGCAGCAGGAAAAGGCGGGGGGCAAGATCTTCGCCAATCCGCGCAATGCCGCCGCCGGATCGCTGCGCCAGAAGGACGCCGCCGTAACCGCCGCCCGGCCGCTGCGCTTCTTTCCACATGGTTGGGGGGAGGCGAGTGGAGTGCCCGGCGCGACACAGAGCGCGGTGATCGCGGCGATCATCGGCTGGGGATTCCGCGATACCGGCCTGTTCGTGGCGGCCGACAGCATCGAATCCGCGCTGGCGCATTATCGCAAGATCGAGGCGGCTCGGGCGGACCTGCCGTTCGACATCGACGGCGTCGTCTACAAGGTCGACCGGCTGGACTGGCAACAGCGTCTCGGCTTCGTGGCCAAGGCCCCGCGCTGGGCGATCGCGCACAAGTTTCCGGCCGAACGCGCGCAGACGACGCTGGAACGTATCGATATCCAGGTCGGGCGTACCGGCAAGCTCACACCGGTCGCGCGGTTGAAGCCGGTAACGGTTGGCGGCGTGGTCGTGCAGAATGCGACGCTCCACAATGCCGATGAGATCGAACGGCTGGGGGTGCGGCCCGGCGACCGGGTCGTCCTGCAACGGGCGGGCGACGTGATCCCCCAGATCGTCGAAAACCTGACCCGCGATGAGGCGCGCGACGCATGGGTATTTCCGCACGTCTGCCCCGAATGCCAGTCCGCCGCCGAGCGCGAACCGGGCGAAGTCGACTATCGCTGCACCGGCGGGCTGATCTGCCCGGCGCAACGGGTCGAGCGGCTTCGCCACTTCGCATCGCGCCACGCGCTTGATATCGAAGGCCTCGGTATCACCAATATCGAGAGCTTCTTCCGGGACGGGCTGATCGACACACCCGCCGACATTTTCAGGCTGACCAGGGAAACGCTGCTCGGCCGCGAGCGCTGGGCCGATATTTCCGCCGGCAACCTGATCGATGCGATCGATGCCAAACGATCGCCGTCGCTTGACCGCTTTCTGTTCGCGCTGGGTATCCGCCACGTCGGGGAGGTGACCGCGCGCGATCTGGCGCGGCGTTATCGCAGCTGGGACGCGTTCTTCGCCATGATCCAGCAGGCGCTTGCCCGAAAAGACCAGCTTTCGCCCGCCACCGGCGAAAGCGAGGAGAAGTTCCTGGCGCGCACCGCAAAGGAACTGGCTGCCGTGATCGAAACGCCCGGCATCGGCCCTGAAGTCGCGCTTGCTCTGGTGGATTTCTTTGCAGAGCCGCATAACGCCGAAGCTGTGGCGGCGCTGCTGGAGGAAGTAACGCCAGCCGACGTAATCCACGAAACGCGCGCTTCGCGGGTCAGCGGCAAGACCGTCGTTTTCACCGGCAGCCTCGAGACGCTTTCGCGGGACGAAGCCAAGGCGCAGGCGGAAGCACTGGGCGCAAAGGTGGCGGGATCGGTGTCGGCCAAGACCGATCTGGTGGTCGCGGGGCCGGGCGCCGGTTCAAAGCTCAAGAAGGCGGCGGAACTGGGAATAGAGACGACGGATGAGGCCGGTTGGCATGCCATCGTCGCGGAAGCCGCGAACTGAGTACGATTGTTACGCAAGTGGTCCCACTATTATATTGCGGACACACGATAATTTTAAGATAGCTCTGACCGGGACGCGTTAAAGGAGACAGGCGATCAGCGGAGAGTAAGCCGCTGTCGTCCAAAGGGGGACAACAGCCGGCATGCCCGAGACCTTTCCGTTTCGCCGCATACCTACCTATACCCTCGTCATATTGAGCCTGCTTGTGACCGCGGTCGTCGGCGCGCTCTATGTCGCGCGGAGCCAGGCGCAGGCGAATGCGATGGTAACGCACACCATCCAGGTAGAAGTCGCGCTGGGGCGGATCATGGAACGCGCGCGCGCTGTCGAATCGGCCATGCGCGGCTATGTGATCGCGCAACATCCCTGGCTGCTCGAGGATTTTTCGATCGCCACGGCTGATCTCCAAAGCGGCTTGAGCGGGCTCAACGCGCTGGTCGCGGATAATCCGGTCCAGGTTCGCAATGCCGCAAAGCTGAAGCAGCTGATCGATGAACGCGTGAGCTTTTCCCGCGAAATCATCGAGGTTGTACGCTCGGGAAATGTGCAAGCGCTGAAAGCACGCGATGGCACTACGCGGGGCCGAAAGCTTTCCCGCGCGATTGCCGCGCAGGTGGCAGCCATGTCCGCAATCGAAGACAGGCTGTTCAACCAGCGTCGCACCGACGTCAATAACATGGTGTGGTGGCTGAGTTTAGGTTTGGTGATCGCACTGGCGCTGGTGGCGATCGTCGCGGCGATCGTGGTTGTAGAGGCCCGCAGACGCTTCGTGACGATCGCGGAGGCGCGGGACGAAGCGAGCCTGGCCGCCCGGCTGGCCGAAACCGAAATGAAAGCGCGGGAAGCGGCCGAAGGCCAGGTTCGGCAGATGCAGAAGATGGAGTCGATCGGTCAGCTTACCGGCGGCATCGCCCATGATTTCAACAACATGCTGGCGATTGTCATCGGCAGTCTCGACCTTGCTGAGCGGCGCTTGCGGAGCGATCCGGACAAGGCCGAAAAAAGCATAGGCCACGCACGCGAAGGCGCCGAACGCGCCGCCACGCTCACCGGGCGACTGCTCGCTTTCTCCCGTCAGCAGCCTCTGGCGCCCGTTCCGATCGATCCCAACAAGCTGGTTTCGAGTATGTCGGAACTGTTGCGCCGAACGCTTGGAGAACAGATTTCGGTGGAAACCGTTCTGGCCGGTGGCTTGTGGCCAACCTTTGCAGACGCGAGCCAGCTGGAAAATGCCATTCTGAATCTTGCCGTGAACGCACGCGACGCCATGCCGGAAGGCGGGCGGCTAACAATCGAGACGGGCAACAGCTACCTCGATGACGATTATGCGGCCACCCGCAGCGAAGTCATCCCCGGTCAATATGTCGTAATCTGCCTATCCGATTCCGGTAGCGGCATGACCCCGGCAGTCATGGAGCGGGCATTCGACCCGTTCTTTACCACCAAGGAAGTGGGCAAGGGCACGGGCCTGGGACTCAGCCAGGTGTTCGGCTTCGTAAAGCAATCCGGCGGTCATATCGCAATCTATTCGGAGATCGGCGAAGGCACGACGGTAAAGCTCTATCTTCCGCGTTTCCAAGGCAACATGACTGATCGCCCTACCGTGGCAGCCGCGCTGGACACGCTTCCCGAAGGCCGCAGCGAAGAAGTGCTTCTGGTAGTCGAGGATGAGCAGCGGGTGCGCCACTTCTCGGTCGATGCGCTTCGCGACCTCGGTTATACCGCGCTTTCTGCCGCCAATGGCGCCGAAGCGTTAAAGATGCTGGAGCAGCAACCGCAAATCGCGATGCTGTTCACCGATATCGTCATGCCCGAAATGAATGGCCGCAAGCTGGCCGATGCGGCGCGGGCCCTGAAACCCGATATCAAGATACTCTACACCACGGGATATACCCGCAACGCAGTAGTCCATAACGGCATGCTTGATGCGGGCGTTGCCTTCTTGCCCAAGCCCTTCACCATCGCCCAGCTGGCCGTGAAGATCAGGGCCGTTCTTGACGGACAGGGAATTAACCGGGTCGTTTGATCCGCGCGAAGCGTTTGCGTTTTTCAAGGCGCAATGTGGGCCAACTCCCCTGGTCAATGCGGTGGGCAAGGCGCATCCCCCGCAATCGGTAGGCCGCCGTCACCGCCTCTGCCTGACTGTCCAGGAGACCGGCCAGAATGACCGACCCGCCCGGCTTTATGGCACCGGCCAGGACGGGCGCCAACTCGATCAGGGGACCGGCGAGGATATTGGCGATTATCAGATCGTAGGGCGCCCGCCTGCGCAGGCGCCTGTGCGCCAGGCCAGCAGCCACGACCAGTTCCACAGAGCCGCGCTGAGCTCCCAAAGCAATGGCGTTGGCGTTGGCGTTTTCATGGCATACGGCGATCGCAACCGGATCGATGTCCGACGCGATCACCCGCGCGGCCGGCCACAGCCGGAATGCTGCGAATGCAAGCAAGCCGGTACCGGTGCCAACGTCAGCCACGTTGGAAAATCGCGAGCCTGTGCGTTTCAGCCGATCCAGCATCAACAGACAGCCCGTGGTCGTTTCATGCTGGCCAGTACCAAACGCCTGGCCCGCCTCGATCGAGAACGCTACCGCATCAGGCGGAATGGAGTGAGCATGCGCTGCGGTGTGAACATAAAAGCGCCCGGCCTGTACCGGCTCCAGCCCGGATTGCGACAACGTCACCCAATCTTCGCCTGCAATGTGCTCCACCTGAGCGGTGGCGTCTTTCGCACTTGGAACGAGAGCCCGCACCGCCTGTATCATGCTGGTGTCGGGCTTGTGCTCGAAATAGGCTTCGAGCAGCCAATGTTCCGCATCGTCTTCTTCAATTTCCCGGGTCATGAGGACCGGCGGGAAGGGCATTTCAGCTAGAAGCTCGGAATCCTCCGACAGGTTTTCCGCTTCTATGCGGGTGCATGGAAACGTGATTTTCCAGCTTTCTTCGATCGACTGCATAACCCTGCCCTTCGCGGGCGGGTTAGGCGATCAGGACGGTCAGGAAAAGAGGCGATAGTTCAGGCTGCAAACCGTGCGACGAAGCTGTTGGTGTTGGCTTGCAGGTCTGCGAGCTGCTTGTCGACGGCATCAAAGCCCTGGGTAAGCTGCTCGATTTCGCCCGCGACATTTTCGGTTTCCTTACGGATCGTGGCGACCGTTGAAGACATCGAATCCGCTGCCAGCGCCGTTTGGTCCACCGAGGCGGTGATCATGGTGACGGTGCGCGCCTGACCCTCCATCGCTTCGCGAATTCGCTGGGCGGAGCTTTGCACTTCGCTGACGGTATCGCGGATCGAGCTGTTCGCTTCCACCGTATGCCGCGTCGCGGATTGAATGGCGGCAATCTTGATCGTGATTTCATCGGTTGCGCGTGCCGTCTGACTGGCAAGCGATTTGACTTCCTGCGCGACCACCGCAAATCCGCGACCCGCGTCCCCGGCCCGCGCCGCTTCGATCGTCGCGTTGAGCGCCAACAGATTGGTCTGGCCGGCAATGTCGCGAATGAGCCCGAGGATCGATTCGATCGCTTTGGCGTGGTCCGACAGAGCTTCGGAAACCGACAGCGCTTCTATGGATTGTTCCGACGCGCGCGTCGCAATTTCCGCCGCGACTTCAACTTCGCCGCGCGCCTCTTCGATCGCACGGATCAATCCGGAGGCAGTCTGCGCGGCTTCGCGCATTGCAACCGCGGATTGCTCGGCCGCTGCGGCGACCTCGCTTGTCTTGCCGAGCATACCGCGTGCCGAATGCGCCGCACCGCTTGTCTTCTGCTGCAGGGCATAGCTGTCAGCCACCACTGCGGAGACGATGTTCTTCATCGTGCCCTGATATTCTTGGCTTACCTCGTCTCTTGCTAGGCTCGAGTTGCTGCGTTCGATCGCAACCGTTTCAGTCATGAAGATCTCGGTCTCGACATAATTCAGCCGATTGAGGACATCATGAATGCGGCGAATCTCTTCTTCACTGCCAAGTTTGGCGTCCTTGATCGTGTTAAGCAAAAGCTCGCTGAGTCGAATGCGCGCTTCGAAGAATTTGACTGGCGACATGTTCATCGAGCGAGTGAAATAGGCCGTGCGGGCCATGTTGCGAATCCAGTCGGCATCGATAGGATCCGTAAAGCGCTGGGTACGTTTTCGCTCAGCATAGTCTGCTAAAGACAGACCGGAGGTCTTTCGGGCAAAATCGTCCAGAAGACTTGCGGTTTCGGTGGAAATGCCCGCAATCTCTTCGCCCCAGAAGCTATTTTCGATTTCAAGGATGACTTGCTTCGCGCGATCCCAGGCGAAGCGCAGATCAGCTTCGAATTTGCCGTTCTGGCCAAAAATACGCAACCGCTCCTCAACTTCGGCCTCTGTCATTTTGATTTCGAATGATTGCCGCATGTTCATTTCCATCGCGAGGTCCTGTCTGTATCCGTTCCTATGCCGCGCAGATGGTAAAGAAGTCGTTATGTTCGTGGGAAAAGGCTCTTTTTTTCCGTATTCGGCGCGGAAGGATGACGCCGCAGCGGGACCCGGCTAAAGACAGAATATGGAGCGCTACGACGTTATAATTCTCGGCGGTGGCTTGGTCGGTCTGACCCTGGCGATTGCGCTGGATGCACAAGGTTTGACTTCGGCAGTCATCGATCCGGCCGACCCGCAAGCGGGATTGGCCGCCGCTTTCGACGGCCGAGCTTCGGCGATCTCAAGCTCATCATGGCGAATGCTAAACGCGATAGGGGTCGGCGAGCTGCTCAAGGACAAGGGATGTGCGATACGCCGGATCGAGGTTCGCGACGGACTTTCGCCCGAGTCACTGAAATTCGATCCGGCGCCGGATGATGATCCGCTCGGTACCATGTTCGAAAATCGTGATGTCAGGGCAGCGTTGCGGGAACGTGCGCTGGCTGCATCCAACCTGACGATGTTCGCCCCGGCCATGCCGGTCAAGGTCGAGCGCAACGAGGGGGGCGTGACGGTGGCGCTGGCCGACGGCCAGACGATCAGGGGGAGCCTGGGGGTCGGCGCGGACGGTCGCCGTTCGCCCACGCGTGAGATCGCGGAGATCAGAATCGCGCAATGGCGCTACGATCATGTCGCGATGATCGCCTCGATCACGCACGAAATTCCCCACGAGGGTATAGCGCACGAGATATTCTACCCCAGCGGCCCATTCGCGCTCCTGCCGATGCCACCTGGCAATCGCTGCTGCGTGGTCTGGACCGTGAGATCGGCGGATGCGCCAGCGATGCTGGACCTTCCCGAGCGCGCCTTCCTGGCCGAGGCGCAAAAACGCATGGGCGGGATGCTGGGCGAAATCGCGCTCGCATCGCCACGCTCGAGCTATCCGTTGGGGTTTCACCACGCAGCGACGATAACCGCGGATCGGCTCGCGCTGGTGGGCGATGCGGCGCACGGCATCCATCCCATCGCCGGTCAGGGCCTCAACCTCGGGTTCCGCGACGTCGCGGCTCTGACCGAAGTTCTGGTCGACGGCGTCCGCATCGGGCTTGATCCCGGCGATGCGCAGTTGCTGGAACGCTATCAGCGCTGGCGATCGCTGGACAGCCTGATGGTCGCGATGTCGACCGACAGTCTGACGCGGCTATTTGGCCTGCGCGGCAAAGGCGCGCGCGCGATTCGCCGTTTCGGCCTGGCCGCGGTCGAGCGCGTCACGCCGCTGAAGGAGCGTTTCATGGCGGAAGCGCGCGGCGAAAGTGGTGCGCTGCCCAAGCTGCTTCAGGGAATGGCCGTCTAGCTTTCCCGCGGCTCCAATTTGCGTGCCTGTTCCACAATCATGACAGGCACGCCATCTCGAATGGGATAGGCAAGCCCGGCCTGCTCCGACACCAGTTCCGAAGCCTCCGCATCATAGCGCAACATGGTACGCGTCACCGGGCAAACCAGCACCGCGAGCCATGCCTGTTCAAACGCGCTCATTGAAGCGTCGCGCGATCGTCATCCTCGGTCTGATCGCGAAAGAAGCGTAACAATTGCACTAGCAGATCGGCCCGATCGCGCAGCGTATTTGCTTCCAGCAGCGCCTGTTTGGAAGCAACATCGAAAGGAGCCATCTGGGCAGATCCGTTGATGAGCGTTTCATCGTCGAGCGAGAAATAGGCTTTCCAGTCGATGCTCATGCCGCGCGCATCGGCAAAACGACGCGCCTCCCGCTCGAAATCCGCACGCAGGATATGCGGAAGCGGCTCATCCGGATCGTCGGGAAATTCGCCAAATCGCGCTTCGATCTGGCGGAATGGCGTGCCGGCCGCGATTTCGGTGACCATGCGGAACCGCGCCAGGCCTTCCAGAACGAGATTGTAGCGGCCGTCGTTAAGCGCTTCCACTTCAGCGATCCGCCCGATACATCCGACATCGAACAATTCAGGTGAAACACTGTCGTCGCGCGGCTGGATCATGGCGATGCGCCGGTCCCGGGCCAAGGCGTCGCTCACCATCGCCCGGTACCGCGGTTCGAAGATATGGAGCGGCAAGTGCATGCGCGGAAACAATAACGCGCCTGCAAGCGGAAATATGGTGACCCGCTGGGCGATGCCGGTGATCATGAGAAAAGAATTGTGGAAAGGCGGCGGCGCTGTCCATTGACCCACGGATCCGCCAGCCCCACCGCCTCGAACAACTTGAGCAAGCGGTCGCGCGCGGCGCCTTCGCTCCAGTCCCGGTCGCGGCGGATGATCTCGAGCAGCTGGTCCGCCGCACCGTCGCGATCGTCAACCGCCATCAATCCGCCCGCCAGTTCGAAGCGCGAAGCGAGATCATCCGGATTGGCCGCAACGGATGCGGCCAATCCGGACAAGTCGTCGACCGGCTTTGCTTCCCGCGCGATTGCAAGCGCCGCCTGCGCCTGGGCGATGAGAGGATCCCTGGCGATTTCCGCCGGCAGGGCGTCCAGCAATGCCTCCGCCTTGTCCGCCTCGCCGAGCTGGATCAAGGCACGAGCATGTCCGGAAACCACGGCAGCGTTTTCCGGCGCCAGCTCCTCCAGCTGCTCGAAAATGGACAGAGCGCGTGCCGCGTCTCCCGAAGCGAGCACCTCTTCACCCATCGCAATCAGCGGGGCGATATCCTGTTCCCGTTGCTGAACCTCGCCCTGAACCGGCAGTTGGTTCAGCAACTGGTCCAGCATCTGCTTGAGCTGACTTTCGGTACGCGCGGGTGTTAGATCCGCGACGAGCTGCCCCTGGAACAGAGCATAGACAGTCGGGATGGACTGCACGCGAAACTGCGACGCAATCACCTTGTTGGAATCAACATCGATCTTGACGAGCTTCACGCCGCGTTCGGCATACTCCGCCGAAACCTTTTCAAGAACGGGGCCAAGCGCCTTGCACGGCCCGCACCATTCCGCCCAGAAATCGAGGATGATGAGTTGCGTCATGGAGGGTTCGACGACATCGCGCCGAAACGTCTCCACCGCATCGCGCTCGGCCGCACTCATACTTAAAGTCGCCACGTCGCAGTCCTTCCATCGATCCCGTCTGCAAACATGCCCTTATGTGGGGTGAAGGATGCTCTTGCCAAGCCCTTCGATCAGGGGTTGCCCCTGTCGCGCCGCGATGCTAACAGCCGCGCCTCATCGCAGGCACATGGTCGCTGACCAGGCCCGCGAACGCCAAGAGCGGGCGTAGCTCAGGGGTAGAGCACAACCTTGCCAAGGTTGGGGTCGAGGGTTCGAATCCCTTCGCCCGCTCCAGTTTTCTATCCGAAAACTAATCAGTTAGCGGACGCAGGCCTTGCTGAGGCTTGGGTACGTGCTTTTGAGAGGGGCGACTCGTATCCATTTCGTATCCATGCGAGATCGAGCTTGCGGCGGTCGGTGGCGGCACATTTCGTACCTAAAAGGGCTTCCTTAGATCACCGGGTTGCTGGCCTGACGAAGCAGTGTTCACGATGAGGACGTCATCGAGGATTGGTTCGCCTCCGGAAGAGGCCTCCCCACGCCGGTCCCGTCGAAGGGTGGTTTTGCTCCAAGTACCACACTATAAGGACTTATATTCGATAAACCATTGATATATAGTGATACTTTAAAGAACTCTCCGATCGTTGATAAGCGAAAGTAAGCACGGGGTAATCACCAAAATTTGCGAGTTTTCGCATCACACAGTAGGTTACGACGCGGGAACCGCGCTTAGGTGCTGAAGCGTGGCGAGACAAATCGAAGGGCAACCATACCGTAGAGCACACTACGCACGGTTCACGAACATCACCGACATCACGACAGGCTGGCACGTGAAACTTCATGACCGCTGGCTACAGATCGGCATGATCAGCCTTAAAGGGCTGCCGCTCAGGCGGCGAAGCGCAGCACGGTTTCCTTTTTGTGTCGGAACCATTTCGGCAAGACATCGCTATCGCGCGTTGCGCTGCGTGTCAGCTCGAGGGTCAGCAGACTGTCGTCTTCAAAAGCGGGGCTGAGTTCGAGACGCAAATATTCAAACAGCTGGCGATCATGGACTGCGACGATCACCTGGCGCCCATGTTCCTTTGACAGCGTCCGCAACAGCGCTGCGAAATGCGCGATGTGGACGTCGTCCATCGACTGGACAGGGTCATCCAGGATCAGCCAGGGAAGTTGCGGCGCGACCGTCAGGTGGAGAGCGATGAAGAGGGTCAGCGCGGCCGTGTTGAGATTGCCCGCACTGAGCATGGCACCCGGGGTGCCGCCCGCGCCGCCGGAGCGGTGGAGCGTAACAAGCTTCGGCTCGAGTTTCTGCGTGGCTTCGGTCGGAATCTGGAATGCGGGCACAAACGGCTCGGTTGGCGCGAGGCGGACGAACAGATCGCGCCACAGCCGGTTCAAGCGGTCATTGAACTCGCGGCCGATGATGTGCGCCCTTACCGCTTCCACCGCCCCCTTGATGGTCTGGCCGTCGGTGCGAATGCGGACGGCGCGCTTCAATGCCGCATCATGCAGCCGCTGCAGAGCCCGATCGCGCGCGATCAGAGCGTCTGCGTCGCGGCGACGCCCAAACTGCATCTCGGCTTGCGCATGGGCGTCGACAATTTTGCGCCGCGCTTCGCCCTGGGCCTTCAGCATCGCAAGCTCTTGGTCGATCACGATATCCAGTTCGGCCATCACTTCGGCCAGCGGCTTCAATGGGTCGGCGGGCGGCAAGCTCAGAGCGCCCGCCATCGCGGTAAGCATTTCCCCGACCGATCTTCGCGACAGGCTGCGCGATTGGTAGTCACCAAGCGCCCGGCGAGCCGCGGTTTCTTCGGCCGCCAGCGTCGTGTGTGCGGCGATCGGGACGGCGAGCCGTCCAAGTTCCGCGACGACAGCTTCGAGTTCGCTCGTCCGGCGCTCGAGTTCAGCCGCAGCCTGCGGGATCATCTCCCGCGCGACAAGTCCCGCCTCTTCGCGCACGAGGCGGTCCACCTGCTCCTGCTGAATCGAGCGGTTGCGGCCAAGCGACAGCAGGCGCTCGGCCGAGCCGGTGAGTCGGCCGACCTTGTGATCCACGGTAACTATCTTCCTTACTCACCTGCCTTCGTCCACGGGCCCCCTCGAGCCCAATCGCCTTTGAAATCTCGGCGCCGGCTAACCGCTAGGGTCGGGGGCATCACCAAGTCAACAATCTGCATCTGAATGGCCGCGAACGGTTCGGGCGCCAGCGCGATTTCGGTCCGCCGCAGGAACGCGGTCCACTGCGCCTGCTTCTCGTCAGCGAAGGCGGGCGTGAGCGCCGGGGGCGTCTCGGTGGGCAACGGGGTTTGGCGGCGATCGAAGGTGGCCTGGATGGCGCGCGACAGCATGGTGCCATCGAACGCGAACGATCCCGCGATCGCCCAGATGTCGTAGAAATCCTTCAGCCGCGTATTCAGCATGCCAAGCGCGACCATGGCCTGGAATTTTTCGGCCACGACCGTTTCGGGCGGATAGGCTCGAAGATGCGCGGTGGGCTGGCCGAGCAGCGACGGATACTCGATCTCGGTCGCGCCGGGCGTGATCGCGTCGCCATAGCCGATATCGACGTGCATCGGCAGGCGCGCGCCGGCGAGTTCGGCGACGAAGTCGATACGGACGCCGGCATATTCATCCTCGGCGCGGGCCGCGGCCGCGCGCAGGGTTTCTGGCCGGAACACGATGCCGTCGTCATCGACCGCGACCGCGAGGATTTCCTGGAAGATCGCCGCAAGCTGCTCCGGGGCGTTCTCGCCCATGCCAAGCAGATCAAGGTCGCCCGTGGCGCGATAGGGGGCTGCCGCCCACAGGCTGAACAGCATCGCACCCTTGAGCACGAATCGCTCGCGATGTGGCGAAAGGCTGAGACGAAACAGCAGGCGTTCGATGACGTAACGGGTCATCAGCAGTTGTGCGTTTTCCCGGCGCTCGCGGGCGCGCGCCGTCAGCCGGTCGCGCACCGAGACCGCGATGTTCTTCGGCGGCCGGCTCATGTCATCGCTTCAAGATAGGGCCGTATCACCGATTGGACCCGATCGAGCTGGGCATAACGGTAGATCGCATTGAGATCCGGCCGGGGTCGGGACTTCATGAAATCGCGCAGGGCCTCGACCGCCACGTCGATGCCGATCTTGTTGCGGTGCTTGAAGCAGTCGGCGACGGTCTTGGCCGGTACGGTGATGGGCACGGGAACGCCCTCGATGACGTGCGTCTCCACGCCCGCTGTCAGCGCTTCGCCGCTCGCGCGAACGATCTTCAGCGCCACCGACGGGTTGACCGGTGCCCACTCCTTTTGGCCGAGCATCATCCACACCGCATGGGGGGTCTGCGTGGTCAGCTCGTGGAACTGCAGCGCTGAGAGCAGGCAGATGACGCCGCGCGGCTGGATGCGCACGGCCTCGGCCAGGCTCGTCGCGCTGTCGACCTCAGCATCGCCCAGCTTGTAGAGCCCGCGGCCGACCTGCTGGAGGACGCCTTCGTCACGCAGCCTTTGCAGGGTCGCCCGCGTGACGCCGGCCGCGTCGAAATCGCGGCCCCGCGCAATGCCGCGGTGCCGGACGACCTCCAGGGCCCGTTCTCGATGAGTCGTCGGTTCCATGTGGCCTGATATAAGTCCTCGGTATTTACATGCAATGACCAAGGTTTTGTATCGCCGCCGTCGGGATGTGCCACGGTCTATCCATAGCCAATGCTAATCGTGGAGGGGGAAAGCCTTCCCCTGACGGCCAGCCGGAGTCTGGCCGTACCCCTTCAAGCGGGGACACCCCCAGGCTGTGCGAAAACTATCAGCTATGAATCATGGCGTTCGTTTTCCAACGACCTCCCATCAGTGTGCTCCTCAGATCACTGCATTGCGATTTGCCGCGTGCCGTTCGTCCAGACGGGAATTGATTTGCCTTGCCAATGAAAGGACGCCGCCAAATTTAAGGTCGGAACCGCGCAGATCTGGCCATGACGCAGGCCATTAGCGATACAAGTGTGGTGTGATAATTCTTTAAGAATGCGACGCGCTCGGCGTCCATTCCATCTGCAATGAAGTCTTTACCCGCGCCTTCCGGCCCGGGCATGCTGCCATCCACGAGTTGCACCTCCGAGAGTTCCGACACCAGTGGGAGACAAGGGATTCCGAGGCAGGCGGCCACCATGATGAATTCTGCGAACAGGTCCCAGTGGGTTCGACGGCGATAAATCTCGAGCCATGTTCCAAGCCAGGCGCCGACGTAGTCTCGGATGTCGCGGGTCAGCCGCTCCGGCATGAAGCCGAAGTCGGTTATGTAGAAGATATTGTGAGTGGACGCGTAAGCCGTGTCATCGGTGATTGTCCACGGCTCAGGCAGAGCGCTAAGCCAGGTTCCGGCCGCAGGATTATCCGGCAGTGTGCCGATGCCGATGCGCTCGAATCCGTGGCAAACATCTAGCCGGCGCCACGTGGGAAGTTCGACGGCGAGGGCCGAGGGGCTAGCCTTTAGATAGGCGAGCAGCCGATCGAGTTTGGATGACCGAAAGCCATGGCTGTGGAACGACGAATAGATCGTCGAGAGAACAATTAGGTCAGGGCGGATGAGCAGCGCGTCGACAAGCACCTCACCATGCTTCAATTGTTCCCAGCACCAGCCGAGATGGTCCCTGCAAGCCGTTGTGTCACAGTCGAGACGAATGAGCGTGTCCGCGGTGATCGCTAGCTCCCCCAGCGGCTTAAGCAGCTTCAGGTTGTCGAGAGCTGAGCCGCCACGCTCGAATGCGAAATAAGAACGATTTCGCGATACCCACTGCAAGATTCCGTCACGAAAAGCCGGCGATTTTAGCATAGAACAGTCCGCGCCGCGTTGAATACGACTTGGGTTCGATCGTCCAACTCACCCTCGAAGAACTCAATAAATGCTATCATCTGTGTGACAAAGCGTCTCTCGACGGAAGTGTAAATCCAGGGGACTTTCTGCCGGATGGAGGCAAGCGCGAGCGCGTGATCGACGGCGAGGACAATGTCGCAGTCGTGTAACGCTAAGCAGGCCTGTTCGAGCGCGAACGGTTTGAGTGATTCGACCGATATCGTTGTAGGCAAATCGAGCGCCCGGCCGAGGAAAAATAATGTATCGCGCGTCCGTGTCAGCGCGGCGGTTGCACGGACGGGCGAGCCGGCCTTATCGCCAAAAAACTCTTCGACCGCGAGCATGTAAACATGCTCGCAAAGCGAGCATGGCGGAACAGCAGCGCCCAGCTTCGCGACCAACGATGCAAAGCCGGGCGCAGCAGCGATTTGCGCCCGCTGATTGGCCATGACGGCGAGCGAGAGATCAAGAAAGGCCCGCAGCCCGGCGAGTGACCGCCTGTCTCTATCGCCTATCATCAAAAAACAGGAGAGCGTTAGTTTATCCTGACCACGCGCAGATCGAAGGTCGCGATGAGCGCGGTATCGATGTCGTGGCCTTGAACCAATGCCTTGCGGTTCTTCAAGAGCTCAACGTCGGCCCTGTCGGCGACGTCACGGCCGCCCTCGACGAGACGATCAAATGCTGCTTCTTCCTCGGGTGAGAAGGTCTCGCCAGTCAGATCGATGGTGACTTCCGCTCCGGAATCACCTTTCAAGGTCACCTTCTTCGCCGCATCCATCATCATTTGCCCCCTCACCGGAAGTTTAACGTCAGCCCCTGACGCTGCTTTGATGCGCCCGTCTACACGCGGGCACAAGAATGAATCTGGCTATCGTACATAGGTGTGGCCCTAGCGGCCAGCGGATCAATATGCCCGCTTGCCTCCCACGCCCCCTATGATAGGCTGAGCTGTCAAACGGGAGATAACTCATGGGTGAGCTTCTTATCGGCAGTGGAACTAAGGGTTTCACCGCACTCAATTCTCTTGCCCTGTCTAACTCGCAGAATATCGATACCAGTAGCGGCGACAAGGGATCGCCTGCGTTAGGCAAGCTACTCGATCTTCTGAAAGAAAGCTCGAGCTCTGATGGAGAGCCCACAGAGGTGATGATCCTCATCCGAGGGAAGGAAGAGCGGGCCTTTACGTTTGTGCTGAAGGATCCCACGGAGCTGATCGAAGTTTTACAATGGACGGTTGGCCGGGAATAATTCGGAAAGCCCTTGCAAAGCCAGGCAGATTTTGAACGCATAGACTCACCCTCTATGGCCATTCAAGCTGCCATGGAGAGCCTCAACGCCTCTGGTTTCAGTGTAGATTTACGGTCTGTTGGGGAGAATATCTCTACCACGGAGTGTCTTCTGAGGCGCGAAGATGGAAGGCATTCTCGTGGCCGAGGAAAGGGCATCGGCGATCAGTCTTTGGCCTCTGCGATGTTCGAGGCGGTTGAGCATTTCTTTTACGAGCACGAAGACAAAACTGCAATTTCCGAAGAAATGAGGTTTGACCCGGTCGATACGCGACATCATGGCCACTATCATTTAAGCAGCCCAGATCTCTCGAGGTTCATAAGAAGCGAGTACGCTCCGCTGTCATGCCTGACATTCGAGGGCCTCAATGAAGCCGGTTCAATCAGCTACCCTGCTATTCTGACTGACCCGAAATTCATCCCTCCAACCAAAGCGGAGGCGGACTGGATAGAAGAAAGCGGACTGTATCGTTACAGTTCGAACTCGGGCACCGCATCTGGTCGCAGCCGCTCGGAAGCATTACTTCATGGAGTGCTTGAGGTAATTGAACGGGACGCCGTATCGTTACTTTTGGTCAGAAGTGTTTTGCGCCGAGAGGCGTACCCAATGCGCCGCATCGCTCAGGAGAGTCTGCCCGCCCATATTCAAGCGCTGATTCACGTTGCCAGTGCTGAATGCGGCGGGGAAATTTCTGTTTGGGATATAACGTCAGACGTGGAGCTGCCGGCGGCCTTGTGTCAGCTGGCCATCGGCGAATTGCGGTTTTATGGATCGGGCGCTTCGCTATTTGCTGGTTACGCGCTCGAACGCGCCATCCTAGAGGCCGTTCAGGTTTTTCACATCCAGAAGCACTTTGGACCATGGCTTCAAATCAAGAGACGGGTCGATATCGAGGCGATGAGCTTAATGCAGCGGTGTAACTTAGAGGGTGGGCATTTCTTCCCTCGTGGAGGAGAGGTAATCACGGAGTTCAACCCTAAGAGTTCCGAAGTTGAAAAGACCGGGATTGAGCAGCAGATCCAATTAATTTGTTCAGCGCTCAAGAAACGCGGAATAGGAGTCTTTGCTCGAGAAATTGCATCCGAAGGGTTCAATGTCCATCAAGTAATTGCGCCGAGACTTGAACGATGTTTCCTACTGTCCCATGGTCTACCAGTTGCTCCATCCCATAGAGGTAAGGTGGCTGCAAACTAGCATTCGCTCGCGGCTCTCCAACCGCCGCTTGACCGCAGCGCGTTCGAACGCTGTCCGATAGATAAGTCTTGCAGCGCACTGCTCACGTGTCGCACGTCTCGACTCGTGCCTGCACCAGCTGGTCGAGTTTCAGGCAGGAAAACTGTCTTCATTCAGCTGAAATCTATATTTTTTCGCTTGCAGGAGGAAGCGAGGATGGGATTCATAGAAGGCGGAGATCGTGGACAGGCTGCTCTCCTGCCGCCTTGCATTGATGACTACATAGCGACCGAAGCTTTGGTTCGAGTGATCGATACCTTCGTTGCCAATCTCGATCTGGTGGACCTCGGTTTTGACCGTGCGATCAGCGCCGCCACCGGCAGACCGGGCTATCATCCCGCCGATATGCTTCGTTTGTATATGTGGGGCTATCTTAATCAGGTTCGATCGTCTCGTTCGCTGGAGCGCGCCTGTCATCGTGATCTTGAAGCGCTTTGGCTGATGCGGCGGCTCACACCAGACTATCGCACGATCGCTGCCTTCCGGCACGACAACCCCGAGGCGATCGTTGCCGCAAGTGCAGCGTTCGTGCTTTTTTGCCGGAGGCGCGGGTTAATCGGCGCTCAGACGGTCGCTCTCGACGGCACGAAGATGCGAGCTGTCGCCAGCCCAAAGAACATTGCGGGCGCCGAGCGGTTGGCGAGAGACCTCTCCCATACTGAGCGGGAGATCAGCTACTACCTGGAACGACTGGATACGATCGACGAGCAGGTTGAGCAGGGATACAGCGACAAACCGCTTCACCGCGAAGCGTTCGCGGGTGCCATTGCCGCGCTCCAGCGGCGCCGAGAGCGGTTGGCCAAGCGTCAGATCCAACTAGAGAAGCGAGAAGAGAAGGTGCTGGTTTTCGGTGAGCCGGACGCCAGGCCAATGGGTTACGCACGCGCGCCGAAAGTGCCTTCCTACAATCTCCAGAGCGTCGTCGATGTCGAAAGCGGCCTCATCATCCATCACGACGTTTTCAACGATGCGAACGACAGCCATCTTCTTCACCCGATGTCGATCGGCGCTAAGCGCGTGCTCGATATCGCAGAGCTCCATGTTCTGACCGATGGAGGTTATTCCAATGCAGAGGGGGTGGCCCGATGTGAGCGTGATTCCATCACGGTGTCGGCGCCGATCAAACGTGGCGCGATGAACAGCGAACACTTCCGTCCCACCCAATTCGTCTATGACGAAGCCAACGACACGATCCGTTGCCCTGCGGGCCAAACACTCCGACCGTCGGGCAAGCACACGCGCAATCGCGCGATCCGTTATAGGACCGCCGCCTGCAAGGCGTGCGCAATAAAATCACAGTGCACTCCAGGCGCCCAACGCACGATCCATCGCCTGTTCGATCAGGCGGCCCTCGATCGAATGGAAGATCGCATATATGCCGATCCAGATTTGATGAAGATCAGGCGGTGCACCGTCGAGCATCCGTTCGGCACAATCAAACGAATGTCAGGTGGTGGCAGGTTCCTGACACGAGGGATGAGAGCTGTGAAAGCCGAAGCTGCCCTGTCGATCTTGGCATTTAATCTCCTCCATGCCGCGAACGCCTTTGGGCATCGGAAAATGATGGGGGTCGCCTAATCTGGTCGCCCTTTTGAGCCAGGTCTTTGGTGGCGTCCTCGCGAGTTTCTGCACAGCCTGCCCCGCAACGCCCCGCTATCCGTAAATCCGTCCCTGCGGATTTGCGCTTTTTCGTATCTGCGGAGATCGGGCCAGGGCGTTCGCCGGCCCGATCGCGTTGATCGTGGCACTCCCGCTATGGGGTGGGCGTCGCTTCCCTCTAGGCCCGCCGCGCCTGGCCGCAACGCCGCCTCGCACCGTTCACCACCCCCCAACCCGGAGACCTGTCATGATCCATGCCCTTCGGCATGGCGCGCGCCGCGCCATGCTTACCGCCACCGCCAGCGTGATCGCGCTGACCTTCGCTGTTCCGGCCTATGCCGGCGGCTCGTCGATGCCGTGGGAAGCGCCGCTCCAGTCGATCCTCGAAAGCATCGAGGGGCCGGTGGCGAAGATCATCGCCGTCATCATCATCATTGTGACCGGCCTGACGTTGGCCTTTGGCGACACGTCGGGCGGCTCGCGCCGGCTGATCCAGATCGTGTTCGGCCTGTCGATCGCGTTCGCTGCGTCGAGCTTCTTCCTGTCGTTCTTCTCGTTCGGCGGCGGGGCGCTGATCGCATGAACGGCGCGGCCGATCATGGCGAACCGATCGGGGGGTATTACGCCCCGGTCCACCGGGCGCTGACCGAGCAGATATTGCTCGGCGGCGCCCCGCGCTCGCTCGCCATCGTCAACGGGACGCTAGCGGGCGCGATCGGCCTCGGCCTGCGCCTGTGGATCGTCGGCCTGGTCATCTGGGCCGTAGGCCACGGTTTGTCCGTGTGGGCCGCCCGCCGTGACCCTCAATTCGTGGACGTGGCCCGGCGTCACCTCCGCTTGCCCGTTTGGATGCGGCCATGATGAGCTTGCGCGAATATCGCAACAAGGCTGCGAACCTTCCCGACTTCCTGCCCTGGGCCGCGCTGGTCGGCGAAGGCGTGGTGCTCAACAAGGACGGCTCGTTCCAGCGCACCGCGAAATTCCGCGGCCCCGATCTCGACAGTGCGACGCCGGCCGAGCTGGTCGCCACGACCGCACGGCTCAACAATTCGCTGCGCCGGCTCGGCTCCGGCTGGGCGATCTTCGTCGAGGCGCAGCGCACGCCGGCGCTCGACTATCCGGAAGGCCACTTTCCCGATCCCGTGTCGTCGCTGGTCGAGTTCGAGCGCCGCGAACAGTTCCGCGAAGAAGGCGCACATTTCGAGAGCCGCTATTTCCTCACCCTGCTGTGGATGCCGCCGGCCGAGGAAGCGGCTCGCGCCGAAGGCTGGCTTTACGAGGGCCGCTCGACCACCGGCGTCGATCCGTGGGAACTGCTCAAAGGCTTCACCGACCGCAGCGACCGGGTGCTCAATCTGGTCGAAGGCTTCGTTCCCGAGGTCCGCTGGCTCAATGACGCCGAGACGCTGACCTATCTGCACAGCACGGTTTCGACGCGCCGCCAGAGCGTCCGCGTGCCGGAAACGCCGATGCACCTCGACGCGCTCTTGGCTGACGAGCCGCTGACCGGCGGGCTCGAACCGAAGCTCGGCGACCAACATCTTCGCACGCTCACCATCGTCGGCTTCCCGAGCGTGACCTTCCCCGGCCTGCTCGACGAGCTGAACCGACTCGCCTTCGAGTATCGCTGGGCGACCCGCGCGATCATGCTCGATAAGACCGACGCGACCAAGCTGCTGAGCCGCATCCGACGCCAGTGGTTCGCCAAGCGCAAGAGCGTCATGGCGATCCTGAAAGAGGTGATGACCAACGAGGCGTCGGTCCTGATGGACAGCGACGCATCGAACAAGGCCGCCGACGCCGACACCGATCCGAGCGGTGCTGGAGCAGTGGTGTCGAAGTGTCGGTATCGTTGTTTAGAATGGGCGCTTTTGACTCAACGGCCTTATAATCTGGCGCCGAAAAAATTTACGGGGGGACGTCGATTTTAGCCCAACTGCTTCGTCGTCAGCACGGAGGCAACTTTCTAGTGGCTCCCGAACAAGGAGAAAGATCATGCGTGTAATCGTGTTTGTGAAGGCGACCGAAGACAGCGAACGGGGCGACAGCATCCCCACGACCGAGATGCTCGAAGCCATGGGCAAGTACAATGAGGAGCTGGTCAACGCCGGCATCTTGGTCGGCGGCGATGGCCTGAAGCCCTCGTCGTTCGGCAAGCGCATCGCCTTCGACGGCCCCAGCCGCGCCGTGATCGACGGCCCCTTTGCCGAGACCCGCGAACTGGTCGCCGGCTTTTGGCTATGGGAAGTCAAGGACATGGACGAGGCGATCGCCTGGGCCAAGCGCTGCCCCAACCCGATGCCCGGTCCAAGCGAGCTCGAGATCCGCCCCTTCGTCGAGCTGGAAGATTTCGGGGACAACGTGACGCCCGAGATCGCCGGCCGTGAGGAACAACTGCGCGACCGGCTGGCGCAGCGCTGAAGTCGATCGTCGCCGTTCCACTTGCCTTGTCCGGGACATTTTCCGACAAGACGGGCATGGCGGCGCAAACGACCCAGCCCGAAACCCACCAGGCGATCGAGGCGGTTTTCCGGATCGAGCGGGCCAGGCTGATCGGCGGCCTGGCCCGCATGACGCGGAATGTCGATCTAGCCGAGGAGCTTGCGCAGGACGCCTTGTTGATCGCGCTTTCCGAATGGCCGAAGAGCGGCGTTCCACAGAACCCCGGGGCGTGGCTGATGGTAGCCGCCAAGCGCCGCGCGATCGACGGCATTCGCCGCGACAGAATGCGTGAGCGCAAACATGCCGAGATCGCCAGCGATCTGAACGATGAGCGCGACACCACTGTTGAAGACATCGAAGCGGTCATGGACGACGATCTTGGCGACGAATTGCTCGGCCTAATCTTCACGGCGTGTCATCCGATCATCTCCCGCGAGGCGCGTACCGCGCTCACCTTGCGCCTTGTCGGTGGGCTGACGACCGGGGAAATTGCCCGAGCTTTCCTGTCCAGCGAGGCGACGATCGCCCAACGCATTGTCCGCGCCAAGAAGACGCTTGGCGATGCTGGCCTCGCCTTCGAGGTGCCTCGTGGAACTGACCGCGCGGGCCGTCTCGCCTCCGTCCTCGAGGTCATTTACCTCGTCTTCAACGAAGGCTATGCGGCTACTGCGGGCGAAGATCTGGTCCGGCCATCGCTCTGCGCCGAAGCACAGCGGCTGGGCCGAATCCTGGCTGCCCTTATGCCGGAGGAGTCCGAGGTCTTCGGCCTACTCGCGCTTATGGAGATCCAGGCCTCTCGCCTTTCAGCCCGTACCGCGCCGGACGGTGCCTTCGTACCGTTGACCGAGCAGAATCGCGCACGCTGGGACCAACTGCTGATCCATCGGGGCCTTGATGCGCTGGCCCGCGCCGAAGCAATCGGTGGCGCCGATCGCCCTTATGCACTGCAAGCCGCCCTTGCCGCCTGCCATGCGCGCGCGAGGAAGGCGGCTGATACCGACTGGCATCGCATCGCACTGCTCTATGACCGGTTGCAGGACGTGCTGCCCTCGCCAGTGGTCGATCTCAATCGAGCAATCGCCCACAGCATGGCGTTCGGTGCTGAAGCTGGCCTGCGGCTGGTAGATGAGATCGCCGAGGATGCGGTTCTGCGCAATTATGCGCCCTTGCCAGCGGCGAGGGGCGATTTCCTGTTTCGAGCCGGTCGACTGGTCGAGGCCCGTTCCGAATTCAAGGCCGCAGCCAATCTCTCTCACAACGCGCGGGAAAAGGCATTTCTCCTCGCCCGCGCCGAGGCCTGCGATTGACAGTATTGATCTCTGTGACTGAAGCGTCCCTCGGCGCTGCCATCGGCTTCCGCCAGAATTAGCCAGGAAACGGACGATATGGCGGAGAAAGTAATGTGCCAGCCTGCCAATGTTGAAGAGTTGGCCGAGATCGTCGTAGCGAGAGCAAGTACCGTGAATAGCGGACGGGCCTTTGTCCTGGCGATCGACGGGTGCAGCGGCGCGGGCAAGTCGACGCTGGCGGCCGCACTTGCCGCAATGCTGGATGCAGCCGTGATCGAAGGCGACGATTTCTACGCGGGCGGCGTTACGGTGCGCGACGACAGCCCCGCCGACCGGGCAGGTGCCTGCATCGACTGGACGCGCCTCCGCGCGGTGGTGACGGCTTTGCGCAAAGGTCAGGAGGCCGTCTGGCGCGCGTTCGACTGGGAGGCTTTCGACGGGCGCCTGTGCGATAAGCCGACCGAACTTGCTGCCAGACCGGTTCTCATTCTGGAGGGGGTTTATTCGGCACGGCCCGAACTGCGCGACATCATCGACTTTGCCATCATCGTATCCTTACCGCGGCAGGATCGAGTGGCCCGACTCTGCCAACGGGAGAGGATGATCGGCCGCTGGGAGCAACAGTGGCATGAAGCTGAAGACTCCTATTTCGAGCAGATCATGCCGACAGACAGGTTCGACGCGGTATTCAACGGAGCAGCTGTCCCGATGGTGGCCCGGGGGTGAAGTTGACTGGCTGGTTCGACGCGTATGCGGATGATTGCAGTGGCTCTGACGAACGCACCATCGGCTGCATCTGATCGTCGTGCATTGTGCATATAGGATGCCATCATGCTGTTACAGACCGGTCGATTTATTCTGCGGGATCTCCAAGAGGCTAATCGGGCCACATTCCGCGCTTATCAGATGGATGCGCGATATCGTCGGCTTTACGATTTCGGCGAGGCTGACGAGCAGCGCGCGCTGAACCATTTTGCAAGCCCCGGATGCGGACCCCCTTCCGGTTCACTGCCCCGACTCGCTGTGGGACCGCGAACCTGATCGCGGGCGAACGTGCAGTCGCCGTTTCACAGATTCTTGGGGAGAGCGACCGCAAAGGCGTGCAGGCTCGCTATGTCGATCCCCCCGGTATCGCGTCATCGCCGGCCCCCTTCATGGGCGGATCAGTTCTGCTGAACGATCTGGATTAGATTGCCGCAGGTATCATCGAACACGGCAGTTGTGACGTTCCCCATCGGAGTTGGCGGCTGAGTGAACCGCACGCCCGCGGCAGACAGGCGCCCATGTTCTGCACGCACGTCATCCACGCCGAACATCGTGCAGGGAATGCCGTCCGCCACCAGCGCCGCCTTCCACGGCTTGGCGGCGGGGTGCGCGTCAGGCTCGAGGAGCAATTCCACACCGGCACCGTCGCCGGGCGCCGTCAAGGTTAGCCAGCGATATTCACCCAACGGAAGGTCGTGCTTCAACTCGAACCCTAAGACGTCGCGATAGAATGCCAGCGCCTTGTCTTGGTCATCAACCAGCACGCTCGTTACTGTAATCTTCAACATCTCTTTTCTCCATTGGGCCTTCGGCAAGGGGAGCGAGCCACACGCGCCACAACCGGCGCAGCGGCTCACGTTCCAGGAAGTGGTGCTTCGACCGCCACTTCCACTCGGTGCGGACAACCCCTGCTTCCTCAAGCACGCCGAGATGCTTTGAGAGCGCTTGACGCGAGATCGCCAGTCCGTGCCAACTCACAAGCCGGACATGCAATTCGAACAGCGTCTGCCCGTCTCGCTCGTCCATCTCTTCCAACAGGCGCCGCCGGGTTGAATCGGCCAGCGCTCTGAAGAGGAGTTCGAGGTCCATTCCGGCAATCTGCACCACCTTGAACGTATCATGCAACCATATTATTGCATGATACGTTCAAGGTGGTCTGACAGGAGGTCGGCATGGCGGAAAAGAATGGGAGTGAGCCTCAGGAAGCCCTGACGCCTCACCCTTCGCTTAGACTTCTGGATCGCCTGGTGGGCACTTGGACTCTCGAAGGCCGGTCGCTCGACTCGGAAGAGCAGAACGTCACGGGGACAACCTGGTTCAGCTGGCTGCATGACGCCGCCGGTGTGAGCTTCTTTCTCCAGCAGGACATGGAGATGGACTATGGCGGTGAGCTGATCAAAAGCCACGAACTCATAGGATATAATCCGGAAATCAAACGGTTCGTTTCCTACGTTTTCTCGAACATGGCGCCCGACCCTTGGCCCTACCAATGGAGCCTTGAGGGCGATGACCTGACAATCACGATCGACAAGAAGCCGATGGACGCCACCTTCACCGCGAAGTTCTCCGCCGACGGCAACAGCTTTTCCGGCGGCTGGCGGCCCAACCCCGGCGCCGATCCGACGATCAACGCCCCCTATGACGTGACGGCATCCCGCTGGGAAAGGGGCATCGGGTGATGGCGATCTCGCTCAATCACACGATCGTCCACGCGAGCGACGCCGAGGCTACCGCCCGCTTCCTGACAAAAGTGCTGGGGCTTCCGGATCATAGGCGCCTAGGACATTTCATCGTGGTCCAAGTCGGTGACACGTCCCTGGATTTCATCCAGACCGATTCAGAGATCGCTTCGCGACATTTTGCATTCCTTGTCTCGGAGCCGGAGTTCGATCAGATCATGGGGCGCATTCAAGCCCGCAGTTTGCCGTTCTGGGCCGATCCGTTTCACAAGGAGCCCCGAGCCGTGAACCACTGGGACGACGGGAGAGGAGTATATTTCGATGACCCCGATGGTCATCTTCTGGAGGTGATCACCCGGCCCTACGGAAGTGGCGGCCTGAATGCCACGTTCCCGAATCCGCTGCTGACACGCTGATGTCTAACTTCGCGGTCATCCGTCACCCGATAACGGGAGACAAGCTGTCCTTTCTGTCCACCACTACCGTGTTTGGCACAGCCACTGACATCGCACTCGCCGAACTGACGCTGGAAGGCTTTCTGCCCGCCGATGACGCAACACGCCAGGCGCTTAGCCGGGCGTGACAAACCAGGTCTCGAACGTCGCCAAATGACGGCTTGCGGCCCCCTTGGCAGGGGTCCAACCATGCTGATAATTGAGCTATGGTAAAACTTCTATTTCTCCCGGGCGCAGGCGGAAGCGACAGCTTCTGGAGGCCCGTCGCCGGGCACCTCCAGTTGGAGCGACCAGCGCATTTTTTCGCCTGGCCAGGATTGGGAAACGAGCCCCCAGGCCCCCAAGTGGATGGCGTCGACGATCTGGTTGCCATGGTGCTTGGCCACATGGACGAGCCGTGCGATTTGGTTGCGCAATCGATGGGCGGGCTTATCGCGATCAAGGCGGCTTTGGCCATGCCCGAGCGTGTTCGGCGATTGGTCCTGACCGGCACTTCAGGCGGAGTGCTCGTCGATGACCTCGGCGGATCCGATTGGCGAAATGACTATCGCGCTGAATATCCGAGGGCAGCGCCTTGGATCATGGAGGTTCGCGAGGATCTATCGGAGAGAATTCGCGCGATCGAAGTGCCGGCCCTGCTGCTATGGGGCGACAGAGATGAGGTGAGCCCAATTGCCGTGGGCGAGCGCCTTGCGGGTCTCTTCCCACACGCCTCCCTGAAGATCGTTGAAGGTGGTGGGCATGACTTTCCCCAGACGCATTCGGCAATCGTTGCGCCGTTAATACAGCGCCATCTGCAGTAGGCCTGCGAACAGCCCTCCCGAGAAGGTTCGAATCCACCGGCAGCCGCGACCGATATGCGGCCGAAGCTCGAATAAAGCATTGACGCCGGGAACCCGGACCAGCTCAACTCCGCGCAGCGATCGCGGCCGCTGCGCCGCCCATCATACCGGCGCTGACGCGGTTGGCGGCGCGCATCGTCCGTTCGCTCTTCAGGAATCTGCGGGCCTGCGCGGCGGCAAACACCCAACCGAGATCGATCGCGATGAGCACGAGCGCCATTGTCAGCATCAGTTTCAGCCAGCCGACAAAAGTGACCGCGGCGAGGTCAACGATTGTCGGCAGCAGCGCCATGTAAAACATCATGATCTTCGGATTGCCGAGCGTTACGGCCATGCCGGCCATGAAGAGCCTTATCGGTGAATCCTCACGCGGCAGTTCGCCCTCGCGCAAGTTCACCGGCGAGAACCACATCTTCCAGGCAAGGTAGAACAGATAGGCTACGCCCAGCCACTTCACGACGACGAAGGCGAGGTGAAAGGTCTGCGCGACCACCGCTAGACCGAACACGGCGAGCGACAGCCAAATGCCTTCGCCGATCCACATGGCGAGCAGGAAGGGAAACACGTCGCGAAACCCCTTCGTGATCACGCGTGCGACAAGGGCGGCGATCGAGGGTCCAGGCGATCCGGCCGCGACCAGAAGCGCGCCGGCGAAGATGAGGAGGGAGATGAAGTCCATGACCGTTCACCTTTCTAGCTCGGATGCGATGCTAACGGGCAGGCATGACCTGAGCCTGTCCTCTTTGATTTCGATATATTGAAATCGACAATGGCCGCTTCGTCGTTTGCTGTGAAGCTGTATCTGCCTCGACGCACTCGATCTCAACCTCCGTGTAGGCTTCATGCCAGCTCAGCGTCGTGGCATGGTGATTATCTGCTGAAAGGGAGCTGTTGTGTCATTCGAAGGCGGTGATAACGGCGTCATGGCTATGGTCCTCCCTTGGGCAAATTCCCGGCTATTCTCAATAGTGACGAGATTCTCGCCCCCGCCAACGCGGCGAGGGATGTCAGACTGACTCGTCTTACGGTCTGCTTGTGTCGGCTGTTTCGAAAAAGCGCATCTGATCTGCGTAAGCCTTCTTGAAGGCGGGGCGATCCGTGACACGGCTCACATAGGCCTCGGTCGCCGGCCGATTGCCGAATGAGCGGACGTCGGGAACCCGCAGCACATCTGCCATCACCAGGTCTGCGACGGTGAAACGGTCGGCGGCGAGCCATTCCCGCTCACTCAGGATCCGTTCCATGTGATCGAGGCGCTGGCCCAGCCATCCGGTCAGCTTATTGCCCTCATCGCCCGACATCTTGAGAAACCACCAAGGCACGCTGACCATCTCGATCGAGTTGAGCGCGGCGACCGTCCATTGCACCGTTTCCGCTTCTCCGGCCTGGTCGCGCGGCATCAACATGTCGCTCTTCCGGGCGAGATGGAGCAGGCATGCGCCGCTTTCGAACATCTTCAGGGCGCCGTCGTCTAGGAACGGAACCTGGCCGAAGGGCTGGCGCGCGAGATGATTGGTCTCGCGGTCGTCAAACGGGATGGTTCGCACGATGTAAGCAAGACCGGCTTCCTCACACGCCCATCGCAGTCTTAGATCGCGCACAAAGCCGCGCGGGCCTCCCGGCACCCAGTTCAGCGTCCAGATCGTCAAATCGGGCATCATAACATTCCTCACGGCGGTATGGGCACCGATGAAAGCCCACGCCTATTGGTTGATCTCGGGGGTCACGAGCCGGATGAGCTTGTCGAGCGAATCCTGCCAGCCGAGATAGCAGCCCTCGGGCGGGATGATGTCCGGCACGCCGGCTTGTTCGATATGGACCTCGGTGCCCGTCGATACCGCCTTCAGATTGACCGTGACCGTCATCTCCTCCGGCAGGTTCGGATCATCGAAGCTGTCGGTGTAGACGAGGCGTTGGTTCGGGACGAGTTCGACATAAGTCCCGCCAAAACTATGGCTGTTGCCGGTCGTGAAATTGCGGAACGACATGCGATGCTTGCCACCGACCTTCGCGTCCAGTTCATGGACCGTGCAGAGGAACCCATAGGGCGGCAACCAGCTCGCCACCGCGTCGGCCTCGAGAAAGGCGCGATAGACCTTCTCAGGCGTAGTGGCGATGACGCGATGCAGACGGATGGTACTGGACATTGGCTTTCTCCTCGCGGTCTGGGTTGATCGATAGTTCGAATGTCTCGTGCGCTCGGCGCTGATGCGACCGGCCCGAAACCTAGCCCCAGCAGCCGGCTGGCAAGAATGACAATTACCTCCTGATTTCTGCCAAAGTTCCGCATGGTGTTCATCCTCCATGCGGCGGCGCGTGCCGGGACCATGACGACCAAGAGTCCAAGGCACCCTCTTCTATTCATGGTGGCCATGCTCATGGCCGGCAGGGGGGATGCCGGCATGGCGAGGAGCAGGATCAATCGAGTTCTCGTCATTGGACTATTCTCGACGCCGTAACCGCCAGGCTGAACTGCGGCCGAAGATATTCGAGCTGCATGGCGACGACATCGGCCGTGCCGCGCCCATAGCGTTCACCGATCGCGGCCAAGGTCCGGTCCAATGCCTCCGCCGGCCTCCGACTTGTAACGGATGCCGGAACGACGTGCGTCTGCCGATTGCTGGCAAGATCATCCGGAATGATACGAATTCCGTTGCGGCTTTTGATCGCGGCGCGTGAGGCTGCGAATGTGACGGCCTTCGATCGATATGTCCGCGACCAGGCATCGGCCACCAATGCGACCGATACCTCGTCCATGCGGGGCATCAGGTCGATGCGGACTTGCTCCCGGTTCCAGAAGGCCAGCACATTGCCGAGCACGACCGCCGCGAAGGGTCGCGTGAAGGCGAAAGCACTGCTGGCGTGGCGCGCATCCCAGTGCGAAACGCCAAGATCGCGCGCCACCGCCTCGGCCCGCACGCGCCCGGCGATCGCCTCGATCAAGGTTAGCATCGTCGGTATCGCCGCGGTGATGCCCGTGGTGGTGACGACGTGTCCGTCCGCAACCATCCGCCGATCGGGCACATAGCGGATCGACGGGTGCCGGGAGAGCATCTCCTTGCGATAGTACCAATGGGTCGTTGCCCGCTTGCCGTCGAGGAGACCTGCCGCGGCCACCACCTTGGCGCCGGCGCAGACGCCGATGATGATCGCGCCTTTGCGTGCCTGCTCTCGCAGCCAGGCGAGGACGACGGTGTCGTCGTCGCGGCTCATGGCGGGCACGATGACGTAGTCGGCGCCATCGGAATGGCGCCGATCGAAATCGCCAATGGTCGCATCGGGTAGCACGCTGAGGGCCGGATAGAGCCGCACGGGCCCCGGTCCGGTTGCGAGTAGGAACACGTCGGCGACATCGGCTCGCCGCAGGATGCCGGTCGACACCAGATAATCGTTGGTCTCGGTGGCGTTGTTGAGGCCGACGATGGCGACGAGCGGGCGGGCGCGCTTCGGCGGCCTCAGCGCTGCAAGCAGCGCCCCGGTCTCGGCTTGCGAGATCGGTGGCGCCGCGGCGGCGACCGGCCTCGGCAGGCTGGACATCCAGATGCCGAAACCGCCCAGCGCCAGTGCCAGCAGCGCGAGTCCACTCAGAATGGCATGGCGCGTGATCATGTTCGCCGCTCCTGACTGGCAGAGTCGTTGATGCCGATCAGCCTAGCGGAAACGGCCTTTGGCAGGCATGACATAAAGATGCTATTTTCTGCCAATGTGCGCCGTCGTTTTCATCGTCTACCCGGGCTTCGAGCTGCTCGACGTCTCCGGGCCGGTCTCAGTCTTCAATAACGCCAACCGGGCGCTTTCCGTGCGGGAAGAGGCGCCGTCCTATCGCATCGAACTGGCATCGAGCGACGGCGGGTCGGTGGCGAGCAGCAGCGGCATCGCGGTCGAAACCCGCCGGCTCGCCGATGTTTCCGGCAAAACGGTCGACACGTTACTGGTCGCGGGCGCCGAGAAGGAACCATTGCTGCTAGCAATGGAGGACTTGGATTTTCGCATTGCGCTTCCCGCCATGGCTGTCAAAGCGCGGCGGTTCGGCTCGGTCTGCACCGGCGCTTTCATTCTGGCCGCAGTCGGATTGCTCGAAGGACACAGCGTCGCGACCCATTGGGACGGATGCGGCCCGCTCGCGCAGGCCTTTCCCGCGGCGAGCGTCAGTTCCGACGCGCTTTATATCCAGGATGGCCGGCTCTGGACCTCGGCTGGGGTTACCACCGGGATCGACATGGCGTTGGCGATGGTCGCAGAAGACCTCGGTGCCGCAGTCGCCGGCGAGGTGGCAAAACGACTCATCCTCTATGCGCGTCGCCCCGGTTATCAATCGCAGTTCAGCCCGCTGTTGCAAGCGCAGGCGAAAGCGGACAGCCCCTTTGCGGACCTGATCGGATGGATCCATGCCAATCTCGCCGCGTCCTTGGACGTCCCGACACTGGCCGCGCACGCCGGCCTTTCCGAACGCACCTTCCATCGCCAGTTCCTGGCGGCGACCGGCGAGACGCCAGCGCGCTTCGTCGAGGCGGCCCGGCTCGACGCCGCCCGAATGCTGCTCTCGCGAGGATGCCGCTGAAGAACGTAGCAGCGCAGGTCGGGCTATTTCCGGCGATGCGCCTCAATGACGCGTTCGAGCAACGCTTCGGCCTTTCGCCGCGACTGTTTCGCGATATGCACGCCCAACTGTGATCGGCTGATCGAAAATCGGGATCCAAGGTTGCCCGGAAATACGCTTAGATGTTTGGTCCCTGCATCATACCTGCTCGACGAGCACATCGGGCCGAACCGTGGTTTTGGCGGCTGCTGTTTACGTCGGCGGGAGAAGTGCGTCGTAACCTCGCTCATTGAACTGGAGCAGGCAAAACCCATGGCCGAAGGGGTCGGCGAGCAAGGCAATTTTGCCTTAGGGTGTCTCCTTGCGCGGAACCTCTAATATCGCGCCCGCGTCAACGACCCGCTCCACCGTGATCGCGATCTCATCCACGACGATATCCGCGTGAAATGGGGTCCAATGCCGATCATAGCGCCGCCGGTCGCCGCCCGCACCAAAAGTGCCCGGATGAGGAAGGCACACTGGCGACGGTGTGCCGGCACACTTTCAAAGCCAGATTCCGTGATTTTCAACCGCGTCCCTTCGGCAACCACTTCGAGATTGAACTCAACCAGAGTGGTCGGTTCGCGCTCCGGATCGCATTCGATATCCAGGCCGGACCGGGCCTCTCTGGCGCCGGCTGTTCAGCGGCGGCGATGTCGGATCGCATGGAACTCCGTCATGCACGACCTGTTGAACGCAGATGGACACGGAGGCGATATGAGTTTGGAGATCGAGAACATATCGACAGGCGTAGCAGGTCTTGACCATATCCTGGGCGGCGGATTGCCCGGTCCGCGCGTGTATCTCGTCCGCGGCGGCTCCGGGACTGGCAAAACCACCTTGGGTCTCCAGTTTCTTCTTGAGGGAGCCAAGCGCGGCGAGCCAGTTGTCTATGTGACGCTCTCCCAGTCGCGGACCGAGCTGGAACAGATCGCTCAGTCGCATGGCTGGTCGCTCGACGGGGTTGTCATCGAGCAACTCGAAACCGGCGAAACGGTGAACCCGGTCGCCGATCAGACCATCTTCCACACGGCCGACATCAGTCTCGACAACACCCGCAAGGCAATCGAAAGCGCGATCGAGAAGCACAAGCCAACCCGGCTGGTCTATGATTCACTGCTCGAAATCCGACAGCTTTCCGGCGACAGCCTGCGCTTTCGCCGCGAATTGCTGGGCTTCAAACTGTTCCTGGCCGAGCATGACGTCACCACCCTGATGATCGACACGACTTCCGATCAGGGCGGCGATACCGAGATGGAGGGCGTGGCGCACGGTATTTTCTGCCTCGAAAAATTCCTGCCGGAGTATGGCGTGGCGCGCCGGCGTCTTGAAGTGCGAAAGATGCGCGGCGTCGCCTTCTCCGATGGCTATCACGATATGGCGATCCGCTCCGGCACCGGCGTTGAGGTCTATCCGCGTATCGTTCCCAACCTAGCACCCGAGAGGAAGCGGTCAGACCTGATCAAAAGCAATGTCGAGCCGCTCGATCATATGTTGGGCGGCGGTCTTGAAGCGGGGACCACGACGCTGATCGTCGGACAAGCCGGCACGGGCAAATCCACCCTCGCATCGATCTATTCGCACGCGGCGCTCGAACGCGGCGAGAGCGTCGCCATGTTCCTGTTCGAGGAGCGCCTCGAAACCTTCTTCCGACGCTCCGAAGGGCTCGGAATGAACCTGCGGCCCTATGAGGCCTCGGGCAAACTGCAGATCCGGGACTTCAATCCAGCGGAGATTTCGCCGGGCGAGTTCTCGCAGATCGTCCAACGAGCAGTCGACGAGCATGACGTTCGCGTGGTGCTGATCGACAGCTTTACCGGCTATCTGAGCGCGCTGCCGAAGAGCGATCAGGCGGTGATGCAGATCCAGTCGCTCGTCAAATATCTCTCGCGACGCGGCGTACTCTCGATCCTGATCGTCGCCAATCACGGTCTCCTTGGACACAATGTGACGAGCGACATCGACGTCAGTTTCCTGGGTGACGCTGTGCTGCTGCTGCGCATGTACGAGTGGCCCGGTGTTATCCGCCGCAGTGTCACGGTCGTCAAGAAGCGCCATGGCCCGCATGATTTGAACGTGCACGAGCTGGTCATCCGCGCCGACGGTGTGTCGGTGCAGGCATTCAATCCGCCGCCGCCGGGCCCGAACGGCCCGCTTCCCAATGAGCACGGTTGAGAACCCGCTGCAGGATGCCGCGCCGGAGCATATTTTGGTCGTGGCGCCATTCCGGTCCGACGCGGCCGCGCTCACCGACGTCCTCGGCGGAAACGGTATGGCAGCGGTCACCTGCTCGGACGATGGCCAGCTTGGGCAAGAGCTGATGCGCTGCTCGGTCGTGGTCATGAGCCAGGAGGCCCTGACCCCAACCGCGCTCGAAACCGTCGCAAGTCATCTGGAAAGCCAGCCACCCTGGTCGGAGCTTCCACTGATCCTGCTGATGGACGATATCGAGCGGAGCGGCGCCGTCCTCTCCGGCCTGCGGCGGCGATTGCCGCATTCGAAGATGATGATCCTGCAGCGTCCGGTTCGCACGATCGAGTTCGTCAGCGTGGCACAAACCGCACTGCTGGCCCGGCGTCGTCAGCGGGAGTTGCGCGACCATATCGAATGGCAGCAGGAATTGCAGCGCGAACTCAATCATCGGGTCAAGAACATCCTCGCCAATGTGATGGCGATCTATCACATGACGATTCGCCAAAGCGACGGGTTGGACGCATTCGCCGAAAGCTTCGAGGGTCGCTTGTCGGCGCTTTCGCGGGTGCACAGTGCCCTCGTGGTCGCAGAACAGTCCCAACCGATCAGCGCTGTGGCCGAACAGGTGCTGTCGCCCTACCGTTCATCGACCGACAAGCGCGTGGTTATAGAAGGGCCTCCCATACAGCTTCCGCCAGATATGGCAGTGACATTCGCGCTCTGTCTCCACGAACTTGCCACCAATGCAGCTAAATATGGCGCCTTCTCCACGGCCGAAGGGGCGGTGTCTCTCACCTGGACATGGGATGATCCGGAAAGCCCCGTCGAGGTGGTCTGGTCCGAAAGCGGCGGGCCCCCGGTTACGCCGCCCACCAGGCAGGGTTACGGTACAAGATTTGTCCGATCGGCGATGCGCGGAGGGCCTGGTGCGGCGGTCGACATCCAGTTCCACAGGGAGGGGCTGATGTGCACGTTCCTCATTCCCGCCAAGAAGCTTGCGGGATCGTAAGGGTGTCGGCGATCAGGAACACTGCAGTTGCGAGACGGTTCTTCTCCGCGAGCGGTGGAGAAACGCCCGTATGCTGATCCTGGTGGTTGAAGATAATGCCGTCCTGGCGTTCATGATCGAGGATGCGCTGATCGAAGCTGGACATGAGGTTCTTGGTCCGGTGGCCTCGGCCGCTGAGGCGATAACGATGGCCAACGAGTTCCATCCACAACTGGCGATCGTCGACATTGACCTCGGGACCGCAACATCGGGAGTTGAGGTCGCTCGCGCGCTATCTGCCGGTCCGAGAACGCCTTCGCTTTTCTCCACTGGCCAGATTGAGACGGCCCGCCTGAACGCAGATGCGGCGATCGGAGCGCTGTCCAAACCTTATGCGCCGATCACGGTTGTCGATGCCGTTACCGCGGTTGCACAGCGGCTGGCGGGACAAGCGGTTCAACATGTTCCTCGCGAGCTGGAGTTCTTCTGAGAAGGTTCGCGTTTTCGCTTGGAGGGCCACAATGGCTTGCGCGTCACGCTGCGCTATCCGCTAGCCGAGGGTTAAGCGACGCGGGAAGAGCGGATCTTGGCACGGTTCCGCTCCATCCTAACACCCTAGAAAATTCAGTGCGATGGAGCCTACCAGCCCCCCAGGATTGATTCGACGATGATGCCGGTTGCGACTGCGGCAAGCACGAGCCGGTCGCCGGCAGAGCCACGCCGGCCACCCAGCGCCGACCATAGAAACCGCGCGGTGGCAGGTAATAGCCATACCCCGGCGCGAAGTAGTAGCCGCGCCGGGGGCCGGTATAGACGACGAAGTCGGGACGCCCGCGCCACCAACCCGGGCGCGTCCGGTCGACCACGACGACCCGCGATAGACCTGTGCGTGGGCGGCGAAAATTGGCACTGCGGCAAGGGCCGGCGCCAGCAGCGCCGCGGCCACTCCTGCGCTGCCAATTCGGCGGAGGAGGAAATCGATAGATATACGCGGTACTCCAAAATGGACCCGCATTTCGTCGCCGCCGAACGCAACCGGCTGATGTGCGAATGTAAGTTTTTGTAACCGTGTCAGTGGGAGAGAATGATCGGAACTCGTTGCGGGCCCAACCTTGCTGGCCGTTTGCTCAGGTCCCGTTTCCCGCCTAGCTTAGGGTTCTGGTGACTGATCGACTGAAAAGGACCGATGGCGAGCTATTGCCACAGCTTGCGACCCAATCCTCGCCATACCGCTGGAAGTCGTGGCCTCCCGAGAGCGGCCATTCATATTGCAGCAAACGCGCATCGCATTATGCTGGACCTATGAAGTTCATCACTCTCAATCGCGCAGCCGCCTTCCCGCTGGTCTAAGCGGGCCGGCTTTCGGCTCACCCGGCGGCTTTGCCGCCCGATGACATGCGCCATTTTTCGAGAGACATCATGCGAACTGAACCAGAACCTGTGCTCAGCACAGACGACATAGCCTTATTCATCCGTGACGGCTTCATCCGTATCGATCAGGCTTTCAGCCGGCACACCGCCGAGCAAGCCCGCGCGATCCTGTGGAAGGCCAGCGAATGCGACCCAGACGATCGTTCAACATGGACCCGGCCGGTGGTCCGCTTGGACCAGTTCGATCAAGCCCCATTTCAGGAGGCCGCGAATACGCCAAAGCTACACGCGGCGTTCGACCAGCTGGTCGGCCCTGGCCGCTGGTTGCCCCGCAACAGTCTCGGCACCTTTCCGGTCCGCTTCCCCTCGCAAGAGGCGCCTGGCGACGATGGCTGGCATATCGACGTGAGTTTCGGATACGAACAGCCGGACTTCATGGAGTGGCGCGCCAATGTGAGCAGCAAGGGACGAGCGTTGCTGATGCTCTTCTTGTTCTCCGATGTCGGTGTCGATGATGCGCCCACCCGCATACGCGTTGGTTCCCATATCGACGTGGCCAGACAACTTGCGCCGGCAGGCGAGGCCGGACTCACGCTGCGAGAGTTGGTCGCCGATGATTTCGGCGGCTCGGCCGGGAGGCCACAGGCATTGGCCGTCGGAAGTGCTGGCACGGTTTATCTGTGCCATCCATTCCTTGTTCACGCCGCGCAACAGCATAAGGGAACGGTGCCCCGCTTCATGGCCCAGCCTCCCCTGATGCCGCGTGAACCCATCTCCTTGTGCCGTCCCGACGAAGACTGTTCGCCGGTCGAACAGGCGATCTTGAATGCGATCTCACGCCCGACGGCATAGGAGATTCCTGACTGGTCCGTCTGCTTTCCCCTTCAAGGGAAAAGCGGACGGACCGCATTGTCCCCCCGAAGCCGCTGAGAGCGCCAGCGGAAGCCGGATTTCGCCACAAATGCTACGCTAAGCCCGCCTCAAGCGCCGCATTCCGCCGCTACCACGATTAGGAATTTGACGCGCCCGGTAGGATTCGAACGACTCCTTCGCCCGGCCGTTGCAGTGCTGCCTCATCTCCCTCAAGCGTGGTCCGCCAGTTGGGCGCGACGGGCTGAAGGCTAGCCGCCCTCCAATAGAGCTGCAATCTCCTTCGAAACCTTTTCGGCCGCTGACCTTACCGCTTCGTCTATATGCACGTAACGGCCAGTCACCGAACCGGCGGCGTGTCCCAGCATGGCCGCGATCGTCAGTTCGGAATATCCCAACTCGCCCGCAAAGCTTCCGAAGGTATGACGTAGGGTGTGCGGCGTGACGTCCGTCCAGCCCAACCTCCGGCACATCCGGCCGAGTACGCCATCCGCCGCCACGAAATGCGTCTGTCCTCCATCGGACGGGAAAACGTAAGTTGCGTCGTCGGTAACCGGCTGATCGCGCAGAAGCTGCAGGGCTGGGCTCCCGATAACCCTAATTTGGGCGCCGGTCTTCGTGTCGCCAAACGTTATATACCCTTCGGATGAGACCCAGGATCGCTTGACGCTCTGCGCCTCATTCAATCGCAAACCACTCAGCACGAGCAACCGAATGATCGCCAGCCCGACTGGGTGCTCGCTGTCTGCAACTTCACGCATTATGCTGCCCAGATCGCGCAACTCGGCGCGGCTCAGTGTCCGTGTTTTTTTTTGGTCAGGAAACTTGCGAACACCGAGGGCCGGATTCGCGTCGATCAGACCAGCACGCTTTGCGTGGGCAAAGATGCTGTGGAGAGTGGTCACCGATCGCGCGGCCACCCCTTTGCCCCCACGGGTTGTGCCACCGCGACCTTCGCCTCGTGGTCTAGCCGTCTTCCCCAGGGCGATGTCGTGCTGCATCGCCTCGATATCCGGCAGCCGCAGTGCAGCTACTTTCCGCCGACCGAGCAGTGGACGAATGTGTGTTTCAATCCGGCTGCGGTCCATTGCCAGTGTCGACTGCTTGATCGCTGCCCGCTTGCGTCCTAGCAACCTTCCGGCGTCTGCTTCGGCCAGATACCAATCGCACAGTTGCCCAACAGTCAGGCTGTCACGCGCCAACTGTTTCTCATCCGCCGGATCTAGCCCTCGCGTGACATCGCCCAGCTTGATGCGAGCTTCATCTCGGGCCTGCTCCACGGTAATGACGCCAAAGCGACCAAGCACCATGCGGCGCTTGCGCCTTTCGGAATTCCGATACTGAAGGATGAACGATTTGGTGCCGCCGCTTTCGATCTTACAGCCGAAGCCGCGCAGCTCCTTGTCCCAAATGAACGTAGGCCGGTCGGAAGCCGGCTTGGCATCGCTGATCATCTTTTTCGTGAGGCGTTGCGCGTCGGCCATGAAGAGCTCCTTGCTCTCGCATAATAACGTCTCTCGTACCCAATCGCAATCTTTCGTACCCAATTAGTATCCACTCTGCATCGCGCGAGCTGCGGCGCACGGCGGCCCGTGGCGGTAGGGAGTTTATCTAGTAGGCTGATATTACGCTATTTATATTCGTAGCGCGAAACCACGGCGGTAGGCGGCGGTGCTGGCGAACGCCTTGCCAAGGTTGGGGTCGAGGGTTCGAATCCCTTCGCCCGCTCCAAGTTTTTCAAAGGTTTAAGCGCCGTCTGGCGGACCCGGCAGAAAACGCCCCATTACATCCCCACTCGTCAGCTTTGAAATCCCCACCCGGTTCCCCTACTGGCGCGCTTTGGCGTTCGCCCCCGTTGGGAAGGGGTGCCTCGCCGTTTCTGCCTGATCAGATGAGGGGTGCCCCCCGTGGGGGAGGGGTAAAATCGCATCTACCTCGCGTTGTTAGAAAAGCGGCCTCTTACGCGACATAAAAAACCGAAGAATTTAATCTGTGCCAGTGCCGGTGTTCACTTGTTGTCAGGGCGGGGCTTCAATGCTGTGCGTGTGCTCCGGTATTGCTCCATATATGGATAGCAGAGAATTTGCGGCGCCTCTGTGTACAGCATTGCGGAATGCGATGGACACGTAAGGGGCAGGAAAATAGGCTGACGGAATGTATATCAAGCACCTTGAAATCCGTAACTTTCGCGCTGTCGAAGATATAGGGATCGACCTAAGTCCGCACATCAACGTAATAGTTGGGCCGAATGGTGTTGGAAAAACTACTATTTTGCAGGCGATTCGGGTGGCTAAGGCCCTCTTGGCGCCTCGGACGCAGCAAGAGATTCCACAGGTTCTAATATCGCTTAACGCAGCCTCACCTCATTTTCCACAGCGCGTATTCCTCGAAAGTTTGGCTCGCGATGCAGCGAAACCAGTCGAAATACGATGTGCGTTTATTCTGACTGTCGCAGAGATTCAGCTTCTTCAGTTGCAAATTACAACTGTCATTCAAAATCTCGTTTCTTCACAGATGGGGCAAAATTTCCAAAATCCAGCGATGCTAATTCAGTTTCTGCAATCGCCTCAAGGTCAAGCTGCACTAGCTACAGCAAGTCAGCAAATTAATGCTCGCGTTTCCCAACTCCAATCTGATCCAGAGATAATTATTGGCGTTAAGCTCAACCCTATATCTGGAGAAATTGTAGCTCATGATCCGTTGGCAGGAATTATTATATCATTTCTAGATCAAAATTTGCCTCCGTCTCTATCGTATTTTTCCTATTTCCCAGCGGATAGATCGCTTCCGCTTGGCGAAGTTAATCTCCAATTGGGTGGGCCGGATGTACAGCAGCAATTGGAAATGCATAACTCCCAGCCGCAAATAAAATATCAAAGACTTAAACACATATTGATTAATTCTTTGATGATGGGGGATGAAAATAAGGGAAATGTAAGAGTAGAGTTTGAAAAGATATTTTCGAAATTGCTTAAAGGTCGGACTATAGAATCTATAAGAATAAACGACTTCGGACTTTTGTCTGTTATGACAAGGGAGGCAAGCTCAGGAAGATTAGTTGAGCTTGATTCACTTAGTAGCGGGGAAAAGAATATTGCATTGACATTTTTGATTGTTTCCAGTTCAGTCAGCAAAGGCGGCGTCGCTTTGTTTGATGAGCCGGAGCTTCATCTGAATCCCGCAGTCAGCACGGATTTGCTGCCGTTTATGATGGAGGAATATTCCATCACTAAAGATATTCAATTTATTATGTGTACCCATTCGCCAGAGATATTGTCTGGAGCATTTTCGAGCGAAAAATGTGCGCTGTTACACTTAAAGTCACCAACAGACATAACTCGTGTTGGTCGTAAATCCCTTGATGAATACTCAGATGCTTTGCACAGATTAGGAACATCTGTGAGCGAGTCTTTGCTATATGATGGAACGGTATTTGTGGAGGGTGATGATGACGTCGCCTTTTTGCAGGCCGGGTATCCAGAATTATTCCGACGTTATAAGATAAGAGATCGTGGTGGGCGGCGCGAGGTGGAAAAGGCTATCGCGAGCTTACAGGAGCTGGAAGACAAGGGGCAGAAGGTGTCCCCGATTTTTCTCATCCTTGATCGTGATGAAGAAAAAACATCTTATAAAAGTTCCAATTCAGTTAAAGTGATGCAGTGGACTCGCAGATCTATAGATAATTATCTAATAGATGAATCGGTCATATCGCAATTGCTGAAAGATGAAATGTGCACTCGAAGTCCCGTGTCTAGTGACGGTGATGTCGCTCGCCGCATCAGAGAGATCGCATTCGCGCAAATCCCTTCTTTGGTGGCTAGAGATGTCTATAACGAATTTAAACTTGAAGGGCCATCTGCTCAAAAGTCTGACTTTGCATCGTCTGATATTGAGGAAATATCCGGCCGGTTAGTTGCGAGAGCTAGGGCCGCGAAAGCGTCGCTCATCCATGATTATGACAGTGTATTTCAAGTGTCATTAAGCCGTCAGATTGAAGACCGGGCTAATGAAAAGAAAATTGTTTGGGAGTCGAAGTGGAAAGAGCTTTGTGACGGTAAGAAATTGATTTCTGATTTGCACAAGGCATCAGATATGAAAATATCTGAATCGACGTTTAGAATAAAAATTGTGCAAGGTATGCGATCGGATCAGTCTGAAAACTGGACGTTGGTAAAAGGTATTCTTGAAAATCTATTGGCATCATAAGACGCCGCTCGCCTTTGTGGCCTGGCCTATGTTCATAGCGATTGCCGGTTGAGCCTGAGCGCGTTGGTAACGACGCTGACCGAGGACAGCGCCATCGCGGCTGCGGCGATCATCGGTGACAGCAAGATGCCGAACAGCGGGTAGAGCAGCCCCGCCGCCACCGGAATACCGGCCGCATTGTAGATGAAGGCGAAGACGAGGTTCTGGCGGATGTTGGACATGGTCGCCTGACTGAGCCGGCGCGCGCGCACGATCCCCATCAGGTCGCCCTTGAGCAACGTGATGCCGGCGCTCTCGATCGCGACGTCAGTACCCGATCCCATCGCGATACCAACCTCGGCGGCGGCGAGCGCGGGCGCGTCGTTGACCCCGTCGCCGGCCATCGCGACGATGCGGCCTTCGCGCTTCAGGCGCTCGACGACGGCGCTCTTCTGGTCGGGAAGAACCTCGGCCTCGACCTCGTCAATGCCCAGCGTCCGGGCGACCGCTTCGGCCGTCGTCCGGTTGTCGCCCGTCAGCATTACCACCCGGATGCCCTCGGCCCGCAGGCCCGCCAGCGCTTCGGGCGTCGTCTTCTTGATCGGATCGGCGATGGCGAGCACGCCAGCGACGACACCGTCGATCCCGGCGAATATCGCGGTCGCCCCGTCGTGCCGCAGTTCGTCGGCCTGTGCGGCGAGCGCCGCGGTATGGACCCCGTGCTCCTTGAGGAAGGCGGTGTTGCCAAGCAGCACGCGCTTGCCTTCGACGGTGCCGAGCGCACCCTTGCCCGTCGGGGAGTCAAAGTCCGCAACCTCGGGAATCGCGATCTTGCGACTGCCCGCTGCTTCGACGATCGCGCGGGCGAGCGGATGCTCGGAGGCACGCTCCACGGCCGCCGCGACGCGCAGCACCTCGTCCTCGGTGAACCCCGGTCCCGCCACGATCTTCGTGACCGATGGGTGACCTTCGGTCAGCGTGCCGGTCTTGTCGACGACCAGCGTATCGATCTTCTCCATCCGCTCGAGCGCCTCGGCATTCTTGATGAGGACACCGAGACCGGCCCCCCGACCGACGCCGACCATGATCGACATCGGCGTAGCGAGACCCAGCGCACAGGGGCAGGCGATGATCAGCACCGCTACCGCCGCGACCAGACCATAAGCAAAGCGCGGCTCCGGCCCCCAGATCGCCCAGCCCGCGAAGGCGAGCACCGCGATCGCCAGCACCACCGGAACGAACCAGCCCGAGACCTGATCGGCCATGCGCTGGATCGGCGCGCGCGATCGCTGCGCGGCGGCGACCATCTGCACGATCCGGGCGAGCATCGTGTCACGGCCGACCTTGTCGGCCCTGATGATGAGCGCGCCGGTCTGGTTGAGCGTACCGCCGATCACCTTGTCGCCGAGTGCCTTGGTCGTCGGCATCGATTCGCCGGTGACCATGGACTCGTCGAGCGAAGAGCGACCGTCCTCGACCACACCGTCGACCGGCACCTTTTCGCCGGGGCGCACCCGCAGCCGATCGCCGACAACGATCTGGTCGAGGCCAACCTCTTCGTCGCTGCCATTCGCGTCGATGCGGCGCGCGGTCTTTGGCGCGAGGTTGAGCAGCGCCTTGATCGCACCCGACGTCCGCTCGCGGGCGCGCAGTTCGAGCACCTGGCCGAGCAGCACCAATACGGTGATGACGGCGGCGGCCTCGAAATAGATCGCGACCGTGCCATCGGCCGAACGGAAGGCGGGCGGGAAAACGCCCGGCGCGAGCGCGGCGACCATGCTGTAGGCCCAGGCGATCCCGGTTCCCATCGCGATCAGGGTGAACATGTTGAGGTTGCGCGTCCGCACCGAGGCCCAGCCGCGCTCGAAAAAGGGCCACCCCGCCCAAAGCACCACCGGTGTTGCCAGCACGAGCTGTATCCAGATCGCGATCCGCATCGGCACGAGGTGATGAATTGCCGGGAAGATATGCCCGCCCATTTCGAGGGCGAATACGGGCAATGCCAGCGCAAGGCCGATCGAGAAGCGACGGGTCATATCGGCAAGCTCGGGACTGGGGCCGGTTTCTGCGGTAACGGTCAAAGGCTCCAGCGCCATGCCGCAGATCGGGCAGTTGCCCGGATGGTCCTGGCGGATCTCCGGATGCATCGGGCAGGTCCAGATCGTGCCGGAAGCGAATTCGGATGCGGCAGGCGCGGTGGAAACGAGATAGCGGTCAGGATCGGCCACGAACTTGCTCCGGCAGACCGCGCTGCAGAAATCATAGGTGGTTCCGTCATGAACCGCATGGTGAGCCGTTGTCTTCGGATCGACCGTCATCCCGCAGACTGGGTCCTTCGTTCCGCCACTTTGGGCGACATGGGAATGGCCGTGTGCATGATGTTCGGCGTACGTCATCGCGGTGCTCCTGATCGACGCCTCATCATATGGGGTCTGACACCGTGATAAGGTCAAGGGCCTACCCCGGCACTGGGGACCAATACGTAGAGTGATGCTCCCGCCGGTACGATAATGCTCTGTTGCAGGAGGGCAGGATCGTGGCTCTGAGCGACACCGATACGCACCATTACGGGAACCGGGCGCCGCGCCAATATCGTGTTCCCGGCTTCTTTCTGCCCCTTCGGCCCTTGTCCGGGCCAACCGAACCTCGAGGCCAGGCTGCTGCGATCGGCAGTTTCCCAATTCCTTTCCAGGAGAAAACACATGATCAGGTCGAAACACATATGTGCCAGCGCCGTGGTGCTCGCGCTTGTAGGAGCCGTGCCAGCAATTGTCAGCGCGCAAAGTACTCCAGATCCCCATGCCGGGCATCATCCGGCGGAGGCGGCCGCGCCGGCGACCCCCGCGCCGGCACCGACTGCTCCGACCGCGAAGCCAGACGGCATGATGGGCGGTGGCTCGGGCATGATGAACGGCATGGGTGCGGGTCAAGGCGATATGCCGAAGATGGGAATGATGGGCGGCGGTGCCATCCCCATGGGTTGCATGGCAGCCAGCGGCATGGCGATGGGAGGCAATGTCGAAGGGCATATCGCGTCCCTGCGGACCGAGCTCAAGATTACCGGCGCACAGACGGGAGCCTGGAACGCTTTTGCCGGCGTGCTGCGTGCCAAGGCCAGGCGAGTAGACCAGCTCCGCATGGGGATGATGACGGGTCCCAATGGCAGGCCGCCTTCGTTGACGCAGCGGCTGGATCGGCATGAGCGCATGATGACGGCCGGTCTCGACAATCTCCGCGCGCTAAAGCCTGCGCTCATCCGTCTCTATGCCGAACTGTCGACCGAGCAGCAGGCGACGGCCGACCGGCTGCTTACGCATGAGATGATGCCGGGCATGCAGATGGGCGGAATGCCGATGTCGGCCATGTCCGCCGGCATGCCGAAACAATAGGAAGGGTCAGACCATGGGCACGATCGGTTATCTGCTGTTCTGGGCCGTGTTGTTCTTCGTGATGATGCGGTTCGGCTGCGGCGCGCATGTGATGGGTCATCACCATCACAGCCACAGGAACGCGCCGCCTGGCGGGAACGGCAATTGGACCCCTCCGGCCCAGGATCGCGATCCCGTCTGCGGCAAGATCGTGCCGACCGCGGGCGCCAAGTCCAGTATCTGGGAAGGCCATGCCTATTATTTCTGCTCGGAGGACTGCCGCACCAAGTTCGAGGCGGCACCGGGAACCTATATGGGCAATGTGCCCGTCACTCATGAGGGAGCCGCTTGAGATGGCAAAGATCCCGTCCGCTCCGGCGCATGCCGCGCCTCATCTGATCCCAGTCGTCGGTTTGGGGCTGAGCCTGAGCCTGTTCCTGGCGATTTCCTACACGCTGTGTATCGCAGGCTATGTTTTGCTGCCGGCGTTGCCTATCAAGCATTCCGCTCTTGCGATCTTCCTTCCCGGGTTCGAACTGCTGAGTTGGCGCACGTTCCTCCTGGGGTTGGTCGAGAGCCTTGGCTGGGGCTGGTATGTCGCGCTGATCTTCGGGCCGCTCTATAATTTCTTCGTATCTCGACGGTGAGCAAATCGCTCAGATCGGAGATCTCCAGATGGCTCGGAGCCTGACGCAGGATTTTGCGCAAGAAGGTGTCCTCCTTGCTTCCACCGCGGCTTCGGTTGGCCTCAATCGGGACTGTACGTGTCTGACACTTGATCGTGAGACGCTTGGTGAAGCGCTGATCCGGGAAACCGGAGATCCGTCCTTTTGCACTTCGCTGATGGAAACGCGACCGCATCTGTTTGCCGACGTCGCGGTGTTTGTCAGCGAGGCGGAAATCGACCGCATGCGTCGCATCGTGACGGCAATCGAGACCGTTTCGCGGCACCCCGCCTATCAGGCGGCAATTCGCGGTTGGGCTCCAGCGACAGCCCATCGGGACTTTGGCCCTCGGGGCGCTTTCATGGGCTATGATTTCCACATGGGTCCGGATGGTCCAGCCCTGATCGAGGTCAATACCAACGCTGGCGGGGCGATGTTGAACGCCGTGCTTGCACAGGCCCAGCGCGCCTGCTGCGCGCCGGAATCGCCTAGTCGTTCGGCGGATGCCTTCGAGGCGGCGGTCGCGCACATGTTCACGACGGAGTGGGTCCATCAGCGCGGCAGCGGCGCTCCGGCCGTGATCGCGATCGTCGATGATCAGCCGCCGGCCCAATATCTGTACCCTGAATTTCTTTTGGCGCAGCGCATGCTGGAGCGTCACGGGTGTAGCGTGGTCATTGCCGACCCTGCGGAGCTCACATATCAAGACGGTGAGTTACGCTTGGGCGCCAGACGCATCGACCTCGTCTACAACCGGCTGGTCGATTTCTCGCTCGAAGCCGGCGAACATGATGCGCTGCGTCGTGCCTATCTCGATGGCGCGGTGGTCGTGACGCCCAACCCGTATGTCCATGCCTTGCTCGCTGACAAGCGCAACCTGACCCTGTTGTCCGACCCTGCCTTGTTGCGCTCATGGGGCTTCAACCAGCATCTGATCGACACGCTTTCCCAGGGCTTGCCGGTGACCGAGCGGGTCACTGCCGCCGCCGCTGAACGTCTCTGGGCGGAACGCAAGCATCTCTTCTTCAAGCCGGCCACCGGCTATGGCAGCAAGGCAGCGTATCGCGGTGACAAGCTGACGAAGTCGGTCTGGAGCGAAATCCTGCGCGGCGACTATGTCGCGCAGGCTTATGTAGCCCCGAGTGAACGAATTATCCGATTTGATGGCGAGGCACTGAAGCGCAAGATCGACATTCGCCTTTATACCTATGATGGACATATGCTGCTTGCTGCGGCTCGGCTTTATCAGGGGCAGACGACCAATATGCGCTCGCCCGGCGGCGGGTTCGCGCCTGTTCTATCGACAGTCGATGGCGACCCATCGACAGCCTGTGCGACCTGCGTTGTCGCGCCGGGATGATGTCGAAATCAGCCGTAATATACGTCTAATGGTGTTGCAAAGGCATCACGATCCTACAGCAGGTGGCTCGAGCGTGCCGAGCCAGCTGACAAGGCCAAGGACGGCAATTGCGAGCGTCGTCTCGACGGCCATGCTGCGGCGCAATGCAGCGAGTGCTTGTGCCGGCGCATCCTGCCCGATCGCGTCCGCGAGGTGGGGGGTCAGCCTGTAGCGGTTAAGCGCCGCGCACCCCAGCATGCCGCCGAACAGCAGCAGCTTGGCGATCAACAACCTGCCATAGAGCGAGTGGCTCAACGTCGTGACGTTGCCCGCGCCAACGAGGAAGGCGCCATTGATCAGGCCACTTGCAACGACGAGCCCGACAATCACGCTCCCCGCCACGCTGAAGCCCGCGAGCGCTGCATGGGCGGTATTGATGCGTTCGATCGAACAAGTTCGGCGTGCCGTCACCAGCAACAGAAGCACGGCCAAGGCTCCGATCCAGGCGGATGCCGCGAGCAGGTGCACGATGTCGCCACCCAGATGGATCAGTCCGGCGGCACTTTCGCTCGCAGCGCCATGTCCCGACCAGGCGAGCGACGAGACCGCGATGGCGCCGGACGATGCGAGCAGCACAAGCCCCGGAACGGAACCCGGCCTGCCACGCAGGGAAATCAAGAACGCCAGTGCGAGAGCCGCGCTCCGGGCAAGAAAAGCCCAACCCAAACTGGTCTCGGTCAGCAGCATCCTGACGATGGCGGGATCAAGACCGGCGACCGTCGTCCCGCTCATGGACGCCGCGACCATCGCAAATCCGAGCGCCCCAAGCAGCAATCCACCCGCTGCTAGCGCAGCGAACGGTATAGCGACCGGCATCTTGTCGCGCTGCGCCTTCCCCGTCAGCCCGTACAGTCCGAACAGCGGGATTCCAAAGAGGAGCCCCAGATCGGCGTAGAGCGCGAGCCGTAGCGCGACGAGCGGCCAGTCGCTCACCGGCTCAGCGAACCGTGAAGGTCAGGCTTCCGGTAACGCGATGCGTGTCGGACGCAACCGCGTGCCAGTTCAATTGATAGGTGCCGGCCGGCAACGCCCGCGGAAAGGCTGCCACCAGTGTTTTGCCATCCTCGGCGACCGATGTCTGGAATCCTGCTATCTTCATCGGCGCGTGGTTCGCCATGCCGGGCATGCCGGTCATGGACAGGTCGATGCCTGAAAGCGGCGCCATCAGCGTCTCGCTGAAGGTCAAGCTCGCCCGCGTGACATTGCTGACCGTGGCCTGCGGAGCCGGCGTCGAGGCAAGAAGCTTGGGATGTGCGATCGCCGGTGTGGCGATGGCGACGGCGGCAATGGCGACGGCAAGTCGGATCGCGTGCATAATGGGTCCTTTCGATTGATATAGACCAATACGCGGGTGGCGAGACGATCCCTCATCCAGCATCGCCGGTCGATGAGGGATTGGCGCTTGGGCTGCGTAACGGACTATGTGAGCGTGGAAGGAACAGACATGATCGACATTGACACCGCCCTGGCGAGCCTGCGCGAGATGCCGGTACATCCCGGTCTCGCCTCGCTCGACGCTGCGGTTATGACTGACATCGCCGCGCGCGCGTCGGCGCCATTGTCGGGCGCGATGCTCGGCCTTGCCGCAACAGCGGCGCTCCTGATCGGCGCTGCGGGATCGGTGATCCCACCCCCACCGGTTCGTGCGGCCGATATCACGCCTTTCGGTGCCCCGGCCGCGCTCGCGCCATCAACGCTGCTGGGTAGCGGCGGATGAGCAACCGCCGCCGGCTCCTGCTGGTTGCGCTGATCGCCTTCGTCGCCGCGATCACCGGGGCGTTCATCGGGCGTGCCTATATCGCGCGGCAGGCGCCTGTAGAAAACGAGCTGCACAGCTTGTTGCATCAGCAGCTTGACCTGGACGCGCGCCAGCAAGTCCGCATCGAAGCGATCGAGGCGCGCTTCGCCATCCGCAGACAGGCGCTCGAACTGCAATTGCGTGCCGACAATGCCCGGCTCGCGGACGCCATCGAGGCTGAGCATGGCTATGGCCCGCAAGTCCAGGCCGCGGTCGATCATTCGCACCAGGCGATGGGCGAACTCCAGAAGGAGACTCTGGAGCATATCTTCGCGATGCGCAGCGTGCTCCGGCCCGACCAGGCGGCGCGGTTCGACCGGGCGGTCGTCAAGGCACTGACGGCAAAGCAGCGGTGAGCCTCGACCTCGCCGGCTGCTCGGACGGCGAGCTGGCCGCGCTGGCGCTGGCCGGACGACAACCGGCCTATGGCGAACTGATGCGGCGGTACCGAGAACCGGTCTATCGGCAGGTGCGCGGACAGATCGGCGATGCCGACGCGGCACTCGACGTGACCCAGGCCTGCTTCGTCGCGGCCTTTGCCGCGCTCGCCCGCTACGATCAGGCACGCCCCTTCCGCCTGTGGATCGCGCGGATCGCCATCAACAAGTGCCATGACTGGGCGCGCCGCCGCGCCGTTCGGCGCATGCTGTCCTTCGCGTTGCCGATCGACGCCGCCGGTGATGTCGCCGACCCGCAGGCGTCTCCCGAAACGCAGGCAGCAGACGCCGAGGAATTGCGCCGCACGATGCGGGCGATCGCGGCCCTCCCGACAAGATTGCGGGACGTGATCGTATTGCGGACCATCGAAGGGTTTTCGCAGGCCGAGACCGCCCATTTGCTCAGCGTCAATGAAAAGACCGTCGAAACCCGGCTCTACCGTGCCCGCGCCAAACTGGCGGAATATCTGAGGGATTGACCAGCCGCTCGCGTATTCATCGGCAACAGTGCCAGCAAGGGGTCTTTCCGTCATGCGTTCCTCGCTTCTCGATCGCCGAGCATTGCTCCGTGGCGCCGCGCTTGGCGGCGCGGGCCTCGCGGTCGCGAACTGGTATCCCGCCTGGGCACAGCCGGTTTCGCGCGGCATCACCAAACCTATCCCGGAACTCTCGGGCGACACGATCTCGCTGCGCGTCGCGCAGGAAATGGTGAGTGTCGACGGGAGGCAAGCGCATGTGATCGCGATGAATGGCACCGTCCCGGCGCCGTTGCTGCGCCTGCGCGAGGGACAGACGGTCAGGATAAGGGTCGACAACGCGCTCGACGAGGAAACATCGCTGCACTGGCATGGCCTGCTGGTGCCGTTTCAAATGGATGGCGTGCCGGGCCTGAGTTTTCCCGGCATTCCCGCGCGTTCGTCCTTCACCTACGAGTTCCCGATCATGCAGTCGGGCACCTATTGGTACCACAGCCATTCGGGTCTGCAGGAGGCGATGGGGCATTATGGCCCGATCGTGATCGATCCCAGGGATGCCGATCCGATCGCTTATGATCGCGAGCATGTGGTCGTGTTCTCGGACCACAGCTTCGTCCATCCTCACACGCTGTTCACCAAGCTAAAGCAGGATCCCGGCTATTATAACCGGCAGAAACAGACGCTCGCGGGTCTGCTCGCCGGCAGGGACCAGAAACACGCCGATCGTCTGGCCTGGGCGCGGATGCGCATGGACCCGACCGACATCCTCGATGTGACCGGTGCCGCCTACACCTATGTCGTCAACGGCTACGGACCTCGGGACAATTGGACCGCGTTGTTCAAACCAGGCGAGCGCGTGCGGCTGCGACTGATCAATGCCGCCGCCATGACCATCTTCAACATCCGCATTCCGGGCCTGACTATGACCGTGGTTGCCGCCGATGGTCATCCGATCCGTCCAGTCGCCGTCGACGAGTTGCAGATGACAATCGCCGAAACCTACGACGTCATCGTCACGCCGACCGGAGATCGCGCCTATACGATCGTCGGCGAGGCGATCGACCGTTCCGGCATGGCGCGCGCTACCCTCGCGCCAAGCGAAGGCATGGTCGGCGAGGTGCCGCCGCTTCGCGAGCGGCCGCTGCTGACCATGGCGGACATGGGCATGGATATGGCCGGCATGGACATGTCGGGCAGCGGCGGCGGGACGATCGACCTTAGCAAGCCCGATGCCGCCACGACGGGGATGGACCATGGTGCGGCCGGCGGCGCGACGCCGGGTGCGATGAGCATGAAGATGCGCGATCCAAAGAATGCACCGCAAGTCGTGATGGGCCCCGGCGTCCAGACCATTGCACCGATGCCGATGGACCGCACCGGCGAGCCCGGCGTCGGCCTCGAAAATGTCGGGCACAAGGTGCTGGTCTATCGTGACTTGGTCGCACTCGAGCCGAATCCGGATGTCCGCGCAGCCGCGCGCGAGATCGAACTGCACCTCACCGGCAATATGGAACGCTATATGTGGTCCATCGACGGGCAAACGCTGTCGCAAGCGCGAACGCCGATCCCTCTCCGCACCGGCGAGCGGGTGCGCATGACGCTGATCAACGACACGATGATGAACCACCCGATTCACCTGCACGGTCATTTCTTCGAGCTGGTGACCGGGCATGGCGATCATTCTCCGCGCAAGCACACGGTGAACGTGCCGCCCGGCGGCAAGGTCAGCTTCGATGTAACCGGGATTTACGGCGATTGGGCCTTCCACTGCCACATGTTCCTCCACATGCACGCCGGAATGATCCGCGTCGTTCAAGTGCGCGATGCGGGAGGCGCGGCATGAACGCGCTCAGGCTTCTGGGGCTGTCGCCGCTCCTGTACGCTGCATCCGTATCGGCCCAGACGATGCCTCCAACGGGGGAGCATGCAGGGCATCAGGGGCACGACATGTCGGGCATGACGATGCCAACGACCACGCCTGCGCCAACGCCCGCTCCGCCCGCTCCCCACGCCGCGCACGACATGCAGGGCATGGGCGACATGCCGATGCCCGCCGCGACGACGGAGGCAAGGGGCGCCGTGTCGGGAACGGACCTCAAACCCGGCAGTAAATCGCCGCCACCCGTGGCTACCGACCGGCCCGCGGACCGCTTTTTCGATTCACGGGCCATGGCGGCCGCCCAGGCCAATCTGCTGGGCGAACATGGCGGGATGAGCTTCCACAAGATCCTGTTCAATCTCGCGGAATATCAGGCCCGCGAGGGTCGCGATGGCTATCGCTGGGATGCGAGCGCGTGGTTCGGCGGCGATATTGACCGGCTGGCGCTCAAATCCGAAGGTGAAGGCAGTTTCGGCGCGCCTGTTGAGCATGGCGAGGTGCAAGCGCTCTGGTCGCATGCGCTCGATCCGTACTGGAATGTGCAGGGCGGCATCCGGCAGGATTTCGGCAAGGGACCGGACCGCACCTATGCCAGTATCGGGATTGAAGGTCTCGCGCCCTACTGGTTCGAGCTCGGCGCATCGGCCTTCGTCTCCTCCAAAGGCGACCTGCTCGCGCGCCTCGAAGGCGACATCGACCAGCGCATAACCAAAAGGTTGATCCTCCAGCCGCGCGTCGAACTCAACTTCGCAGCGCAGGACATTCCCGAGAACCGGATCGGGTCAGGACTCTCCAACGCCGAACTGGGATTGCGCCTGCGTTACGAAGTCCGGCGCGAGTTCGCACCCTATATTGGCATCTCCTATGACCGAAAGGTGGGAGCCACCGCGCGCTATGCGCGCGCGGATGGCGAGCGAACGCAAGCCACCAGCTTGGTGTTCGGCATCAGGACCTGGTTCTGACGAGAGAGTTTTCTCAGCGACTACGGCAGCAAAAACAGGCGCCGGCCATCACCAATGGGGAAGCGCGGGGGCAAGGTCGATTTCGATCTCACTGAACGACAATGCGAGCTAAGTAGCCAAATCCACAAGCAGCCTGACCGCCCGATTAGGGCGCCGGCTGGTCCGGCGTTATGATCAAGCATTGCAAATTCAGGGTCAATTCCGTGAGTCGATATCCGAATATCCCCGCACCGGGCGTGTTGCTGGCGATCCTGTCGGCCATATTGTTCGGCTCGAGCACACCATTGGCCAAGCTGGTGCTGGGCAACGGAGTCAGCCCGTGGTTGCTTGCCAGCTTGCTCTATCTGGGCTCGGGTGTCGGCCTTGCGATTGTCCATGGCGTTCGCGGAATGATCGGGCGCGGCGAGGCGGAAGCTCCGCTCGTGCGCACCGACCTGCCCTGGCTGGCGCTCGTCATTCTGTGCGGGGGCGCGGTCGCGCCGGTCCTGCTGATGGCGGGCCTCGTGACGATACCCGCGTCCACGGCATCGCTGCTGCTCAACCTGGAGGGTCTTGCGACCCTTGCCATCGCCTGGCTGGTGTTTCGGGAGAATGTCGATCGCCGCCTGCTGGTCGGTGCGGCGGCAATTCTCGGTGGCGCGGTATTGCTGTCCTGGCGCGGCGGTCCCGCTGGCGGTGGCCTTGGCATGCTAGCGATCGCCGGGGCCTGCCTCGCCTGGGGCATCGACAACAATCTCACCCGCAAGCTCAGCAGCGCCGATCCCGTACAGATCGCGATGCTGAAAGGGCTGGCTGCGGGGACCGTCAATCTCGTGCTGGCATTGACGCTTGGCGCATCGCTTCCGGCGCTACCGGTCGTCGCGGGCACGGCGCTGATCGGGTTTCTCGGCTATGGCGTGAGCCTCGTCATGTTCGTGCTCGCCCTGCGGCACCTCGGCACCGCCAGGTCAGGCGCCTATTTCTCGACCGCGCCGTTCATCGGCGCGCTGCTCGCGGTAGCGATGTTCAGCGAACCCGTCACCGTGCCTCTCGTCATCGCGGGCATCCTGATGGCGATTGGACTTTGGCTGCACCTGACCGAATCGCACGGCCACGAACATGCCCACGAAGCGCTCGAACACGAGCATCGCCATGTCCACGACGCACACCACCAGCATGGTCATCCGCCCGGCACGCTCGCGACCGAACCGCACAGTCACTGGCATCGCCATGCGCCGATGGTCCACCGCCACGCCCATTATCCCGACCTGCATCACCGGCATGGCCATTCGCATTGAGCAATGGCTTCAGGCAGCGAAGTTGCGCGGTCCCAGCAATATGATGCCGGCACCCGCGAGGCAGACCGCCGCTCCAAAACCATTTTCCTACAGCGCATGATATCGGATAAATAACGCGCCCCAAACGCTGGAGGCTCCGCATGTCCCAACCGCACACCACACCCGATCATCGTCACGATGGCTTCACGCCCGAACGCCAGACCGCCTTTCTCGAGGCGCTTGCCGCCTGCGGCCATGTTTCGGCGGCCGCGGAGGCGGTCGGGCTGTCGCGAACCGCTGTCTACAATCTGCGCAACCGGGCGGACGACGCCGGTGCGGCGTTCCGGTCGGCGTGGGATACGGCGCTGAAGAATGCGGTGGCGGTGCTGGCCGAGACCGCATTCGAGCGCGCGATTGTCGGCGTCAGGGAACCGGTCTTCTACAAGGGCGAACAGGTGGGCGAGCGCGTCCGCCACAATGATCGTCTGCTGATGTTCCTGTTGCGTACGCTCGACCCCGATACTTACGGCCCGCGCAAGCCGGAACAGGCCGCACCGCCGACCCCAACCTATGCCCGCCCGCGCGCGTCCATTGCCGGCGTCCGGCGCCACGCGCCGCCGTCGACATTGTCACCTTCGCCGGACCAGGGGCAGGGGGATGACCGCGCAGAACAGGGTGCGTCTGTGTCAACTTCGTCAACATGCCTGGATGATGCCGGGCTGGACGAACCCTATGATGCGATGCTGGCGACGATTGCGTCTGACGTGGACACCGCTGTCGCGAGACTATGCGCTTCCGGCCAGCCAGGCCGCGTCACCAAGCGCAATGCCCGCCGCCTCATCGCCCGTCAGAAGGCCGCGCGTCAGGCAATGGTGGGCGTGGGCGGGTGAAGTTTCTGCCGTACCATCACCTTCCCGTCATCCCCGCGCAGGCGGGGATCCAGCTTCCAGCGATCACCTTGTCGAAAGGCTAAGCTGGATCCCTGATCAAGTCCGGGATGACAATGGTGTATGGGCGGATCGAACCCTTCTCAACCCGCGCGCACCAGCACCGGCTGAGCGCGATAAAGCGCGGGATACAGTTGCTTCAACGCTGTGACCTTCGGAGCGTCGAAGGTGCGGATGTAGGGGTGGTTGGGCATCCTGGCGAGAAAATCCTGATGATAGGATTCTGCGGGGAAGAATCTGCCCGTTTCAACACGCGTGACGATTGGCCGTGGCCAGACCCGCGCGGTCTTGAGCTGGGCTATGTAGCGCTGCGCCGTCATCTTCTGGTCCGGCGTGGTGGGGAAGATCGCGGTGCGGTACTGCGTGCCATGGTCCGGCCCCTGAAAGTTGAGGGTCGTGGGATCGGCGACCACGGAAAAGAATATTCGAAGAAGCGTGGCATAGCTGACCTGGGCTGGATCGAACACGATCTTCACCGCCTCGGCATGGCCGGTACTGCCCGTGCTCACGGTTTCATATTGGGCTGTTCCGGCCTGTCCGCCAGCATAACCGGAAACGGCACTCTTCACGCCCTTCACATGGGAAAAGACACCCTGGACGCCCCAGAAGCATCCCCCGGCGAGGATCGCGGTCTGCTCGCCCTTGGTAGCAGGCGCTTCATAGGCGGCGGCAGGCACGATCACCGGTTTCTCGGCCTGGAGTGAATCGCCGCGGCTGACGGCGGTCGTCAGGGCGATTACAAGCGCGAGGCAACCGAAAGCGGCAGGCACATTGAACTTCATCTTCGTTCTCCGCCCCCGGAAGGGTGGAATTTAGTGCGCCGCAATGCTTTTGGCAATCAGCGCAGTGCCGCCGCCGCAGTCTGGATGCGGGTGCACGCCTCGGTCAGGATGGCCTCCGACGTCGCATAGCTGATCCGGAAACACGGCTCGAGCCCGAATGCCGCGCCATGCACGGCTGCGACCTTCGCCTCGTCGAGGAAATAATCGATCAGCATTGCATCATTCTCGATCTTCAGGCCCGCAGCTGTGCTCTTGCCGATCAGGCCGGACGCATCCGGATAGACATAGAACGCCCCTTCGGGACGGGGGCAGTTCACCCCGTTGATCTGGTTGAGCATCGAAATGACGAGATCGCGTCGCCCCTTGAACGCCTTGTTGCGCTCGATCAGGAAATCCTGCGGCCCGTTGAGGCCGGCCGTCGCCGCGGCCTGCGCGATTGAACAGGGATTGGACGTCGATTGCGACTGGAGCTTGGCCATGGCCTTGATCAGCGGCGCGGGGCCGCCGGCGAAGCCGATCCGCCAACCCGTCATCGAATAGGCCTTCGAGCAGCCGTTCACCGTCAGCGTGCGCTCGTAAAGCGCGGGGACCACCTGAGCGATCGTCGTGAACTTGAAGTCGTCATAGACGATATGCTCGTACATATCGTCAGCCATCACCCAGACATGCGGGTGGCGCAGCAATACCTCGCCGAGCGCCTTCAGTTCGCTCTCCGAATAAGCGGCGCCGCTCGGGTTTGACGGGGAATTGAGGATCAGCCATTTGGTCTTGGGTGTGATCGCCGCATCGAGCTGCTGGGGCGTGATCTTGTAGTTCTGGCTGGCGCCCGCCTTGATGAAAACCGGCGTGCCGCCAGCGAAATTGACGATGTCCGGGTAGCTCACCCAGTAAGGCGCCGGGACGATCACTTCGTCGCCGGCATCGATCGTCGCGACAAGCGCGTTGAACAAGGTGTGCTTGCCGCCAACGTTCACGCTGATCTGGCTGGCTTCGTACGTCAGCGCATTGTCCCGCCTGAACTTGCCGGCGATCGCGGCCTTCAGCTCGGCCGTGCCATCGACATTGGTATATTTGGTCTTGCCAGCGCGAATCGCTTCGATCGCGGCGTCCTTGATAAAGTCGGGGGTATCGAAATCCGGCTCGCCCGCGCTGAGGCCTATGACATCCACGCCTTTGGCCTTCAGGTCCAGCACGCGGCTGGTCATGGCGAGCGTGGCCGACGGCTGAATCCGGTCGAGCGCGGCGGAGGTGAAACCCATTCTACTATCCCCAAGGTTGGCTTGGGCGGGCCTATAGACCGGCAGGGTTGGAACCTGCAACCAGCCGCGCGAGGATTAATCCGCGCAAGGCATTGCCGATGAAAAAAACGCCCGTCAGCTCCGCCGGGGTGATGTCGTCTTCGATCGCCCTGCCTTCCTCGATCAGCTTCTCGCGCAGAACGCCGGGCAGAAGGCCGCGCGCGAGCGGGGGTGTGACGATGACGTCCTTTCGCTCGACAAAGACGTTGGTGAAGCTGCCTTCCGTCACGAACCCGTCGTCATCGACAAAGATCACCTCGAACGTGCCGGCCGCGGCACGCGCGTCGTCATAAAAGCCGCGATCGCTGGTCTTGTGCGAGAGGCGATAATCGTCGCGGGCCACCGGGCGGGGGACCAGCGACACTTCGGCGACGTTGGGCGTGGCGGCAATCTTCCGTACTTCCAATGCCACCGCGCCCGTGGGGGAAAGGCGCAGGCGCACGCGGCGATCGTCCCGCAGACGGAAGGTCGCGGCTTGCAATTCGTTGCGCAGGGCATGCCGGTCGAAGGCAAATCCGAAGCGTTCGGCACTGGCCTTCAGCCTTGCCAAATGACGCTCCAGCTCGAGCAATCCTTCATGCGCATCGAAGCGCATCGTTTCGACCAGATCGAAACGCGGTGTCGCAGCCGTCACGAATGCACCCTTGGCAATACATTCCCTCCACTCGTCTCCGGGGGATGAATCCGCAACGATCCCGGAACCCAGCCCCATCACCGCCTTTTGCGAATCCGGCCTGATCATAAGCGTGCGGATGGCGACATTGAAAGCCGCATCGCCATTCGGGTCGATCCAGCCGATCGCCCCGGTGTAGGCGCCCCGCGGTTCCTGCTCCAGTTCGGCGATGATTTCCATCGCCCGGATCTTCGGCGCCCCGGTAACCGAGCCGCTGGGAAAGATCGTCTCGATCACGTCGATCGCGCTCAGCTTTTCTTCCAGTTCGGCGGTGACGGTGGAGGTCATCTGGTGGACGGTCGGAAAACTTTCCACCGCGAACAGGGACGGGACGGCCACAGTGCCGGCTTTGGCGACCCGTGACAGATCGTTGCGGATCAGATCGACGATCATCATGTTTTCGGCGCGTTGCTTGATGTCGTCGCGCAGCGTCGCGGGATCGAGCGAAACGGGCACGGTGCCTTTCATCGGTCGCGCGGTTAGCCGCCCGTCCGACAATGTGAAGAACAGCTCTGGCGAACAGGACAACAGCCAGCGCTCGCCATCATATAATAAGCCGCCCCACCCGGCGTCGCTCGTCCGTCTGAGCCGCGCATAGAGCGCCGGTGGCGACCCGGCGAATGGCACATCTGCCTGGAAAGTGAAGTTGGCTTGGTAGATGTCACCCGCACCGATCAGCTCCAGGATCGTGCGGACAGCGGCGCAATAATCATCTTTCTCTATTCGGGGCTTTGGCGATCCCACCCAGGCCGCGGCAGGATCGCCAAGCAGCGCAGGCAAGTCCTGCGGATCAACGATTTCGACTGTCCCAAAACTTCCCAGCCACAGCAACGGCGGTTGCTCGATCGACGATTCCGATGTCGCTTGAGCCAGCCGTGGTTCGAAATCTCGGCCCAGGTCGTAGCTTAGATACCCTGCGAGATGACGGCCCTGTCCCAATGCGGCGCGCATCTGGTCGAACGCCGCTGTCACTTCGCCGGCCGTTCGGGCGATAATGTCGCTTTCCAGATCGCGGAACAGCCGGATCGGCCCCGCGCCGTTCGGGCGCGCGTCATCCAGCAGCACGAAGGGTTTGGTGAAATCGACGGGCTTCATTTGCGCCCTATCCACCGGGACTGCCACGGTTGCAACGTCGCAGGCTTGGTACCATGTGTTGTGTATGACAGACTCAATGAGCCCGGAAAGCCAGCCGCCGCTGCAGGCGATGATCATCCCCGTCACGGCGTTCCAGCAGAATTGCACCTTGTTTTGGTGCACCAGAACAAAGCTGGGCGCGTTCGTCGATGCCGGTGGCGATCTCGATCGTCTCAAGGCCGCGGCTGCGCAGCATGGAGTCACCATCCAGAAACTGCTCGTAACGCATGGCCACATCGATCATTGCGGCGGTACGGCCAAGCTGGCGCGGGAGCTTGGCGTGCAGATCGAGGGACCACACGAGGATGACAGGTTCTGGATCGAGCAGCTTGGCGAGGCCGGAAACAGCTTTGGCATTCCCGGCGAGCCATTCGAGTCCGATCGCTGGCTCGTTGATGGTGATCAGGTCACGGTCGGCGAGCTGGTCCTCGATGTCCGGCACTGTCCGGGCCACACGCCGGGGCACGTCATATTCCATCATCCCGAATCGAATCTCGCGATCGTGGGGGACGTGTTGTTTCAGGGCTCGATCGGACGGACCGATTTTCCCCGGGGCAACCACGCCGATCTCATCGCCTCGATCACCCAGCGCCTCTGGCCGCTCGGTTCGGATACCGCCTTCGTTCCAGGCCATGGCGCCATGTCCACCTTCGGCCACGAGCGGGCGACCAATCCGTTCGTAAGCGACCGGGCCGTCGCTGCCGGATAGGGCACTTCGCCCGGAGCCGGTTTCACGCGGGTGACGAAATGATTCACCCGAATGAAACCGACGCCAAAGACTCCGTTCGTCCCGAGCTAAGTCGAGGGACGTGCTAAGGTAAGTTGGCCTTCACACCGCGCGCGGGATGAACCCGTAGCTGAGAATGATCGCGTAAATCGCCATCCCTGCCAACAGGACGAAGTTTACCAGAATGCCACCACCGCGAAAGACATTGGGTGTCGGACGCTCCATGCCGAACGCATGGACGATGCGCGCGGCAATGAAGGCGATTCCGGCACCCCAGAGCCAGAGCGACGTGCCGCCTGTCGCTTCCGTAAGACCCAAGAGGATCACGAACAGCGGCGCATTTTCGGTGAAGTTGGAATGTGCCCGCATCCGTGCGCGCATCAGATCGCTGCCGCCTTCGCCGACCATGATCTTCTCGCTGATGCGGACCCGGCTGCACCGAATCGCGAGCCACAGATGGACAAACACGGCCGCAGCCGTGATGGTCAGGGTGATGGGCAGGTGCATAGCTGGCTCTCTCGTTAGGGTATCCGGTCACCAAGCACGGCGAGGCAATACTTGCAACGTGCGATGAAATCGCTATAGGCCTCCCCACTCGCGACGAGCCTGGCCTACGGCTCGACGGCACTATTGCCGTCGGTGACCAGCGGCAATGCTCGTCGTTATTCGTTTTAGACTGAATGGAATAGGTGCCGACATGGCAGTCCCCAAGCGAAAGACTTCTCCTTCGAAGCGCAACATGCGCCGCAGCCACGATTCATTGAGCATCGCGTCCTTTCAGGAATGCTCGAATTGCGGCGAACTCAAGCGTCCGCACCACCTGTGCAACGCCTGCGGCCACTATAACGGCCGCGAAATCGTCCCTGTAGAGGCCTGAAGGCCAGCCGGAGATTATGGGTGTGAGCCATGCGCCGCGAATCGCGATCGACGCGATGGGTGGCGATGGCGGGCCCTCAGTCACCGTCGCTGGCGCCGCGCTGGCGCTCAGCCGCAATCCATCACTGCAGTTTCGTCTGGTCGGTAACGAGCAGGCGATTCGCGCGGAACTCGCCCATCACGCAGAACTGGCCAGGGTCACGACGGTCGTACACGCCGATGACGTGATTTCTGGCGAGGACAAGCCAGCCCAGGCGATCCGGCGTGCCAAGACCACGTCGATGGGAATCGCGATCGCCAGCGTGAAGGACGGTTCGGCGGATGCGGCCGTTTCTGGTGGCAATACCGGCGCGCTCATGGCGATGTCCAAACTCGCGCTGCGGACGATGTCCGGCATTGATCGGCCTGCTCTCGCGGCCCTGCTCCCAACCCTTGGCGATAATGACGTCGTGATGCTCGACCTGGGCGCCAACACGGAATGTGACGCACGAAATCTCGTTCAGTTCGCCGTGATGGGCTCGGCTTATGCGCGCACGGTGCTTGGCGTCGACTTGCCGCGCGTTCGCCTGCTCAACATCGGTACCGAAGAGTTGAAGGGCACCGACGAACTGCGCGATGCAGCGGCCGTTCTTCGTAATGCCGACGATCTTTCTCTGCGCTTCGATGGCTTCATTGAAGGCGATCGTATCGAGCGTGGGGAGGCCGACGTCGTCGTCACCGATGGCTTTTCTGGCAATATTGCGCTCAAGACGATCGAGGGTACGGCCCGTTTCATCACTGATCTGCTGCGCCGCGCCTTCACGAGTTCGCTGCGATCCAAGGCCGGTTTCCTGTTGTCAAAACCTGCCTTCGCATTGCTCCAGGTGCATCTCGATCCCAACAATCACAATGGCGCTGTCTTTCTGGGCCTCAATGGTATCGTGGTGAAGAGCCATGGCGGTGCGAATGTGTCGGGCGTGGCGAACGCGATCAACGTCGCCGCCAAATTGACCGCCAACGACATCAGCCGGCGCATCGCAGAAGACCTGGATCATATCCACCAGCGTAATATCGCGGGCAAGGTTACGGCTGGAACGCCGGCGTGACGCGCAGGGCAATCGTTGCAGGCAGCGGGTCGGCGCTGCCCAACCGGCGCGTTTCCAATGCCGAGCTTGCGCAAACGGTGGATACGTCCGACGAATGGATCTTTGAGCGGACGGGTATCCGCGCGCGTTACATCGCGGGAGACGGTGAAACGACGAGCAGTCTTGCGACCGAAGCCGCGCGGCGTGCTCTGGAGGCAGCCGGCGTCGCACCGTCACAGGTTGGCCTTATCGTACTGGCCACCGCCACGCCGGATCAGACATTTCCGGCAAGCGCGACCATCGTGCAGACTGCGTTGGGCATCAACGATTGCGTCGCGTTCGATGTCGCAGCGGTATGTTCGGGTTTCCTTTACGCTCTCTCAGTAGCGGACAGCATGATTCGCGGCGGCACCGCTGATGTGGCGCTCGTCATCGGTTCGGAAACGTTCAGCCGTATCCTTGACTGGGAGGATCGCGGAACCTGCGTGCTGTTCGGGGACGGTGCCGGCGCGGTCGTTCTGACGGCGGAAGACGTCCCGGGCGAGACGCCGCGCGGCATCATGTCGGTGATGCTCCACGCGGACGGGCGACACAATCAGCTCCTGTACGTAGATGGCGGGCCATCGACCACGGGCACCGTCGGTAAATTGCGCATGAAGGGCCGCGAAGTCTTCAAGCACGCCGTCAACAATCTTGCGTCGGTCTTGACCGAAGCGGTTGAAAAGGCGGGGCTATCTATCGAACAGGTCGATTGGGTGGTGCCGCATCAGGCCAACCAGCGTATCCTGGATGCGACCGCGAAAAAGCTCGGGCTGGCTCCCGAAAAGGTGATCGCAACGGTTGCCGAACACGCCAATACGTCGGCGGCTTCGGTCCCGCTGGCGTTCGATCAGGCGGTGCGGGACGGGCGGATCAAGGCGGGTGATGTGGTCGTTTTCGAAGCGATGGGCGGCGGCTTCACATGGGGCGCAGCCGTCGTTCGAATCTGACTTGTTGTACAAAGTCTAAAAATGCTGGCCTGATTGTGCCAGTCGGGATACCGTATTGCAATTAGTAGGCTTTACCGGACGGGGGGAAGGTTATGACACAAGCGGGGACATTGACGCGAGCGGATCTCGCGGAAGTTATCCACAAGCAGATCGGGTTGTCGCGGGCCGACTCGGCTGCGATGATCGAACAAATTCTCGATAAGATGTCTTCGGCGCTCCAGAGCGGCAAGAACGTCAAGATTTCGGGGTTCGGCAGCTTCATCCTGCGCGACAAGGGTGAACGGATCGGCCGTAATCCAAAGACCGGCGTTGAAGTGCCGATCGCGCCGCGCCGGGTGCTCACGTTCCGCGCTTCGCAATTGCTGCGGGATCAGATCGCCAAAGGGGATTGATCGCTATGGCTGGTGGTTCGAACAAGGCCGAGGGCGCGTTGCGGACGATCAGTGAGGTTTCCGAACAGTTCGGAATCCCTCAGCATATCCTGCGATATTGGGAAACGCGTTTTCCGCAGTTGCGTCCGCTTCAGCGGGCAGGAAATCGGCGCTATTACCGAACGGAAGACGTCGCGCTGGTCGAAAAGATCGACACGCTGCTCAACCGCGAAGGCTATACGATAAAGGGCGTACAGAAGCTCCTGTCGAGCCGGCGCCCGGTATCGCCTGCCGTGGCGGAGGTTGTCCAGCTGTCCGCGCCTTCTGCGGTCACGACGCTGTCGCCCGGCATGATTGCCGAATTGCGCGTCATCCGGGATGGCCTTGCGGCCGCGCTGCAGATCGACGCCGCCTGACGCCTGACTGGCGAAAGCTGGGGTCACTTTCACGCGGTGCTCTGACCTTACCGCTCAGGGCCGAGCGATGGATCGACGTCTCGTGGCCGGGTGAATCGATCAAGCCTGCCGCTGCCGGCCTTTACCTCACTCCAGTGCTGCACGTCGAATGCGATCTCGGCCAGGCTGGCGGTGGGGTATTTTTCCTCCACGGCGTCACGCGCTTCGTCGTCAGGCGCATCCGGGACGAGCATCAATACGAGATCCTCGAATCCCGGATTATGGCCGACCATCAAGACATTGTCCGCCGAATCGGGGATATCCTGGATTACGTCCAGCAAAGTCGGGGCCGAGGCGAGATAAATCCGCTTGTCCCACATGGGGGCGATCGTCTCGCCAAAGCCGACAGCGAAATACTCGATCGTTTCGACGACACGAATAGCCGGCGATCCGATCACGAGATCGAAGCCGGGGGGCCGATCGCGGAGCCATTTCCCCATCACCTCCGACGCCCGCCTGCCTCGCGCGTTCAGGGGACGGTCGAAATCGCGGGAGACGGGGTCATCCCAACCAGATTTGGCATGGCGCAGCAGGGTCAGCCTTTTCATGCACACTCCGGGTGTCAGTCAGTTTTGTGATGCCCCAAAGCGGTTTCAGTGGAAAGACGGGAGTCGGCCATTTTTCCAGGGTTATGCGAATAATCTTGCTGCGCCGCCACGATATCGCTCGCTTCGGCAAGGGTGACGCGCCGAATCGGAACGCCGACCGGAAAGGCGTTGAGTAGACGGGATGGAAGCGCGGGCGAGAGGATCACGAAATGCCCCCGGTCCCCGGCGCGGCGAATGAGGCGACCGAAACCCTGCGCCAGACGGGCGCGCACAATGCGATCGTCATAGGCAGCATCGCCCCCTGCCGATCGACGCGCACCATGCAATACGGTCGGCCGCGGCCAGGGAACGCTTTCCATGATTACCAGACGCAGCGAATTGCCGGGAACATCCACGCCATCGCGCAGCGCGTCCGTTCCTAACAATGAGGCATGATGATCGTCGCGGAAAATATCGATCAGCGTGCCTGTATCGATTGGATCGACATGCTGCGCATAGAGGGGCAGGCCGTCGCGCGCCAATCGATCGGCGATGCGGGCGTAAACCGCCTTCAGCCGCTGGATGGCACTGAAAAGGCCCAATGCGCCGCCGCCCGATGCGGATATCAGCCGGCCGTAAGCACCGGCCAAAGCCGCCAGATCGCCGCGCTTGATATCCGTCACGATCAGCACTTCGGCCTGCTGGCTATAGTCAAACGGGCTGTGTGCCGCGAAATGTATTGCCGGATGGTCGAGATGAATCGCGCCCGTACGTTCATCAGCCGCATCCCAGCCGTCGGCGCCGCGCAACGTGGCGGACGTTATGAGCACGCCATGCGAGGGCTTGATCACGGTTTCGGCAAGAGGCCGGGTGGGATCCAGCCAGTGACGGTAAAGCCCGATGTCATATTCGCGGCCTTCTATCCGGTCGACCGCGAGCCAGTCGACGAAATCGGGGTCGGCCGGCCCTCCCATTCTGCCCAGCAAGGCGATCAGGGCACCGAGCATCCGGGTGCGCAGCGCAAGACCGCCGATGGCGCCTTCCACCCGCGCCCGGGCCTGGCCATCCAGCCAGTCGGGGGCGTCTTCCATGATCGCTTCAAGGCGCTGGCCGAGCCGGGTGAGCGGACGAAGTAGCGTCTCCAGCGTTTCGATCGCGGGTGCGATGGTGGCGATAAGGGCGCCGTCGAGCTCGGCTGCTTCGGTCTCAATGCCGTAGCCCGCGTCCTGCGCCTTTGCGCGGGCATAGGCTGTTGTGCGCACCGCCATGAGCAGCTTCTCCATGGGGCCTAGAGGAATAGCCTCCTCCAGCCGGCCAAGCCACCCGTCGCCCGGCAACAAGGCAGCAGCAGCAGCGGCATCAATGATGGCCTGATCGCCAGCTTCATCATAGGAAGCGACGTCGGATAGCCGCGCGGCAAGACCGCGCCTTCGTCCGCGCGATTTCTTTTCCGGGCCGATGATCCATCGGCGAAGCTCGATCAGTTCCTGCCCCGTCAGGGCCACGGAAAAGGTCGAATCCGCTGCATCGAACAAGTGATGGCCTTCATCGAACACGATACGCTGCAGCCCGTGTCCTTCCCGCTCGGATCGCTGGGCGAGGATCATGACGAGAGCATGGTTGGCGATCACGATGTCAGCGCCGGCCGCCGCACGGATCGATCGTTCGATGAAGCATTTCCGGTAGTGCGGGCAGCCGGCATAGATGCACTCCCCACGGCGATCGGTGAGCGCGGTGGCGCCGGCCCGCCGGAACAGGGTGGGCAGCCAGCCGGGGAGATCGCCGCCGACCATGTCACCGTCGCGGCTGTAGGCCGCCCACCGCGCGACTAGTTGCGCCAGTATCGCCGCGCGCCCCGCAAAGCCGCCTTGCAACGCGTCTTCCAGGTTAAGAAGGCAGAGATAATTTTCGCGTCCCTTGCGGATCACGACTTTCTTCGCCCGATCCGTGGCATCGGGCCATGCGCGTGCGGTTTCGCGATCCAGCTGGCGCTGCAACGCCTTGGTATAGGTGGAGATCCATACTGTCCCTTCGGCCTCGGCAGCCCAGCGTGTGGCGGGCGCAAGATAACCCAGGGTCTTGCCGATGCCGGTTCCCGCTTCGGCCAGCAAGGTATGCGGCTGACCCTCCGCAATGCGCGGCGCAAAGGACTTTATTGCGGCGAGTGCATAATTCCGCTGCCCTTCGCGCGGTTCGGCATTGTCTCCGAGCAGCACCGACAGATCATCGGTCACAGCCTGCGCATCGATCACCACGGGGCGGGGTGGCGGGCGGGACGGCGCCTCCTCCCACTCCGGCAACCGCGAGAATAGCCAGCGTTCCGCCTTCTCCGGCTTCGCCAGCCGTTCCGCGACGAACGGCGCCCAGCTCCAGCCCAGCCGGGACAGCGCCTGTGTCGCGCTCCAGGCGCCCTCGCGCTCCGGCCAATCGGCCTGGCGAAGCGTGTCGAGCAACACCGCTGCCGCGTGCTGAAAAAAGGATGCGGCCATGCCATCGTCGGCAGGCGGGTCGATATTCAGAGCGCGCGCCAGACCGTGCGGCGTCGGCACGGCAAAGCGCGCGGGATGGACGAAAGCGAACAGCTCAAGTAGGTCCAGGCCGGAAATTTCGCTGAGGCCGAGCCGTGCCGCCACCAACGGGGCGTTCAATATGATGGTCGGTGTGTCGGCCGCCCGCGCGATCGCTTCACCCCGGCTCAGCGCTGAAACATTGCCGTTCGGCGCGACCAGCCAGATGCCGCCATGCGTCGCGTGCAATGCCGCGATTGGAAGGAAAGCTGCGCTCATGACGCCGCCCGGTGGATCAGCTGATGTGGTCCACGATGAGCTGCTGAAAGCGGGCGACGTCCGGCACACCCGCAATATCGAAGGTCTCCGTTATCCGGTTCAGCGCCTGATCGAGATCGGGTGTCAGAGGAGTCACCCCGCCAATGCTTAGCGGCAGACCACTGCCGTCGCGTAAATAGGGCGGGTAGGATGCGTGAAGGAGCCACGCATTATGCTTAAGCTAGATGGAACGAAAGGAAAACATCCTCTCGCCGAAAATCTCAAGCGGCGCGCCGTCCGAAACCCGATGAACGCGGTGTAGCGGTGGTGATGTAGGCGCGTGGGGTTTCCTGCGGGATCCTCGCCTGCTGCATCTCGTCATAGAGCGGTCCGCTCGTAAGGGGATATTCGAAGCGGACGCCCATGCGGTCGATCTCGTCCCACATCACCTTGGCGTAGATCGTCTGCTCATGGCGATCGATCTGGAACCGCGTGCCCTTCTTAAAGCTTGCGCCCGTGATCTGCGCGCCGTTTTCGGAAAGATCGACAATGCGGCCTTCCTTCATTTCGAGCACTGTGATCAGCAGGACCGGAATGTCGGTCGTTACGCGCGTTTGAAGCCGGTTCTCAATCATGAGCATTGCCCCTTTCGCCTTAGACTTAAGCATAAGCTGGTTAACAATCCGGAAAGCGCGAAAGCCTTTACGGGTAGTAACCGTGTGGCGCGTTCAAGGAATGCCGGAAAAGGGTTACGACGCCGCCTCTCAGTCGCTAAAGGGCCGCCTATGAACGGGATCGTATCGAAAGACGCGCTGCGCGCCGCAGCATTGGTAAGCAAGGCCTGGCCGTACGAAGAAGCGCGCAAGTTGCTGAAGCGCTATGAAAAGGCCGCGCCGACAAAAGGCCATGTCCTTTTCGAGACCGGTTATGGGCCATCGGGTCTGCCGCATATCGGTACGTTCAACGAGGTTTTGCGCACGACGATGGTGCGTCATGCCTATGAGGAAATGTCCGACGTGCCGACGCGGCTTATCGCCTTCAGTGACGATATGGATGGCTTGCGCAAGGTGCCGGACAACGTACCGAACGGCGCGATGCTGGCGGAGCATCTGGGCAAGCCGCTGACCCAGATTCCTGACCCCTTCGAAAAATATGAGAGCTTTGCGCACCATAACAATGCGATGCTCCGGGAGTTTCTGGACCGCTTCGGCTTCCAGTACGAATTCATGTCCGCGACCGAGCAATATCATGCCGGCCGTTTCGATGAGGCGCTGAAGGCGGTGCTGGCGCATTATGACGGGATCATGGCCGTGATGCTGCCGACGTTGCGCAAGGAACGGCAGGCGACCTATTCGCCGGTCCTGCCGATCAGTCCCAAGTCGGGCATCGTGCTCCAGGTTCCGGTCGAGGTCGTCGATGCGGCCGGCGGCCTGATCCGCTTCGACGATGAGGGCGAGACGATCGAGCAGTCGATCCTCGGCGGCAAGGCCAAGCTGCAATGGAAGGTGGACTGGGCAATGCGCTGGGTCGCGCTTGGCGTCGATTATGAGATGTCCGGCAAGGATCTGATCGATTCGGTCACCCAGTCTTCGAAGATCGCGCGCGTACTGGGTGCCCGCCCCCCCGAAGGCTTCAATTACGAGATGTTCCTCGACGAAAAGGGCGAGAAGATCTCAAAGTCCAAGGGAAATGGCCTCAGCCTCGATCAGTGGCTGACCTATGGCCCGGAGGAGAGCTTGGCCTTTTACGCCTATCGCGAACCCAGGAAGGCCAAACAGCTGCACATGGGGGTGATCCCGCGCGCGGTGGACGAATATTGGCAGTTTCGGGGGAATTATGCGGATCAGCCGGTTGAACAGAAGCTCGGCAATCCCGTGCATCACGTCCACAACGGCAAATTGCCGGATGGTCAATTGCCGGTGACGTTCGGATTGCTGCTCAATCTGGTCGGGGTGATGGGGGATGCGTCCAAGGATCAGGTTTGGGGCTATCTGGCCAATTATGTAGCCGATGCGAGACCAGAGCATTATCCTGAACTCGACCGTCTGATCGGCCATGCGCTCGCCTATCACCGCGATTTCGTAGCGCCCACACTCGCGCGTCGCGCGCCTACCGCGCTGGAGGCAGCCACGCTGGCCGATCTCGATACACGACTCGCGGCCCTGACAGCGGACGCGGATGCGGAGGCAATCCAGAACGAGGTTTATGAAGCCGGAAAGGCGGCTGCATTCGAAAACCTGCGCGACTGGTTCAAGGCGCTCTACGAAACACTGCTGGGATCAAGCCAGGGGCCGCGCATGGGCAGCTTCATAAAAATCTACGGCATCGATAACAGCCGACGTCTGATCGCCGAAGCGCTGGCCCGATAGACACAGAATGACCGTCGGGGCGATTATCCTGGCTGCGGGACGATCGACCCGGATGGGGCTGAACAAGCTGGTTGCCGATCTCTGCGGCAGACCGGTCATCGCGCATGTGGTGGACGCTGTCCACGAAGCGGAGCTACCGTCGCCGATCGTGGTTCTCGGCCACCAGCCCGCTGCCATCGCCGGCGCAATTGGACAGCGCAGCGTGCAGTATGTGTCGGCGCCGGACTATGCCGAAGGCCTGTCGAGGTCGCTGGCCGCGGGTATTGCCGCTGTACCGGATGACTGGACCGCTGCCATTGTCTGCTTGGGCGACATGCCGTTGGTAAAGCCTGGGCTGCTGCGCCAGATTGCTTTCCAAGCGTCGTCAGAGGCGATCGTGATTCCGGTCGGGACGCAGGGACGCGGCAACCCGGTGGCTTGGGGGCGTTCCCATTTTTCCTTGCTAAGGGGACTCAGTGGAGATCGCGGCGGCAAGGCTCTTTTCCCTCAATTGGAAACCGCCATCATTGAAGTGCGCTGCGAAGATGAGAGTATCCTACTTGATGCAGATACTCCCGCAGGGTTGGGCCGGATTCACGACGTAATGTCTTCAAAAACTGTCCCATAATGACACTTATGACAGTCCGTTGCCGACCTTATTAATACATGGTAACCACCTATGTATCGGTAGACTAACGGCTAATTGAATTTGGGGGTTAAGGCTGAGACAATAGTTCCACTGATTTGTAGTTGTTTCGTGGAGTTGCATGCAGAAATCCGACTGGCATTCAAACCATGCGGTTCGATTGCCGTGAAGACATGGGGGGATATTTCTGCTGTTCGTGATGGGCGGCGGAAGCTTCTGAAATGACGATGATAATCCCATTCTGGTGGAATGTAGCCATTGTCTGCAATCTCACCGCATATTTATTCTATTGGCTCGCCATAAAGCGGCAGCTGGTTCGGCCGAACCGGTCGTCATGGCTCATCTGGAGCGCGGCGACTGCGATCGAAGCGCTGACGTACCAGGCGATCAACCACGAGGCCGCGCAGAACACGATATTTGTCGTTTCCGCTCTGGCCTGTATCGTCGTCACTATCGCGGTGTGGCGCCAGTCGACATGGCAGCGGCCGTCGACCACCGAAAGCGTCTGTATGGGGCTGAGCCTGGCGGCGCTGGTGATATGGGTCGGCTTCCAGTCTGCCTACTGGGCGCACATGCTGATAGTGGCGGCTGTTCCCATCAGCTTCGTTCCTACCTGGCTCAGCGCGATGGAGGACCGCCGGCGGGAGCGCTCACCGGCGTGGGGTCTGTGGACGATCGGCGACCTTGCAACATTGTTCGTCACGATCGCGACGCTGCGGGACGAAGGGACGGAAGTTCCATACATCTTCGTCGAGTTCCTGTGTCACGCCAGCATGTGGTTCATGATCGGGCTGCTTTCGATCAACCCGCTCCGCTCTTTCGGTTTTGCGCGTGGCAAGTTTTTCATCAGGGAAGAAGATCGCGGACAGCCCCGCATATTCTCGATCGGCGAAAATCATCTCGGCAAGGCCGTATATGCCGCCGTGCCCTTCGTGAAGGGCAGCGTCATTGTCGAATTCAAGGGGCCGCGTCTCCATAAGTCATTCTTGCCGGTGCTGATGGCAGGCCCGAAAGACCGGTTCGTTCAGATCGATGCCGTCCATTATATGGGGCCGTCAGGCGGCGTGGACGACCTCATCAACCATAGCTGCGATCCCAATTCAGGGTTACGTTTCGCAAATGACGGTGTCTTCCTGGAGGCAATCCGCGATATCGCCGTCGGCGAAGAGATAAACTGGGATTATTCGACCACGTTGTATGAAAGCGGCTGGAGCATGGAATGCCACTGCCGGAGCGAAAGATGCCGGGGGACGGTAAGGGATTTCCTGGATCTGGATGATGAGCTGCGGCAATATTACCGCCGGCTCAATCTCGTACCCGCCTACCTGCTTGAGGATCCAGCTATGCCGCTAAGAGCGGGCCGACCACTTTCTCCTGTTCGGCCCGCAGCGTAAGGATTGCCGTTGCGCCGCGCCCGGCGCCAGGGCTGGACAATGTAAGGCTGCCCTGCATCGCCTTTATCGTATTGGCGCACCAATGAAGGCCTAATCCCCCCGAACGTTGTGCCCGGGTCGAGAAGCCGCGTTGGAACAGCTGGTCCTTCAACGATGGATCGAAGCCTTCGCCATCATCCTCGATCTGAACTTCCACGCTATTGCCAGCGTCCGCCGGGATGTTCCGGATTTTTACGGAGATGCGGCCGGGGTAGCGGTCTGTCGCCGCGATCGCTTCGACTGCATTGGCGATAACGTTGCCCAGCACCTGGGTCAGCAATATCCGGTTTGCGCGTACCGCGACGCTACCTGCCGGGCATTCAAATTCAATCGGCCCTCTGGCTGCGTAACGCGCCATCGCGGCATTTTGCTCAAGCGCGGCAATGATATTGCACGTTTCCGTTTCGATATGATCATGCGCGACGGTTTGCTGCTGACCGATCATCTCGAGCACACTGTTGAGGCAGTTGCGCGCACTTTCCACGTCATGGCGATAGCGATTCGCCTGTTCATTCGAGACATCGATTGCCGCTGTCAGAAATGCCGCGAGTTTCTGTCGCCGTACTGGCGCGACATCTTCCCGGGCCAGTTCCCCAAGCGCACGCGCCGCGTCTTCCGGCCGGACGGCGGGCTGGATGTTCATCATCTGGGAGACGATAACGTTCACAGGATTCAGTCCGTTGCGCACGTTGTGCATCACGCCGATCGCGCTTTCGCTTTGGCCCAGCTTGAACGATTGCATTTCGACCTGCTCGCGCAACTCCTTGAGCTGCACAAGCATGATGTTCAACGTGCGGATCAACGATCCGATTTCGTCGCCACGCTCCGGCTCCGCCAGCGTGCGCAGATGGCCCGATGCGGACACGCCCTGCATGTGCTGCTCTACCCGGCTCAATGGATTGATGACGAGGAGACTTACCTGCCGGCGAAGCACCAGGAGCACCAGAACAAGCAACGCCGCCGTTCCGAGCACGGCGAATTTCAGCATACGGGTGCCGAGCAAGGCAAAGTCGCGCGGAATGGTGAAATGGGCGTTGGCGATATGGCTACCGGAAAGGCCATCGATGTCGACGATGACTTCGAGGTTTTCCGAATATTCGACGATCGTGGTGGGCCTGTGCGGATCCTTGAAGCCAAAGCGCGCATCGAGCTGGATCAGGTGGCTGAGCTGTTCGGAACTGATCTGGCGCGCCATCACCACAAAACCGGGCGTCGTTCCGCTTCCGTCGCTGCGAAAGACTTTTGCCACCGCGATCGCGACAATGTGGTTTCCCAATCGCGCATAGAAATTGGCAGATTCGCCGGACTTCGCCAAGCGAAGCACTTTGTCGGATGTGATCAGCGCGTCAAAACCCGATTTCAGGGCGGCGTTGTCGGCCTGTTTCTGGATATCCACGTAACGCGAATATTGAATGCTGCCGTCGTTACGGACGTAGGCCATGCCGTTGATATCGAGATTGGTGAAGGCGAGGATCGAGAAGACGTTCTTCACGAATTCTGCGCCGCCGCTGTTCATATATTTATAGCTGTCGTCCCAGACGCCGTAATCCTTGACCGCGATTTCGACCTTGGACGCATATTCCTTCAGAGCGGCATTCGTCCGATCGACATGCCCCGCGACGGCTTCGGATTCAAGGCGATCGAAGCTGGGTGTTATGATTGCGCTCAGCATCAGCATGATGCCGACGAAACTCAAAATACCGACGACCGTCAGCATCGCGGCAAGCTTTGCGCTCAGCGCCGCATCGCGCAGGAACACCGATATGGATTTATGGGGTTTGATCACGATAGAAAACGCCTGTTTTCCGTGGACGAACTGGCCTCGTCTTCGGCACGGCCGAATGCCAGATCGCACGTGTAAGCGGCATCACGCGGGCGTCCGAAATAATAGCCCTGGAGATGCGAACAGCCGGCAAGACGCAGCGCTTGATTCTGTGCTTCCGTTTCCACGCCCTCAGCGACAACGCCGAGACCAAGGCAGCGCGCAAGGTGTGTCACCGAATTTACGATGGCCGCAGATTCCGATTCCCGGCCGAGCCCGTCGATGAACGACTTGTCGATCTTTACACAATCCAGAGCGAAGCTGCGGATGTTGAAAAGGCTTGAATAGCCCGTGCCAAAATCATCGAGCGCGACGCGAAAACCGAGCGCGCGCAGTTGTTGAAGCGTTTCGGCGGCGCGAAGATCATCATCGAAGATCGCCGTCTCGGTAATCTCGATCTGAATGCGCTGCGGCGGTACGCCAGCCGCAACGGCAGCATCGGCAAGGGATTGCACGAGGGTCTGCCGCCGGAATTGCCTGGGCGAGAAGTTTATCGACACGTAGTGATGTGGCCAACGCGCGCATTCCCGCAGCGCCTCGGCCGTGACCCATTCGCCGAGCTCATGGATGAGGTTACTTTCCTCGGCGATCGGTATGAAAACCGCTGGGGAGATGGAGCCATGCTCGGCGCTCGTCCAACGTAACAATGCTTCAAAGCCGACGATCTCAAGATTTTCTCGTTCCACGATGGGCTGGAACACAACTTCGAGTTCCTGTTTTTCAATGGCGCCGCGCAGACCCGCCTCGATCATTTGTCGAAAGCGCACGCTCTCATCCATGCCCCCGTCGAACAGCCGGACCTGATTGCGTCCGGAACGTTTCGCCTCATAGAGGGCGAGATCCGCCAGACGCATATAGTCCATCGATCCGTCATCGAGATCGCTCTTCGACAGTACGACGCCGATAGACGCGCTAACCTGCACGGAATGGCCAAGGATCATGTAGCTCGACGAGCAAGACTCGATGATGCGCTCACAGCACGCAATGGCCGCCGCGTCGTCTGCCGCGTCGTAGAGAATTCCGAACTCGTCGCCGCCCAGACGCGCAACGACACCTTTATCCAATTGGGCCGTGATCTTGGCGCAAACCAGCCGGATCAATTCGTCTCCCGCCGCATGCCCCAGCGTGTCGTTCACGTTTTTGAAGCGATCGAGATCCAGCATTGCGACCGCGAAGCGTGCTCCGGATAGCTGGACCCGCTCAGCCAGTTCGCGAGAAAATGCCCGGCGGTTGGGTATGCCGGTCAGCAAATCATGATTTGCCATATGTACTGCGCGTGCTTCGTTCGCGGCGAGCGCAATGCCTTGCTCTTCAAGCAGGAGAATTTTTTCCGCCAGGTCGCTCTGGGTTTGGCTTAGCTTTTTATCGACTTCCCAGCGGTGTCCCAGCGCGCTGGCCGCCTGATAAACCTCGTCCGCATCGAACGGCTTGGTAATGTAGAAAATCTTGTCAATGGGCCCAGCGACTCGGGCAATGTCGATCGGACGATAGTCCGAATAGCCGGTTACGATCACAATGTTGATGTCGGGATCTATCGCCCGGATCCGCTGCGCCGTTTCCTTGCCATCGATGCCAGGCGGCATTCTGATATCGATGAACGCGACCTTGAAGGGATCGCCGGTCCGCCTCGATTCCTCAATTATCGCAACCGCTTCCAGCCCTTGCATCGCATGCGTAAGCTCGAAATGCTCCTTCTCGACGGTTTCATCGGGGGCGGTGGCGTCCTCGAAAAGTTCGGAGGCAAGCGCCGCCAGGGCTGCCTGATTGGCGCATGCTTCCGGCGTGCACAGTGTCCGCCTGTAGGCGTCATGCATACCTGTCTCGTCGTCTACGATTAGGATACGCACATCGGCTCCCAAACTATGTTTGCCGAATCGAGCTATATAAAGAAGGATAATAGTTCGTTTACGCGCACAGATTGATCGCTACGAAATTCCGGACAACGGAAGCGCGATGGAGGAGGATAGTCAATGATGGCGCATGGAATCGCTCGTGGGGTGCGCTTGCGATGAATTTTGGACTGGAAGGCAAAAGGACGTTCGTCAGCGGCAGCACAAGTGGAATCGGGGCCGCTACAGCAAAAATGCTGGCCGCCCACGGCGCGACGGTGGTGATTCACGGGCGCAATGAGGCAAAAAAATTGTCGCCGAGATCGTCGGTGCGGGCGGCAAGGCGGCGCTGGTAAACATAGCGATCGGGCTTGCGCGCGTCCTGAAACGGGCGGGTGTGACGGCGAACATCATCAGTCCCGGTGCCATACTGACCGAAAAGTGGGAAAACTGCGTTGGCCGCATGGGCCGGCCTGACGAGATCGCCGCTGCGGTGACCTTCGTGGCGAGCGTGGCGAGCGAGATGGCGGGCTATATGACCGCGTCCAACATCCAGATCGACGGGGGCGAGGCAATATCGTTTCACTGAAATGCAGCGGTAGGGTCGGGACTTAAAAAGCCTCGATAGGATTATCGACTCTACGGCCGTAGCGTTGCGCCAGAACGGCACAGGCCATCAGCTGCAGCTGGTGAAATAGCATGAGCGGCAAAATCATGGGACCGACGAGCGCCGCTGGAAACAGCGCGCTCGCGATCGGAACGCCGGATGCCAGGCTCTTTTTGGAGCCGCAGAAGACGATCGCGATTTCGTCTGCCGTGTCGAATCGCAAGCCGCGCGCCCCGAACGTCGTAACGATCAGGGCGGCGGTGAGGAGGAACGCATCCAGGACCAGTGTCCAGGCCAGATCGCCGGCTGAATAACGGCTCCACAAGCCTTCGACGACCGCCGCGCTGAATGCGACGTAGACAACCAGCACGATGACGCCGCGGTCGTAGCGGGTGAGCAGGGATTTCCAGTGATCGAGAAACAGGATCAGCATCGGGCGGCACAGGTGGCCGACGATAAACGGCAGTAACAGCTGTGATCCGATCTTGGATGCCGATCCCCAATGGATTCCCCCGGTGGTATGCGCGAAGAACAGCGTGACGAGGATCGGCGTCAACACCACCCCAAGTACGTTGGAGAGGGCGGCGCTGCATATGGCCGCAGGCACGTTCCCGCGCGCCGCGGCCGTAAAGGCGATCGATGACTGGACGGTCGAAGGCATCAGGCAAAGCAGCAGAACGCCTGCGCCGATTGCGGGATTGAGCCATTGATCCGCGACGGACCGAAGCGCCAGACCGAACAGCGGAAACATCGCGAACGTCGCGAACAGCACTGCCAGGTGAATGCGCCAGGCCTTGATACCCGCCAAAATCGCTTCGCGCGAAAGCTTTGCGCCATGGAGAAAGAAAAGGAGAGCAATCGCGACGTCCGTCGCCATGCTCGCAACCCCGGCCGTGTCGCCGCGCACTGGAAGGATGGTCGCAAGCGCAACCGCAATCATGATCATGATCAGGAACGGGTCGGGCCTGAGCCTGGCTATCGTTGCACCAATGGAAATCGCCATGGGCGTGCTTTAGCGGCTTTGGCGCGGTTGTCCCGTTGAACTTTTCGTTGCAGCATTTCTCAATTGGCAGTGAAGGAACGCGGTAGGCCGTCAATATGTCCAGGCGGCCCATGCCCACGACCTCAGCCCCTTGCGACGCAAATCGCTGCACCGATGCCGCTGCTGCTTCCGCTGACGAAAGCGCGCTTTGGGAGCCGCGTACCTGGGGCGTTTCTGCACGTTATCGCTTCTAAGTTTATGCGCCGGGTTTCGATTGCGCGCCCGGCGCATTGATTGAAAGCTGATCATGATAAGCTTGCAGATCTGCCGGCGTATTGAGATTGAAGAGCATTTGGCCCACGGCCACGGATCGTGCTGACGTGATGGTGACCCAGTTGCGCATTGATCTGTCCGATCCGGTTTCCAAAAGCCGCGCCAACTGCGGAGCAAGCGACGATGGCCAAAGCCCAAACAGCGGCTGGCCCTGCACGACGGCTGGCGCGGGACCCAGCATCTGCCCAAGGTTGGAAGGCACGGGCAAGACGTCGCATCCCGCGGTCAGAACCATTTGATACCCATTTGCCGCGGCATAGCGAAGCGCAGCACACAGCCCGCCCAGCGGCCCCTTGTCCCGCTTTGGCCAGTCGGAGACGTCAGTTATTCCCGGCCATGGGCGGCCGCAAACGATCAGCGACTGCACCTGTCCGCGCATCGCATGGATAACATGATCCAGCAGTGGTTTCCCCGCCAGCAGAGCATTGGCCTTGTCCGTTCCGAAGCGTGTTGATCGACCACCCGCGAGGATGGCGCCCAATATGCCTGATGCGTCTGAGCCAGGCACAATCGGTTCTCAAACGGTAACGGGGTCGCGGCGGCGGTAAGCGGCCCAGAGTTTTCCTGCCCTCACTCCCGGTTCTTCAACGAACCGATAGGTTAGAATGCTGAGAGGAATCGTGGCGAACACTCCGAATAACGTGACCATCAACATCGCGCGTCGGCCGATATCTGGAAAAGCGGCAAGTGCTGCATAAGCGAGGAGGGAGATGAGAATGACGTGGCTGAGGTATAAGGAATAAGAAATCTTTCCCAGGCCGTCGGAAAATCTGTTGCGCAACAGGCAGGCGAACAGTTTGGTACTTGGGCTATTGTCGCGGGCGTATAAAATGAAAGCCGTTACCGATACCCAAACCCACAAGGGTATTCCCCTCCCACCGAGCGGCACTGAAAACAGAACAATAGCCATCGCGGAGACGATCAGCGGATTGGCCTTGAGTGCCTGGAGCCGCTTCCAGCCCAGTCGCGTCGCGATCCCAATAAGAAAGAAACCCAGGGCACCGGGCAGGATCGAATAGGTGAGGTATGTTCCGAGCCACCCCTTCAGAAAGGCAATGTGGCCAAGCACCGCCAGCAAAACCATCAATACCGCGCCAACACGGTTTTTCATTGCCGCGACGATGAATGGCGCGAGCAGATAGAATTGCCATTCAAGCGATATGCTCCAGGCCGGCGCCAGAAACATTATGTCCGAAAAATTGAGCCACTCCCGCGGGATCGCGCCGTGCAGCATCGTCAGGTGCGCTAAGCTGTGCCACCCCAGATGAGTCTGCACCTCCTGCGCGATCAGCAGCCGTTCGTTGATAATCGGTGTCCAGAATGCCGCGGTATGCCAGGGCACGGAAACCACGTAGTCGCCACGCAGCGGGATGATCAGATATCCTGCAACACAGGCAACGAGGTACATTGGAAACAATCTCAGAAAACGCCTTCCGGCAAACACCTCGTAGCGTTCGTGACGGGTAAGTAAAAGATGGGTGATCACAAAGCCGCTGAGAATGATGAACACATCGACCGGCAGGTTACCGGCAGTCAGTAAATTCAACCATCCGCCAAGTTTAGGATAACCAGCGATATTCAGGGCATGGCTGATGGCAACCCAGAATGCCATATACCCGCGTAAACCGTCATATTCCCGGAAATGCGGGATATCTTTAATGCCACCGTCGCTCACGCGGCATGAATAGCCGGCGGGTGCTAAGAAGTCTATTTCGCTTCCCCGAGCCGTCGCCAATAATCCTGGCGCAGCGAGATCGCCGGTCAAGCTAGGTCACTGTACTTTAAAGAGAAGCCACAAAATCGAGGGTCTACTGGAGTCTCCCACAAGGGGTAGGATTCATCAAGGGGCGGCTTAGCAGCCACCCCTCAAACCCTTAGAAAACTGCGAAAAATATGGTCGGGGAGAGAGGATGTGGATCGCTCGATCGACACATTTGCCTATGTCACTGTTTACATTATGTAATCGGTAATTCCATAAGCGTTCGACGATTTTTGCTACGTAAAAATGCTACGTAATGCTATGTTCGCGCTATGCAGCTGGATCGATATTTAAAACAAAGGGGACGCAAAGGAATTTGGCAACTGCGATGGATGGTGCCTACCGAAGCGCGACATTTGTTTCGACAATGCGAATTTTTCGAATCGATGAAGACGGCAGACAGAGAGGCGGCAACGAAGCGTGCCTACGAAGTCCTCTTGGGATGGAAAGAAGAGGTAGATAAGCGGCTATCCGGCAAATCCATTGGCCCGTCTTATTTGGTTATCCCCACAACCGAAGAACTTGAACGCGGTGCGGTAGCTATCGGATATGCGCGCACGCAGCTGCGATCCGATAAACTAATAAGAAGGGTCGCCAAGGGCAATCAGGAAGCGATGAATAAGTTGCGGGTATTGACGTTGAAGTGGCGTCAAGATTTCCATCGCGCTTATTTAAGTGGCGATACCAGTGCTTGGGATGGGATGAAAAACTCCTTAGTTAAACAGCGCGGTTGGCAACTCGAAAGTCCGCAATCAGGAACCAAGCTAGCTCTGATGATTGGACAGGCTTGTATCGACGCGCTTGGTGAGTTTTTGGCAAGGATTGACGGCACCGAGCATGCGTACCAGCCGTCCCCGATGACCTCGACTGTTATGGCAAGGATCAAGTCGATTGCAAAGCCAGCGCAGTCGCTGATGGAGCTCTTCGAGCAGTACGCGGCTTTCAAGGTCGAAACGGGTGCTAAACGCGTATCCGGCATTGACCAAGACAGAATGGTGGTAAGTCTGTTTGCTGTTTTTGTTGGAAATACCAGATCTGCTAGCTCGGTGTCGATTCACGATGCCCGCGATTTTCGGAATACCATCGCAAAGCTACCTCCCAACTTTTCGAAGCGATCCGCCTATAAGGGCTTGAACATTCGACAGGCGGCACAGAAAGCCGATGCAGACGGGGAAGAGCCTATATCGACCGTAACTAGGGCGCGCTATATTTCAACTATATCGCCCTTTTTCGATTGGCTGAAGTCCGAGGGGTTCACCGAACTACAGCCGTTTGTAGGACTGCATCAAAAGCCTAAGAGAGGTCAAAATGCTCGCCCTCCGCTGTCCACGGCGCAACTAAAGACAATTATCACATCACCTCTGTTTACGGGCTGCCAAGGCGATAAGGCAGAACATCTTCCGGGTAGCAGTAAGGTATCAGATTGGCGGAAATGGATTCCGCTTGTGTGTTTATTCACAGGCGCCCGAATTGGCGAGATAGCTCAACTTCGCGTAAACGATATATTCAACGAGCATGGGATCTGGTTTTTGTCTCTTAAAGAAGATGAGAATACCGGCCAGCAAACCAAAGGTCGAAAGAGCAGGATCACACCGGTTCATTCACAGCTTGAAAAAATTGGGTTTCTTGACTTTGTAAAGGCAGCCCAGACTAGCCTTAGCGATCAAGAAAACAGATTGCTTTTTCAAGGCCTGGCGCCGGGTAAGCGGGGCCAATACGGAGATCAGCCGTCCGATTGGTGGCGCGACTATCTTGCCCGCATTGGGGTTAAAAAAGGCAGCGATGGGTTGGGTTCTCATTCATTCCGACATACAATTAGCGATAAGCTACGACAGGCCGGATATTTAGACGCAGCATTTGGCCCTCTCATATTGGGGCATTCGAATAAGTCCGTGACCGCTGGCTACGGCATTGTGCGTGAGGGTAATGCCAAGACGCTTAAGGATATGATCGAGGCTGTTACATTCGATGGTGTCAGCTTTGATCACCTGTATCAATAAAGCAAAATGTCGTGGCATTGGCCTAGGTTCAGGAAATTGATCACGGCTATGTCGGTAGGACTCCGTTGGATCAAACTTATCCGACGATGAAGGAATGCACCTTTAAGGGTTTAACTGTTCCTTCTTCACCCTAAGTATCTTGTTGAATGCGGTAGCTCGTTCACAATTATGCTCCGCGATCCCTTTATTTATCTCGTCTATACCGACTTGATGAGTCATATAGTCTTATTATTTAAGTAATAACTAGAAAATAGTGTAGTACAGTTTAAAGCTTTTTTCTCAGATTCTGTTTTTTTCGCACGCCGTTATTGACAGATCCACAAATATGGCCTACAACGCGTCTGTCGACTATTCGGGTCGATATTACACATCTTGGCTACCACTAAAGGATATCCTGATGACTATACTATATAATGCAATTAGAGAAAGAAAATATGATGAACTTTACAAACATTGGCGCTTCAAAAGAAATATTTCCCGATGATATACGATTAAATGTTCTTAGAACTTGGTTAGAGATAGAAGGCGATCTATATGAAGAAGAAGCTAAGCCTCCCCTGTTCATATTTTGCGTTGAAACCAGCCTTTCGATAGATCTATTTTTTGACAATGGGTCTGTGGATTACATTGAAATAGGCCGACTGCGCGACTGCCTTGAAGCTTGGGCTAAAGAAGAAGACGAGGCCGGGTACGTTAAGAAGTTTAAGATCATTCCTACCGTGAAGGAATTATCGAGTTTTCCTGGATGATCTTAGTAGACTCCCTTATTTGATATCTAAGGTTACTTTTTGACGGGGAGTGCCGGAGTGAATCCGGCCTCCGCCCCTTAGCATGAGAAGCTGTTGTTTTTCCAATTGGAGGACACGCGCTCCGGCAATAGGAGCCGGAATATATGTATCTCCTAATGGTTAAGGTCACGACTTCTCAGACCGGCCTCATTCCCTTAAAGATTCTTATCTCTAATAATGCCGCTTCGCGGGAGCCGACAAAGTCGGAATCCCGCAGATATGTATGGCATTGATATAGAACACGGGCGCCAGGCACTGGCGCTGTGTAGCCTTTCCAAAACGGCTTTCGTTTCTAAGTGGTTACCGTTTTACCTTCAACATCTCATAAAAATACAAGTCTAGTATTTTTCCTAAAGATATAAGGAAGTTTTACAGACTTGGTTTAGTTCAATCACGTTTAATATATGGTATAGGTTTTAGTAATGAGTTTCTATTATCATTTAGGTAAATTTAGAATTAATAATTCTATTAGTATATCTCATCCTAAACTGGAAAGAGATATCTATCTTCCTTTAATTATTCCCGGTTTTGAAATTAAAGAAATCCTTAAAGATACCTCTCTTGCGAATCTTTATAAGCTTATGCAAAAAGCTCACAAAGAAGGTATTGAAGATAAATATCATCTTGCCTCCCTTGATCCCGGATCAGGAAAGAGCAGTGTTGTCCAAGCCTACCTCAGGGAATGGAAAAGGCTGCGGTTTCAGCCTTTTGGTAGCTCTACATTGATATGCTTATCTACCTTCGATGAGTTAGATTCTTACATTGAACGTTGCGGGTTGGATTACAATGATTTTGCCGTCTTCTGCGGCAACCCCGTTTACAATTCCAAGGGGCTTGGAGCAGCTAAAGCGAACGAAGCCAAAATCCTTTTCACAACCCAGCAAATGGTAACAAGCAGGACGAGGAATAAGTCTTTTTCAGCAGCAACGGAATTTCAATTTAACGGCAAGCCTAGATCATTGCGAATCTGGGATGAATCCCTTCTTCCAGCAACACCGATCTGCATCCGGTTCGATGACATTGACATGTTAGCGTCCCCCTTGCGGCCCTCCTGCCCTAATTTGATAGAAGCTCTTGAAGCGCTTTTTCCAAAGAATGAGCGTATCAAAGGCGGAACGGTAGCTGTGCCATGGGATCTGCATTCCTTGGGTAAGGCTGTTCAGCGAGATAAATTAACTCAACATCACGCCACCATAATCGATCAGCTGCAATTGCTCGCGGGCTCAACTATTCTTATCGACAATGTAGGTGGGCACGGACTAGCAATGATCGGCAGGTCGTCGCGTCTGCCAGAAGATATGGCGCCTGCAATCGTCCTTGATGCATCCATACGCGTTAGGTCTCACTATCGGATCTGGGAGGAACATGGTGGAAAGCTGACCCGCCTTCCCGCAAAGATCCACGACTATAGCAATATGGCGATACGTTGGTGGCAAAAGGCATGCGGCAAGGAGGAGATTCAGAACGCCGCAAGCCGCGATAAAATCCTTGAGCAAGCAGCCAAGTGCATCAACACCAAATCAGACAAGCCATGGCTGGTTATACACTTCAAGGATAAGCATTTATCTCCCGGCAATGGATTTGTTGAACAGCTTTCCAAGCGGCTGGTTAATCCCGCCACAGTAAAGTTTGTACATTGGGGTAAGCACCACGGCACCAATGAATTTCAGAGCATCGTAAACGTTATGGTGGTTGGCATTCTTTCCACGCCTTCAGGATATTACAAAGGCATCAGCATGGCGGCTTCGGGCTTGCCAGTTGATCACAGCGAACACTGCAGATGGAATGAAATTGGTGCGGGGGAACGCCAGCACGCCCTTCTTCAAGCAATCTGCAGATCCAACGTGCGGAATGTTGTGGATGGGGTAGCGGGCAAAGCGAATGTCTATCTCATCGCCTCGTCCCACATTGTATCTGAAGCGTTACTAGAGGACACATTTCCGGGCTGCACCGTCAATGATTGGCGCCCTATCGAGAAGGAGCTTAAGGGGCATGCAAAGGCAACTTATGATGCGGTCTATCAAAGGCTGATCGTCGAAGGAAAGCCTTACATTGCTAAGCAAGAAATCAGTAATCTCTTAGCTATCACACCAAAAACATTTTCTGGCGTAACGGGACACGCGGGCCTTATCGCAGCCTTAGGCAATCACGGCATAGCGATCGAACACAAGGTGTTTCGTGGTCCATCACAGGCGTAGAACGTGCTTACCTATGTGAGGCTACGGAATGCTTGGTGGAGCGAAAGTGTAAGCCTGGCAATCCCCGCCCTATAAAGAATGTTTTGGAGCCGTGAAGAGCATTTACGGCCATGTCTAAAGCCAAAAAGCGCTCCACGACTTAACATAAGTAAACTTAAGTAAACATAAATAAACATAAATATAAATATAGCTATATTTCCGCTTAAATTATGTCGCGTCTTCTAATATCGTGACTATTCTATTCGACAGGTGGGTTGATTTGGGATTTTACGATTTTAAGTGTGAGTACAATACCATTAAGCCCCGGCAATGGACTGAAGTGTCCACCAAAGCCGCCCTTCCACATATCCTGCTAGTCTGCATGGATGGAAGCCTTCGATGTGTTCATTCCCGAGATCATCCGCGCGGCTTTCGGATTGGGTTGAGGATCGGTATGGTAGGTTTGCAGGCTGGATAGCCTTCATTGCTTTGCTTGTTGGCATTCCTGCCATCATCATTGCGCTTGCCATTACTATTCTTCTTAAAGGCAGGTGAGACCCAGGGCCGGTCGTTCACTTCGTCTTCGGTGAACGTCCGGTCCTGTCGGAAGCCGCCGATCGGGCCGCTCAAAGCGGACGATCAGCAACGCGCCTCAATATCGGTCATCCGCAGTCCGCTTTTTTCATCCCGAAAGCTGCCGTTCTTTCATTTGACTTCCAGTGTCGGTCGAACGCCCAGAGTCGCAGAAATCTGGAATCGAAACTTCTCGGGATAGGGGTGCGTTACCTGCGGCCGGCTATCAGTATACATCAAGTACGCTACCCACAGCCGCACTGCTATTCGTACTAATTCCAAGCCATTTCCGTCACCAGGAGGCGGACGCAGTTCGTCAGATGGGGCGCGACTCCCCTATCCTCCCAACCGATCTTTAGCCCATAAGAGCGCATCGAGGCTCGCTGCCTGAGCCTGCTCGGCGGACGCATAGATGCGTTTGCCTTCCTGACGCCTTCCGGAATCGCGATGAGTAACGGCGATGCGCCACGCCGTATCAGACCCGCCCTGTCGGTAGACCGCGAGATTGTAGCCCTCGATATTGAGGTAAAGATTGCCGAGATGCGATAAGGACCATATTCGCTTCGGCCAGCTAATGCGGCGGCGCGCCGCTGACTTCAGACGCTTTTCTCTCAGACGTGGAGTCGTGTAGTCTCCCTCCATGTGTTCGGCGCAGATGCAGCCAACACCCAGTATTCCTTTATAATCAGGATGCTGCATCGAATGCACATAGCGGATGTCCATGCTCTCACACATTTCACACAGCTCAACCGGCTCGCCGAGATCTTCAATGCCGACGCAACTCCAGCCACGGTGCGGAACGCCGGACTGCGACCATTTGCCGCGCATGGTGTGACTTCGATCCATAGACAGATTGTAGCGGACGGGAGGAGTATCGGCCACGCCTATCCGCAGAACTACTTATTAGCTTGGCCGACGACGTGCTGGAGGTTCCAATGGATTTGGAATAGTCCAGGGTAACGCCTCATAACAAAGGCGAGGGGGTTTTATGCGGCTGGCACGCGCGAGAATAAAGCACTTTCGGTCCGTCCGGGATGTTACTGTCTCCTTCGATGCGCATACTGCGCTGATCGGCGGAAACGGTTCGGGAAAGTCCAGCATCCTCAAGGCTATCGAACGATTTTATTCTACTGCCCGCGTTGATCAGGACGATTTTTTCGGTCGGGACGTTGCGGTGCCGATCGAAATCGAGATCACATTCGATAGCCTCACCGACGCCGAAACTCAGATTTTCGACAGGCGCGTCCGGGGTGGCGAACTTGTCGTAACAAAGCGGTTCGAGAATGTGGCAGACGCCGGCCGCTATCATGGCTCCGTCCTTCAGAATCCCGACTTTGTCGCCATCCGGGCCATTACTGGTGCAATAGAAAAGCGCAGCGCATACCGGACGTTACGAGAAAACAACGAAGTATATGCTGCGCTGCCGGCTGCGACCAGTGCGCAGCAGGTCGAAGCGGGGATGCTGCAATGGGAGACGGATCATCCCGACCAGCTCGTGCTGTTACAGGATGACGGCCAGTTCTTCGGCTTTCAGAATGCGAGCCGTGGCGCACTTCGGCGGTTTACGAATTTCGTTTTTGTCCCGGCAGTGCGTGAAGCCTCCGCCGATGCGTCCGATAGCAAAACCTCCGTGATCGGCCAACTCCTTGAGGTGGTCGTCCGCAGCGCCATCATGCAGCGAAACGAAATCCGAGCCCTTCGGGAAGAAATGACGCAGCGGTATCAGGCACTGGTATCTTCGGAGAACATGCCTGAGCTGGGCCAACTCGCAGGACGCCTCACAGCGGATCTCAGGGGATTGTACCGCAACGCTGAAGTAGGGCTGAACTGGCGAGAGGTGGGCGAGCTGCCGGTGCCGCTGCCGGTCGCTGATGTGTCGCTCAGTGACGACGGTTTTGGTGGCCCGGTAGATAGACAGGGGCATGGGCTGCAACGCGCTTTCATCTTCACGCTGTTGCAGCACCTTGCGCGATCGTCTGTGGCTCAGCCAGAGGAAGCCGATCAGCCAGCGGAAGAAGAAGGGCAGCCGGCAAATCTGCAGGCGCCTCACGTGCCAAATCTGATCGTCGCCATTGAAGAGCCCGAGCTTTATCAGCATCCCACTAAGCAACGCCATTTCTCGGCCGTGCTGAGGGGGCTCAGCAAAGGCGCGTTGCCCGGTGCCGAGGGACCAACGCAGATCATCTTCGGTTCGCACTCACCGATGTTCGTATCGCTCGGCCATGCGAACGAAGTGCGTCTGGTACGGCGGGTCGACTGTGACGATAGCGATTACAAGCAGTGCCATCAGAAGGCACTGAGCCTTACCGACGTAGCGCACGCGCTAGCCGCCGCCTGGCAGAAGCCAGAAGCAGATTACACGGCCGAGTCGCTGGCTCCGCGGCTGCATATTCTGGGTACGGAATTAGCGGAGGGATTTTTCGCGAACGGCGTGGTCCTGGTCGAAGGCCGCAGTGACAAGGCGGCGCTTTCGGCCGTCGCGAGAATGCTGGGCGTAAACTTCGAGGCCGAGGGGATCGCGGTGTTATCTGCCGAGGGGAAAACGAATCTCGACCGGCCCGCACTGATTTTTCGTGAGCTCGGTATCCCGGTGTTTCTCATCTGGGATTGTGATGGCGGGAAAAAGGAGAAAGATCGGATGATCCCCCATAACCTCGCGCTGATGCGGATAGCCCACCCGGAAGCGAATGTGACGGAAGCGCCGACCGGCGACGTGGTCGGCGATAATTTTGCGCATTTCTCCGACACGCTGGAATCAAAGCTGCACGAAGAACTCACCGACGATATTTATACGGAATGTCTGGGTCAGGCGTGCGATCCCTACGGGATTCCGCCGAGCAACGAGACCACTAAGATACCCGACATCATGTTCGGTATGCTGAAGCTCGCAAGAGATAAAGGTCATTCCTCTCCGATGCTCGAGGAACTGGTGCGGGCTATCTGGCGGCATCTGTGCGGTCAGGAAATTCCGCAGGCCGGCGCTCCTGCGGACGAGGCGGTAGCGGCCTGACTACTCGTCAATATCCCGGAACAGGCTTTGCAGAACGGCACTTTGCGGCGTTGACGCTGCAACCGGGGCGGCGGTCGACGAGGGCGGCTCATATTCCTGACCCATATCGTCAACGGCGCGCCTCACTTCACGCTGCAGAATGTTCATCGGCGTAGCCACTTCGGCGGCCGGGACAGCGTTAACAACCGCCTTTCCAATCGTCTCCAGCGACGCTTCGAGCGTATCGAAATGCTCGTCCGGTGGATAATCGCCCGACCATTCGCTTTTCAGATCGCGCACATATTTTGGGATGTTGGTTAGCACAGACTCTCGCGCCAGCCCGATCGCGGCGACTTTCTCGGCTTCCGTTAAAACGTCATCAATATAGTTCATTTTGAAGATGCTCGGGTCGGCGCTGTCATCCAGCGCACTCATCAGCTTCCCGACAAGATGGTCCCGCCATTCGGACGGCAGGACACCCTGCCGATGGAGCTGGACCAGCAGGCTCGCATCAGAGTCTTCGTGTATAGGCGAAATGAAGCTCCGCGCTCCGTTAAGCACGTCGCTTCGGCTGGCGAGGATCATCTTTGAAAACGTAGCATTGGACCGGTACGATAGGAACGTGCCCAGATTGCTCGCCGGCAGCTTGCCAATTTTCTCAAATAACAGATCATTGAGGCTGTTCGGGACAATCAGCGGGGAGCCCCCGATCTTCACTCCCGCGCACACGACGGCAAAGAGGATGGTCTCGGGTTTCGCCCCGCGCAGGTAGAGCTCGACCAACTCTGGCGTCTGCGCAAGGTAACGAGCGAATGCGTCGCTGACCGTGGGGTGCTTGTAAGTCCAGTATGGACCGTCTTCGTCTTCGGCCAGCAGGAGCAAGCTGCCATTGAGTGCCTGCAACTCGTGGCGGGCTTTGGCTTCGGTCGAACCAAAGGTACTGACTGCGGTAGCAAATTCACCAGACGATACCGGTGAGCGGACGATGCCGCCATTGAGGAAAATCGTTGCTATTGCAGCCTTGCAGTCATCGGAAAGATTGGAAATGGTTTCGAGCAGGAACTGCTGAGGCTTGGCAAAAAACCCGATAACGTGCGTTTCTTTGACAACCATATTGCCCGTGAAAAAGCGCGTTCCGATCCGGCGAGCGGTTTCTGGCAGGAAGTCTTTGCGCTCTACAATCGCCGGCAGAAATTCCTTGATGGCCTTCCGGAAAGCCTTCGGCTGATCACCAAGTTTGATGTGGTTGTAGAGAATTTGCGCCTTTTCGGCTGTGCTGAGCGACTGGACGTCAATGACGACCTGACTGGATTTCAGAACCGGGATAGCCTGCAATTTCAGATCAGACTGAGCGGCACGCCAGATATAATCTCTGGACGTGATGAGAAACCGGGTGCCCCGTTTCATGGCTCCCTGCATCAACGGAAAGACCTGGTTCCATGCTTCGGCCGTCTGACGCTGGTACTGGGTATTCCCCCATGCGTCGTCGATCCAGAAAAACTGCATCGCGTCAGGACTGAGATGACGGGCGACATCCTCCGGCGAGGTGGCGCGAATAGTGCTGCTTCGCCAGATATCGGCGGCGCCGATCGCGATACTTGCCCCTATCGTTGATTTTCCTGCGGCGGGCGGGCCGAGCAGAAGCACGATGTTATGCTGGCTTATCGCTCTGACGCTGCGGCGATGCGCTTCCGTGACCACCAAACGTTGCAGATCGTCGCCCATGGCGCTCAGGATCAGCTGGGCCTGAGCGTAGGCGCGAGCATCTAGAACATCGTTCAGATCCCCTAAGCCGTAGAGCCGGGGAGCCATCATACGCAGACGTGATGAGGTGCGTATCTGGCGGTTGATGAAATCACTTCCGAATATCCGGCATTTACCAACCCCGGCATCCTGAAATGCCTTGCGAATGGCCAGTTCGCTTTCGCCAGTCACGGCATGGTTCGTCAGAATGATATAGTCGTGCGCGAGCCCCTTCGTGGCGAGCCGCGCGGCCTTTTCAATCTCGTCGCCCAGCATGGAGAGGCTGAGGTTGTGCGCCTCCTTCGACGTAAACTTGCATTGAATCGTCGATTCACCGGCGGCCGGATCATCACCATCCCATCGACCTACAAAGCCGCCATCCCGGCCCGCGTCATTGCCGGGCAGAAAATTCTGAACGGGTCGCCGGAGGCATTCTTCGGCGACACCAACACACAAATCCTGAAATGCTTTCCAACCTAGCTTGTGAAGTGGATAGTCGCCCGTCGCTGCCAGCATCGTGGGCGCGTACTTTTTTCGTGTTGCTATTGGTTTCGCTGTCATGCCGGACGGCCAGTTTATCACATGCGAAACAAATATCGAGGAGATCGGCGTTCCCGTTCGCGCGCGCTTTGGCGCAGCGCTGTCACACCGCAATATCTGGCCGTTTTGCTGAGATCTTGACGCTAAATGCCGTGGATTCGTTCTTGCAGGGCGGGTCGCCGACAATGAACTCGCCTCGATCATCTGCAGGACGAGGTCGGTTGCCTCGCGCTTCGCGGTACACGAACCAGAGATAGTGCTCGCCGGGATTGAGGAAGCATTCGAGCAGTAGGAGCTGCGTCAGAAACCTGCGCGCCGGCTGGCATGGCGACCAAAGCCGCCATGCCGCCAAGTTTCACCGAGGGTGAAGGGGTATCGAACCACCGATCGACTGAAGCTGCTGTAACAGCAGATCGGTCTCGTCCGTGAGCCTGTCACGTTCGGCCTGAAACTCCCCGTGTGAGCCATAGCCGTTCACCCATGCTGTGTCGGCTTCCCGACGGCTGATCCATGACAGACGGGCATCGATATAGCTGAGACGAAGCAGGATCTGATCTTCGGTAGTTGGGTATTGGTTGCTCATGTTTTTCTCCTTTATGGCTGAGCGTCCCCCACCACTATTGAGGGTATTGGTATTTATGCAGCGGCGATCGGCCTTTTGCTGAATCCGGCAAATAAAGTTCGGGGCGCCCCCGTTCGGGCCGGGCTTTAGGCCCAAATCGCCCGGAGCCTCCCGTATCTGACATCCGGTAACAATCCTGGCGCTGACTTGGGCTCTGCCCAGCCCGCGCTGCGAAGCGTTTTCCACCCAGCTTCCTTCATGCTGCGAGTTGCGTGCAGCCGGTTCTGCGTAGTGCTTGCTCGATGTTGACGACCGCTTCTTGAAAAATGGCAGCTAAAAGCCGCTGTTCCGCAACCGGCCCCACCCCAGTCAATCGACGATGGCATCCGTGCAAGGCCGGAGCGTCTGCTCTCGCCAAAAGCCGTCATTCATGTGGCGAGCCGGGAACGACGGCTTCGTTCCCAAACCCGGTCATTGCCGACCTACCCTCATCGGTTGCTACTGTGAGGTTAGAAAACGGTTTTATTTGTAGTTTTTAAGGACGCCAATCGATCATTAGCGTCATTATGGTAAGACATCGGTCATTGACGGAGTAAATGTCGCTGAGCCCAGCAATTGCCTAGCAATATGTATCTACAGAAAAGGGAATATCATTGCTGAACATCGCAAGTCTGGTTCTACCAATTAGGCCTAATCAACATCATAGCCCATGACGCCTTCGGGGCGGTTCTTAAAGGCCAACTCTTCAATAGGGTATACTACAGCGAGACATTTGCCTGATACAGCAATGGTGTCTCAATAGGGTTGACTCTGTATTTTGGACACTTCATACATCAATGGTCTAAAGCCTATTGAGACATATGGAGTCATTCGATGCTGGTAGGATATGCAAGGGTAAGCTCAGCGGGGCAGTCATTGGACATCCAGCTTGACGGGTTGAAGCAAGCAGGGTGCGAAAAGGTATTTTCAGAAAAGGTGACTGGCACGAGCATTAATGCACGTGATGCATTAACTGATGCACTCGACTTCGTTCGCGAAGGTGACACCTTGGTGGTAATGAGGCTTGACCGTCTAGCGCGATCCTCTGCAGATCTTCACACGATCATTGCCAAGCTGACTGCCAAGGGCGTTAAGTTCAAGTGCGTCCAGCAATCAGGCGTTGATACCGATACGGGCATGGGAAAGTTGGTGTTGGCTATCCTTGGTGCCGTGGCAGCGTTTGAAACGGACATTCGTAGAGAAAGGCAGCTTGAAGGGATTGCTAAAGCTAAGGCGGAAGGGGTCTATAAAGGACGCAAGCCTAGCGTGGATAAAGCGAGGGTTCGGGAACTTATAGGCCAGGGCATACGCCCTTCGATGATCGCAAAGCAGCTCAAAATAGGCCGAGCAAGCGTTTATCGAGCGATGAACGAGTCACAATCCGAAAGGATATCATAATAGAATATATCGGCGGCATTGTTTCCAGCGCTTTTTGATAAAAAAGCAAAATGCAGCGGCTTCATAGCGGCGATCTAAATAATCACCTTCCCAGGTTTTGGGGTCTTGCGCTTCATTAGCCTGATAGGGGTTCACCCAATCATCCACCTGTCAACCTCACAGGAAGCAGGGGCATGATTCATTGAGTATGCTTAGCGTCATTCATTGGGTGTCCAAGTTGACATGTAGCAATCGCCAGGCTTCGTATAAGATACATAGCGGACATCTAGCCTGTCAAACGCTCTTCGTACGCACTTCTGCACGTGTGTGCTCAACGCCTTGTTAACGTGATAATGGCCAATCGGATCAGCGCTATGTGCTGTCTACACAAACAGAATTACATTCCTGCGTTTGCCATTGCCGAGTCAACACCGGCTGATGCCTTATCAATATCGCGAATGGCTTCAGCCTCTGGGCTCGTGTCGGCCTCCAGGTTGTCGTATACGGCACGCTCAGCTAAAGCAGCATCGAGATTGCCGGGATCAACATAAGTTGAATTCATCTCGTTAGCGAGCACCTTATCGCCTTCTGGATCGTAATAACGCCAATCCTTATTATTAAGCGATAATGCTAGACAGGTATCATCGCTAAGATGCCAGCGACACTTGTCCATATCGGCGAGGTTGTTCCAGTAGGTAACGCCGCACAGATAGCAGCCGGCAATTACGGCAACGACGCAAGCGGTACGAACAAGGTTCTTTGTGATATTATCCATGACAACATTGCCCCCTTATTTAAAGGGGCAACGGCCAAAGCCGGATGTTGGAAACCCGCTGAGACAACGAGCGCATGAGCCTTTACCCGTTGCCGGGTTGGACATACGCTCATGCCACCCGGCCCGTAAGGACCGAGGTGTCTCAAGAGGGGTTTCCACGCCCCACTTCCGCACTTTCCACGGAAGCATGTTCATTTTGACCAGCTGGCGCTGGGAAGCAAGGGGCAATGCTCAAAGGACCACAAGCATCTTCCGAAATGAAGATGGTGTCTCCATTCAACCTTGACGAACCGTTCCCTTTTTGTTCTCATAAGCGGTATGAGACGACTCGACGATGAAGCCCTGACCTTGCACCTTGAAGTTGCGTTATCAGCTGCTGCCCCTGCACTGATATCGGATCTCCAGCACACGGACAGCTATCGCCGAAGGACAGCCACTTCGACCCTGGCCCGCCAACTCGTCCAACGTATGAGTTGCTTTGAGATTTTATCTGAAGACCCGGTCCCGGTCGATCACCCGCGTCTTTTCTAGGAGATTTACGATGCCCCGCACGACGAACATGGCGTTCCTTGTGGACGGAAAACTGTTGCGGATTAGCGGTGGTTTGACCGCAATCATGGAACTGCCCCTTGATGAAGCAGGCACCTGCCGTGTCGTTGCCAGTGATGGCAGTATGGTCATTGCCGATGGTATTGGGAGGCAGCTTCTGGTGGAAGTGCAAGGGACGATGCTGACGACCTATGAGGCAGATAGCAGCCTCACCTTCAATGGCGACCTTGAATGGATTGCCGCTACCGCCCACACCAATCATGTCTCGCTTGCCGATCAGGCAGAACGGGTTGAGCAGTCCGATGGCTATTCTGATCCCTTCTATGACGATTATGTGCTGACGGAGCGCAGAAAGAAACTCGGCCTTCACTTTCCGATCAACGAATAGTCATGCGGCGCAAGGGCGAAAAGCCGGTCGTCAAAAGCTGGCCTCCCTACAATGCTCAGCATCCGGTCGCCAACATGATTGCTAGCGGTGATCGCTGGATCGCGGCATGGCGGTTTCAGAGTAATCTCCCCATGGCCAAGCTGGCAAAGGTTACTGGTATTTCCATGGGTCGCCTTTTTGCAATGGAGCACGGTGATTATGTCACCTACAAAGAGATCGAAGGCCTGGCAGAGGCTTGGCAATGTGATCCAGCGGATATCATAGCATCGCTGCCCGATCCGGCGTTGCTGGTCAAATGAGGTGGCGAGACCTTATGAAGGTGACGATTTCGATCACTTGAACCGCAAGCTTAGGACGCTTGAACATTGCTGTCTCACCCAATTGGGTGATGGACAAGCAATTTCGGTATGTTAACGAAAAGCTTAGTTACGTCGTCGGCAAAGGGAGGAAGTATGCAGCGGTTCCGCGGTATTGCTGCGCTCATTGTAGGCGCTGCTAGTTTAAATTGCGTAACGCCTGCGCGAGCAGAAATCCGCTACGCAATCACCGACCTCGGCACACTAGGCGGCACATTTAGCGAAGCGACGGGAATCAATAATGATGGCGATATTGTTGGCATCAGCGACAGCTCCAGCCGAAACTACATCTTTAAGTATAGCGGCGGCACCATGCTCAACATCGCTCCATCGACAGGCACCACGGCCGCGATCAACAATGCGGACACCGTTGTCGGGACAGGTTCCAATTTTCAAGGCGGAAGCATAGCATCGTTCTACACGTTAGGTGGCGGCGAAGGCGTGATATTTCCCCTTCAAGGAGGCGCGTCTAACGCTGCTACTTCGATCAATGATGCGGGGGCGATCGTCGGATGGAGTGATACTGACGGCACGGGGAGTGCAAACCGACACGCATTCTATTTCGGAAAGAGTGGACTTGTTGACCTTGGAACTCTCGGCGGAAAGACAAGCATTGCCAACGATGTGAATAACTTCGGATTTGTTGTAGGTCAGAGCCAGACCGCCGAAGGCGCGTATCACGCGGTCGCATACAACGTCGATTACGGCCTTAAATTTGATTTGGGTACGCTGGGCGGGGGAATTAGTACGGCATCCGCTCTTACGGATAGCAATTTTGCGGCGGGCGTGAGTTATCTGACAAATAATGCTGGCTATCATGCCTTTTTATACGCCGCCGGTTTAATGGCCGATCTGGGCGCTTTAGGCGTAACAGGTGACAGCGCGGCCAACGACTTGAATGACAGTCAAGTAGTTGGATACAGCACGGCAGGAAATGACTATCACGCATTTGTGTCTAACTATCAGGTGTACAACTCCCAAGGCTTATTGGACCGTGTCATCGGGCCGATGGTTGACCTTAATACGCTGATTGATCCGAGCCTAGGCTGGAATCTCCGAACAGCGAACGGGATAAATGAGAATGGACAGATAATCGGTGGCGGCTTCATCGGTGACGACTACCATGCTTTTCTATTAAATCCGATCGTAGTTTCCCCCTCCGATGTTCCAGAGTCTTCCACATGGGCCATGTTTATCCTGGGTTTTGGATTGACGGGCTATTCGATTCGCAACAATAAGCGTAAAGTGCTTTTTAGCTCGTATAATCCAAAGGGTCGCAAAATGCGGTCAGATGGGGCTGGCGGCATCTTGCATTGAAATGCCCATCGGCAACGTGAGAGTCGGTAAGGATGTGCAACCTTCACAACCTGAAGGTCAGGCGCTGGCGGTGCCATATCCTTCGCAGCTGATGACGGTGCTCTAGGAAGGCCATTTTTTTCGGCAAAACGCGCGCCAGAATCCCAAGACGTCCTGCCGGCTACGCACGGGGCGCCTGAGGGGGAGCTTTTAGGATTTCTGCGGGTGAACGGTGGCTTTTTTCGTACATGCAAGTACCAATTGCAAAAATGGCAGGTCCAGAAATGATACGGTCCCGAAGATGATCGTCGTCACAAGCCAACGATAACGCAGACGCTAGACCACCGGCAACTTCGGTCTCACTGATTAGGGGACCGTTATGAATATGCTGAACAGTTTTCCAGAAGACTTCTTCACCTTTGTCACCAACTACTTTGATATTTCTCCAAAGAAATCAATAGCTCTGGCAGATGAACCGATAGATACGGTGAGAGCTGCGCAGGACATATTGCGGTTGCGCAGGAAGCGAGAGCAAAGATTGGGTGCCGACCTGTTCGCCGATCCCGTCTGGGACATCCTGCTTGACCTGTACGTCGCCCACTATCGCCGCAATCATGTCAGCGTATCGAGCGCTTGCTTAGCTTCGATGGTGCCAGCCACAACGGCGCTAAGGTGGCTGGCCAATCTGGAACGTAAAAAGATGATCGTGCGTGAACCGGATCGGACGGATGGCAGGCGCTACATTCTGTCCTTATCGCCCGATTGTTTGGTTGCGCTGAATGCCCTGCTCTTGGAGTGGTCACGATCCCGAACGACGCCGAACGGCAAGGCGTCAATCGCAAGCAGGACATAGTCGCCCGCATTGCCGAGAGCGAGGCGGCTGGTCTCCCAATAGGCATCTTCCAGTTGCGCCCGAACGATCCCGACGCGGGCAGCGAACTCCAGATCGCTGATACCTTCATCGTTCGGAATTGGAGGTTGCACCATCAGTCGCCTTGCTTTGCTGCGTGAAGCTAGCGGAGGTTCCTAGACCACATTTCACCAAAATCCGGTATTTGATCCATAATGGCGGCAATTTTCTGGCTTGGCATGTTCGGGATCACCGCAGTCCGGGCATCTGCCGTTTGCTTTAAGGTGCGCCTCCAGCGCTTCCTCACTCCGCACATGGTCGCGGTATGCCCGGATCGGCCAAATGAAGTCATCCCATAGCGACATGCCATGACCATAGCTGGGAGCGCTGAAGAATGCATTAGCGCGACGAGAAGGCGTAATCGGCCCTTAACACCTTTCCGGCACCGTGAAGTCGGCCGATGTCGTTGTACTAGTCGATCAGCGCAATTGGCATCGGTCACGCAACGAGGATGCAATGCCTAAGGGAACCATGCACACGGAAACGGGCCTACTTCTGCAAGACGGCTTTAATCTGTTTCTTCGAACCGACAGCGGCGGACATTGGCGACTGGACGCAAGCCGCCGCACCATCAAGCTCGTCGGCAAGCGTGTTACCGTCGAAGGCGTGCGAGACGGGTTTGATTTGCTCGCTGTTACGGGCATACAGTTAGCTTGAATAATCGGCGCACGGTTCATCATCGCGGGGGGCGATGTCGAAAGAAACAGCGAATGACCGCATTGGATGGATATTAGCGCTTTGCGTTGTGATGTTCTGTGCCGGTCGATGTTCGGTTGACGTTCCAGCAACGCAGCGGGTCCCACTAGCGGCAATACCAGATGCACACACCCCGGCAGAAAAAACCACCATCACTGCCCCACCAGTAGCGCTTGCAGTGAAACAGCCCTCACCGCCGGTTGAATCAATTAGGGTAGCGCCCGCACTGCCGGTTGAACCGCAGGTGTCGTATAGTGAGCCGCAGAAAACTGAGGGTCTGTCCTGCGGTTCCAAGCGCCTTTGTCGTCAGATGAACAGTTGTTCAGATGCGATGCACTATTTGAACGACTGCGGTATCGGCAGGTTGGACGGGGACGGCGATGGGGTGCCGTGCGAGAGTATTTGTGGTTGAATGCCGTAGATTAAGGCATCACAGCACGCGTCAGATAAGGAAAATAATCTTGATGGATGCACATGCACATCTCGTACATGAACACTTATAATCCTCAGCTCAGTACGTTGCTGATGCAGCCAATACCGTGCCATTTAAAGCCATCCTGACAAGCGTACAGCGTGAAAACAGAGCTTTAGGTACCCGAACGAGCCAAACAGATTCTTCGTGCTGTACGAGAGGGCAATCTCATTATACGAAACAAGCTGACACGTTGCGTTTCCTATGCCTAATGACACCGCCAAGAATCCCAAAGCCTGCGAGCATCATTGCCCACGATGATGGCTCTGGAACAGAAGGACTGGACGTTGAAAGGGCAGTAATGGTGCCAGTAAAGTGACCATCATTCTTGAATGACACCAT